>Ga0181564_10002152_pt1 | contig 17340 bp, 3 predicted proteins | sample 011ome_24_FD_134512 | JGI IMG/M metagenome (GOLD analysis project Ga0181564, IMG submission 134512) | Coastal salt marsh microbial communities from the Groves Creek Marsh, Skidaway Island, Georgia - 011513CT metaG (megahit assembly) | ecosystem: Environmental > Aquatic > Marine > Intertidal zone...
CGTTCGGCGTGTACAAGGCGACGAAGATCGCGCTCGGCTTGAAGAAACCGAAAACCGTCGCCGCGCGAGACGCGGTGTCTTCGATCCCGCGAGATCCGAATCTCGCGGGATCGAACGCGTCTCGACGCGTCTCCGGTGACGCATCGCCCGCGTCACCGCCCGCGCCTCCGGCCGTGGACGTCCCGAAGGGCCCGTGGCACGTGGTAGAGGACCCCGCGCCGTGGTCCGGCCCCCCGGTCCCGACCGCCGGGCCCGACGACGCCGACGAGCCGTTCATGGCGGCGGCGGCGAAGACGCTCCTGCGCGGGTTCTCGCTGCAGCCCTGGGAGGGCGCGGCGGTGACCGGCCCCGCGGTGCTCGCGGTGATCGACTGCGGGCTGGTGGACGCCTCCGTGCGCCCGGAGCTGAACCGGCCGGACACCAAACACATGCCGGAGGACGCGCGGGTGTTCCACATGCGCCGCGCCGTGGCGGACGCGATCGGCGCGCCCCTGTTCGCGTTCGCGCTTCGTTTGTTCGAGGGCCCGAACACGGACCAGACCGTGGCGTGCGACCGGTTTCTGCGGCGTTTGCTGAAAGGCTGCGGCGGCGCGGTGTACTGCTCCATCGGCGAGCCCCCGGGTTCGGCGAAGGCGTACGAGAAGATGACCGACAGCAAACTCGCCGGCGCGGCGTTGTTCCTGCGAGTGTTCCTTCTGCGGTTCGCCAAGCGCTTCCCGCAGCAGCACGGCTTCGTGCACCCCGTGGTGGACGCGCCCGAGACGCGCGAGCGTCTCATCGAAACGCTCGGCGCGGGGTTCCAGAGCTGGTCGTTTCTTCCCGCCACGGAAGCCACTCCGGCGGCCATCGTCGTGCGCATGACCAACGACGGCGTGCGGTCGTTGACGCGCGCGCCCCAACCGCACTCGTGGATCGCCGTGAACCACTTTTACGAGTTTTGCGTCACGCAGCCGAGCCGGGAGCTTTCCGGCCATCCCTCCATCTTCATCATCGACCTGCAGGCGCTTACTTTCGGGATCTACACCTCGAGCAACATAAAAGCCATCGCGGGGCAACTCATCGCCGCGATGTTCCACCCGGAGCCCTTCTCCGCCTTCGTCGTCGCGCACGCGCCGTCGGCGATCCAATTCGTCTGGGGCGTCGCCAAGCTCTTCCTCACCGAGAGCGCGCGGCAGAAGTTCGTCATCATGAGCGGAAGCGCGTCCGCGCACTTCCACAAAAAGCTGGGCGTGCCGCTGGACGAGATCCCGGAGGCGGTGGGGGGGACGTGCAAGAAATGCACTCTGTTAACAGCGGCGGATCTGCTCCGGCTGAGAACGCAGGACGACGCCGTCGCCGCCTACGTCGACGCGCACGGCGCCGACATCGCGGCGCACGCGTCGGGGACGGTGCACGCCTTCTCCAAGCTCCCCAGGCACCTCGCGGGCTCGGAGCTGTTCCGCGTGGGGAGCGGGAGCGAGCCGGGGACGCCCACGGGTACGTGGGCGTCCTCGGGCCCGTCCCCGGGGACGAGCGGGGACACGGGCGACCCCGGGCTGGACCTGATGCGGCAGGGGCGGTTCGGCGGCGCGCGCGCGAGCGCGGGAAAGGCGCCGGCGGCGGCGCCGCGCGGGCGGAGCGCCACCCCGGGCAAGACCCCGACGGCGCGTGATCTGCGGGTCAAGATCTCGAGTTTGGCGGAGAAGCTTGAGAAGGCGGGCGTGGTTTCCGCCGCGCACGAGGCAGCGCGCGCGGCGGCGGTGGCGAAGTTGCGGGACATGAAGTGGCGGCTGTTTTGGATGCTCTTCGCGAAAATCGCGTACGCGGCGTTTCTCGACGCGGCGGGACTCTGGGTCGCCTACCGCGCGGCGTTCGCGCAGGTTCCAAGTCGCGACGATGCGTAGGATGTACGCGCGTTAGACTCGGTAGGTAGGTACCATAGCATCAACCTGATGAAGGAGGTACTCCACGTGCGTAGGTCTCTATGGTCGTCTATGGTACAAGTCGGTATTATGCATACTTTTAGCTAACGATTGATCATACGCGTATGAGTCGCGTTTTTTTTTTCAGCCGACGTTCATTAATCCTTGAGCGTGAGCAGCAGACACGCGCCGCGTCTGATCCAGTGGTCGGGCTCGCGCTCGCTCGGCAGCCGTATGTTCATCACGAAGTTGGTGGAGTGCCCCGTGGTGCTCAGGATGCCGCGCCGGTCCGCGGTCTTGTACAGCGGGCACGAGTAGTTGGTGTACGCCGCGAAGTCCTCGATCTTGCTCGGGATCATGTGCACGCCGGGGCACGGCGAGTACAGAACCTTGGGCTCGCTCTCCGCCAGAGCGTTTCGCTCCGCGCTCCAAGCGGCGCCGTCCAGGAACATCCCGAAGCAGTACACGCCGTCCTCTGGTTTTTTCTCCGCGTACTCTGCCTCCTCGCCCTTCAAAATCGCGAAGTCGAAGTCCACCTTGTCGATCTCCACCTTGTGCTTGCGCGCGAAGTTCTGCTTCGAGCCGGTGAGGAACGCCTGCGTGAAGAAAAACGCGTACAGCGGGAAGGTGTTGGGCACGCCCTCGTTTACCCACTTTTGGAAAAACGCGCACCGCTCGACGAGCTCCTTGAAGTAGCTTCCCAGGGGCTTCAGCGAGGGAAACGACTTCTTCAGCCACAGCGACGGCACTTTGCCGTCGTACAGAGCCTTGCCGACTCGGTCCAGCTCGTCGGACATCAGCACCAGGCCCTTCACGGCTTTGCCCAAGTCGGTCAGGCTCGAGCGCACAACCGCCAGCAGCGCGTTGACCCGGACGAGTTCCTGCGTAAGCACCGTGTTCATGCTCTCGAAGTACTCCACCGGGTACTTCATCGCCGCGCGCTCGACGTCGAAGGACGCGGGGCACTTCGCGCTCAGGTCCATCGCCACGGCGCCTATCGCCTCTTCCGGCGACGTCCCCCCCGAGGCACCGTCCCGGGACTGCGTCAACGAGAAGGCGTCTAAGAACGCATCCGTGTCCTTCACGTCCTTAGCGATGTCGGCGTTGGCGTGGAACCCGTAAACCTCCGGCGCGGCGACGCGAGGGAGGGTGTCGATGTACTCGAGGTAGTCTCGGTACGAGCCGTGTTTGGGCGCGCGGTACGTGCCGCTCGCGGAGAAGGCGTAGTCGTCGTTCGCGATTTCGGGCGTGTAGAAGAGCTTCAGGATGCACTCCACCGTCACGCGGTCGTGCCCATCCGTCACCTTCCCGCCGTAGTTGCACTCGCCGCAGGTGTACCGCAGCGTCTCGTACGGCGTCTCGTCGTACTCGTCCAGGAACATCTTGAGCTGCCGGATGCTGATGCGCAGGTCGTTCTCGTTGAACTGGTACGGGATGTTGAACCCGATCGGCCCGTACTTCGCCCTCTCCTGCACGAAGCTGTGGAAGAACGCCAGCCCGAACACCATCTTGCGCCACGCCGCGTCTTTGGTGCACGTCTCGAAAAACGAAGCGTCGCTCAGGGGATCAGACGCGAACGTGCGCGCTAACCCCGCTTTCAAACCTTTCGGCGCTTCGTTGGTCATCTTCACCGAGTTCTCCAGGATGGAGACGGGGAAGATCGGGCTGGGGTAACTCGTGAGCCACAGACGGAAATCCGGGTGCGTGTCCTCTCGCTTGATACGGAGCTCGCACTGCTGCTCGAGCTCGGGCATGAACGACTTGGCGAGGTGGCAGTTCTGGAGCACCACCCAGTGCCCGTTCCTGGCGCCCTCGTCGATGCACCGCGTCGCAAAGGGGCCCTGCCCCTGGCCGAGCGACACCGCCTCGACGCGGGTCGGCACCTCCGGGTCGTCCGGCTTGGCGCCCTCCGCCTTGCGCGTCTTGCTCTCGGCGAACTTCAGCAGGTTCGCCATCGGGTCCGAGCCGGGCGAGAGGATGAACACCAGCGGCGTGCCGGCGTCCGAGTCGGCGAAGCACGCGTCCAGGTCGAAGGGCAGCGGGTCGACGTACGGCTGGCCCATCTCCGCGCCGACGTACTCCGTGATCGCGGGCACAACCTTGTCCGGTCGGAACGCGCGGAGCACCAGCATGCGCTGCAGCGGCGAGAACGCGTCGTCGAACGGCGCGGGCAACGCCACGCTCTGCGGCTCGGGCGAGTCGTACAGAACCTTCCAACGCGCCGGGTCGCTCGCCACTTCGCTCGCGACGTCTCCGCGCGCGGCGACGCTTTGGATTTTGGTCATTCGGAGAAGCTCGCCCCAGGCTTTGTCCGAGAGCCACTCCGGCGCCGGGTTGGGCTTCTCCGCGTCGCCGGTGCTGATGCCGCCGGTCAGGAAGAAACGGAGCTCAGCGGAATCGATGCCCTCCTTCGCCTCCTCCTCCTCATCCTCCTTCGCCTCATCCTCGGGCTCCTCCTCGTCGGAAAACGCGAGCTCGCCGTCGCCGTCGCCGACGCCCTCCGCGTCCTTCGCGTCGTCGGCGTCGGAACCGTCGCTCGACTCCGCCGCCTCCCTCGCCGCCTCGGCCGCCTCCTCCTCCGCCTCACGCGCCGCGCGCTCCTCCGCCTCACGCGCCGCGCGCTCCTCCGCCTCGACGTCCTCGCCGGCGGCGATGCGCGCGGCGCGCGCCTCGGCGACGCGCCTCGCCTCCTCGGCGGCTCGGCGCTCCGCCTCCGCCGCCGCCGCCGCCTCCGCCGCCGCGCGCGCCTTGTTCTCCTCCTCCTTGGCGAGCAGCAGCTTGGTGGTGATGAGGAACGAGAAGAGCAGCTTGTCTTTTTCGAACAGGCTGCGGCACACGTTGACGTACAGGAAGAACGTGAAGTGCTCCACGATGTTCTTGAGTCGGTTCTTGACTCTCGGGTCGGTGGGCGCGTCCTCGATGCCGCGCACGAACAAGTCGGTGAACCACTGGAGCGAGTACTGGTACATGTCCCCGATGGAGGCCATGTCCGCGACGCAGAAGAACACGATGGAGGAGTGCTTGGCGACCGGGCGGTACCCGGCTCTCGTCGCGTCGATCTTCGCCTCGGTGGCGTCCGCCGTTTTCTGTTTCTCCGAGATCTCGTCGGAGAGCGTCTTCGAGGCGCTCAGAATCTTCACCGCGTTTTCATCCTCCAGGATGTTCCCCTCGGAGGAGGACAACACCGCTAAGATCTGCTCCTCGATGTCGTTCAGCTGCTTCTTATTCTGCGCGCCCTGGATGATGAGCTGATTCTTCTCCTCCGCCAAGTCAGGGCGCTCCTTCGCCACCACCACGCCTAAAAGCTGGTCCTCCAAGCCGTCCACGGTGATCATGAAGTTGATGAGCGAAACCTTCGTGCACAGCTCGGGCGTGTAGTGCGGGTTGCGCAGCTTGGTGGTGATGTACAGCTTGAAGTCCTCGTGGTACGGCACGGTGATGTCCCCGATCTTGATGTTCAGCGTACCGCCCTGCTTGAACGTCTGCTTCAAAAGCAGCGCCTCGAGCGACGGGTCCAGGCTCTCCTGCACGTTCTCCAGCAACACGGGTTTCCCAAACTCCACCGCCGTCTCGAGCGCGCGCGTGTAGTTTTCATCCGACAGCTTGCACACGACGAGCCCGCTCGTCTTCTCCATCGCCCGCACCCAGGCGTTCGCCTGCGACTGCGGGTCGACGAACAGAGGCCACCGCCGGCCGTACTCCATCATCACGCCGTTCTCGCTGGAGAAGGTGTCCTTGGGTAAGCCCTGGATGTTCCACTCGCGGATTTTCACCTGGTCGCCCAAAATCTTCACCAGCGAGTACTTCGCGTCGCACCCGATGCCCCGCTCGGCGCACAGAGCCACCCAGCGCGCCGTGGTCTGCTCTCGGTACGACGCGGAGAAAGCGCCGAGGTACGCGATGCACCCCGAGGAGAGCAACACGTCCCCGGTGAGGGCCTCGTAGTCGATGACGAGCTGCTGGCTCGAGGCGGTCCAGCGGATCTTCTCGCCGCCCAACCCGCCGATGAGCTTCTCCGCGCGCTCGAGCTTCACCTTGCACATCTCGACGTCGCGCTCGAGCTTCTCGCTGTACGCCTTCTTCGCCTCCAGGTCGTCGTTCAGGTTCTGGATCTTGTCCACGACCGCCTGCAGCGCGTCCTGCTTCTCCTTGAGCGCCGCCATCACCTCGGCGAGGTCCTTCTCCGCCGCCGCGAGCTGGATGCGCTTGGGGCCCACCACCTTGGCGACGCGGTCGTATGCCTCCATGGCGCGCACCCAGGAGCACAAGCCGTACGCCGCCTTGGAGGCTTTCTTGACAACCTTGAGCTGGAAATCCTTCTTGGCGAGGTACGGACGGATCTTCTTGATCACCTTCGCCTTGATGTTGTCCTTGTCGTACTTCTTGAGCGACTCCAGGAACTTGGGGTCCATCAGCATCTTCTTCGCGGCGTCCCAGTAGTCGTCGCCCATCTTGCCGTCCGGGAGCTTCACGCGCGTCGGCTTCACGCCCTTGCAGATGCACACCGCCTCCATCACCATCTTCACCGGGGCGGGCGGAGACGAGAACCCCTTGACTTGCGAGATGTCCGCGGCGGAGAGGGTGTCCAGCGCCGCGATAGCCTTGTTCAGCATAGGCATCGCCTGCGCCAGGTCCTTCTCGCAGTCATCCTTGATCGCCTTGACCCGCGCGGCTTCCTCCGAAGCCGTCGCCTCGTCCTTCGCGACGAGAACCTTCACCTTGTCCGCCTCCACCGTCTCCGCGGCGATCACCACCATCGCCGCGGCGGTCTCCTCGCCAGCCTTCACCAGCTCGGGCTGCAGCGCCGTCAGCTCGTCCTGCATGACGGCGACGGACTTCTCCGTCGCGACCAGCTTCTCCAAGCCGACGTCGTAGCGGTTGCGCAGGTCCTGCACGGCCCTCTGCCTCTTCTCCAGCAAGTCCTTGTAGCTCGAGATGAGCTCCAGGTAGGACGTCGGCGTGACGTAGAAGTGCCGCCGCGCCTCGGACAGGTACCGCGCGGAGAGGTCCGTGACCATGCTGTGCATGGCGACGCACATCTCGGCGAGCGCGGGCTTCTTCTCCTCGGGCGCGTTCACCGCCGCGAGGAACTCCACCGCGACGTTGCGCAGCGCGTCCACGGGCCACGCGCTGAACCAGTCGATGGTCGTGCACGTCACCAACGACGGGAACTTGCGCAGGCGCTCGCGGAACGCCTCGCCTACGGGAGAGAAGCACAGCACCACGTGCAGGTTCCGGCGCACCTCGCCGAAGAAGAAGTTGGTCATCGCGTCTTTGCTGCCGTCCATGCCCGCCGCCTTGGCGCGGCCGCGGATCGCCTCGAAGATGGTGCCCAGGTCGCCAGCCTCCATCAAGTTGGGCACCTCGCCGGTGTTTAGCACGTTGGAGATGTCCTCCACGAAGAACTCGTGGTTGATCTGCGTGTCCGAGAAGAGAAACACCGTCTTCTTGTTCTGCTCGCCGGCGAGGCGCATGAGCGCGCGCAAGTCGTCGTGCCACTCCTGCTTGCCGTACGTCTGCGACACCTCGATCTGGAACACCTGGTACTCCTGCATGTACGCGGCGAGCCGCGTGAGCGACTGCCGCCCCGAGCCGCCGACGCCCACCAGCAGCGCGTGCCCGCCGGGCTGGCTCACGATGCGGCAGATGCGGCAGACGTGCTCCAGCGCGAACAGGAACAGCACTAAACGCATGGGCTTCTTGGAGGTGGCGTTGAAGTCCCCGAGGTACTCGGACACGACGCCGTGCAGCACGGAGTACTCCGTCACCTCCTCGTACACGCGCGGCTCCGCGCCGGGCACGAGGAAGTCGCCAAACATGAGCTTGCGCAGCTCGTTGGCGTCCACCGAGCCGTCGCCGTCGCTGTCCAGGTGCTGGAAGCAGCGGTCGAACTTGACGTTCGGGAAGTGCTTCTCCGTCAAGCGCTTGATCGTGTCGAAGAACCACTCGCGGTCGGGGTCGTCCGTGAGCCGGTCGTGGAACACGCGCAGGGACTCGTGCACCCACAGGCGCGTCAGCGCGTCGGGGTCGGGCACCGACGCCGCCGACGCCGAGCACACCATCTGGAACACCTTGCTGACGTCGCGCAGGTTGAAGGTGTAGTGCGACTTGGTGGGCGTCGGCAGGAGCTCGCGCTGCACGACGCGGTACAGATCCACCGTCGCGCTCACCAGGTTTCCCTGCAGACGGGCCACCGGCGCCGGGATCTCGCACGACCGCGCCCACCACTCGGTGAGCGCGCCGAAAATCTTGCTCATCGCCGCGTCGTCAAAGGCGGAAATGCACACCAGCGAGTAGTGACGCAGGTAGCGGTTGGTGACGTGGTTGCGCCCGCCGCCGGGCGGGCCCATGGCGGCGCAGAACTTGACGTCCACGATCTTGCGAAACGTCAGCTCCTTGCGGTCGTACCAGCCGTCGTAGTCCATGCTCTGCCTGAGCAGCTCGATGGGCGGCTGCGCGCCGTACTCCTCCACCTGCGGCATGTTGAGGTCGTCCACGAACACCACCATTTTCTTGCCGATCGGCGGGCCGAACACGCCCTTGCGCCGCTTGTCCAGCTTCCCGTCCACCACGTCCTGCGTCTGGTTCGCCGAGGTCTGCGCGGAGAAGTTCATGAACAGGTACGACCAGCTCGAGCCCTCCGTTTCGTCCGCGAGGCGCTGAATGTGCCGCTTGATGTACGCCGTCTTGCCCGTGCCCGTCGGGCCCACGAACAGAAAGTTCACGCGCGCGTTCACGAAGACGTCAATCAGAAAGGTGTACCGGATCGTGTCCACGGTGGGCACGATGATGTCCGTGTACTGCGCGCCCTCGGGGATGGGGCTCTCCTCGCGCGTCTTGACCCAGGCGACCCACTTGCCGGAGGGCTTGTCGAACACGAAGTCGTACCCCGTCGCGTCCTTGCCGTCCACCGCGTCGGGGAAGAGCTGCGTCACCTTGCGGTTCGGGGGCAGGTTCTTGGTCATGAACGCCTGCAGCGCCTCGGGGACCTCGCCGATGAGCAAGCCGCGCAGCGTCGCGTCGAACTTCTTGCGCCCCTCCTCGTCCACGGCGGCGCCCGCGGACCACACGAGCGCGAACAGGAACAGCGAGTCCAGCCACGTGAGCAACAGGTTCTTGTTCATCTCCGCGACGAGCGCTTCGTCCGAGAACTCCGCCAGCAGCGCCTCCAGCAGGCGCATGCACGCCTGCGCGAGGTTGATCTCGTGCATCGGCTGCGGCATTCGGCACTCCTTGGTCGCGAGGCGCACGCAGGGAGGCAGAAGCCAGTCGAACAAACCCTCGATGTGCGCCTTGTGATCGTCCGTCAGCCCCGCCGGCAGCGTGTGCATCCAGGAGACCATCACCGGTCGCCACCCGAGCAGGGACGGCTGCACGTACACCATGCCGCACCGGGAAACCGTGGCGGGCGACGCCACCGCCAGGTCCTGCACCTCGAAGATCATGTTCATCAGGCCCTGCATGGCGATGATCTCGCCCGAGTTCAGGCACAGCTTCTTGTTGTCGTCCAGCACGGTGTTCATGTTCTCGATCCAGATGGCGTCCACGGGGCCGTCGAAGACCACCCACTTGCGGTCGGGCGACGTGTCGCGCGCGGCGTTGCGAAACGTCACCGCCAAAACGCCATCCGCCCACTCCTTGGAGACGGGGTCCTCGGCGCCGTAGAGCTGCGCCATCGACACCGATTTGGGGTTTATGCAGTAGTACTTGACGTGGAACTCGTTGTTCAGCTTCTGGTCGCACAGGTCGCCCAGCGCCGCGGCCAGCACCGAGATGCACGAGGACTTCATCCCGAAACTCTCGCCGACGATCATCAGGCCGTGGCGCACGATGATCATCTCGTACAGCTGGATGATCTTCTCGAAAAACGTCGGCAACGGCTGCAGGTTGCGCCGCCGCGACTCCTTCTCGAGCGCCGCGGTGAGGTTGTCGTAGTCAATCTCGGGGAGCTCCACGCCGGGGAACAGGTCGGAGAGGATCCCCCGGAACAACGGCACGTCCTGGTCCAGGAACTTCGGAAGGTTCACGTCGGTGATGGCGCGAAGCATCAGGATGTCCTCGCGTTCGTCCACAAACTTTCTTTTTAAGTTCCCGGCGGCGCGCAGCACGGAGATCACCGCGCGCATGCCGTAGTCGTAGTGGTCCTGCGACGAGAGCTGCTCCGAGCACAGGCGGTAGGTCTGCACCAGCTTGCGCGCCATGTCCCGCGCCTCGAGGTACCCGAACGAGTACATGATGATCTCCGCGATCATGGCGTAGTCGGGGACCATCATCGCGACGTCGCGGAACAGCGCTTTTAGATTATCCGGAAGCTCCGAGCGCCCGGCGTAGCCGGGGTTCATGGTGATGAACACGTTCGCCGTCGGGATGAGCCGAAGCTCGACGCCCTCGAACACGAACGTCTTGACCCGCGCGGCGACGGCCCTTTGGATGCACAGCACCTGCTGCGCCACCACGGATAGAACCTCGAGCTCGATGCGGTTGAACTCGTCGAAGCACGCCCACGCGCCGGACGCGGCGAGGCCCTTGAAGAACTTGCCCATCGCCTTGTAGTCGAGGCCGTCTGAGCAGTTGAACACCACGCACTGGATCGCGATCGCCTTGGAGAGGTCCTTGGTGGTCTCTGTCTTGCCCGTGCCCGCCGGGCCGGCGGGCGCGCCGCCCAGGTTCAGGTGAATCGCGCCCATCAACGTGCGGTAGCACCGGTCCGTCAACGGCGTGATCACCAGCCGCGACGAGTTCCCTAAATACTCGTACCCGTACCGAGCCTCGGCGTTGATCATCCGCACCGCGAGGTCGCCGTCTTCCCAGAAGTACCGCAGCTGCGCCAGCCACTTGAAGTCCTTGGGGTCGGAGACGCCGTCGGAGGACATCTGCTGCACGACGTCGCGCGCGTGCACGTCGATCACCACCAGCGACGCCATCGTCGCGCGCTCGAGCTTGCTCAGCTCGCCGCGCACCATGTTCACGATGTTGGTGAGCTGCCCGTTGCACTTCTCGCCGTACTGCGCGAGCTTCTTGGCGCCGCCCTCGGTGATCGCCGCCGTGACCTCGGCGGTCCAGTGCACCTGCGACGCGGCGAGGATCACCTGGCCGGGCCACTCCAGGATCCACCGCTCGCGCGGCTTCGTGGCGTACTCCGCCACGGCCTTCTCGGTGACCTCGCGGATGGACACCTTCATGACGTCCTCGAACTCGAGCATCCAGCACTCCACGGCGTTGGTCTCCGCGGGGTCGATCTCTTTGCTCAGCGGCACGCGCTCGCCCTCCACGGAGATCATCGCGCGCATCGTGACGTCGTCCGTGAACTCCACCTCCTTCACCGCCTCGAAGCACTTCTTCATGAACGGCTGGATCTTCAGCGGGTCCTTCGCCTCGGACAGAATCTCCAGCAGCTCGTCGTTGGACAGGAAGAAGAACCGCGGGAACGCCAGCTTCTTGGTGTCCAGGAAATCGTTCAGGCCCTTCTCCACGACGTCCAGCTCGTGGTTCGCCGCCTGCAGATCCTCCAGCAAATTCGGAATCTCGGGCGCGTCCATCGCCGCGGGCCGCTCGCGAATCGCCCCCACTAGCCGCCGCCAGCTCTGGTCCATCTTCATGAACGCCGCGCCCTCCGTGGGGATCTGCTTCATGATCTCCTCGGAGTTGAAGATGGGCTCCAGGTACAGCCACTTGCTCTGGCACCGCAGCCAGTCGTCCACGATGTCCTGCAAACGCGTCAGCCGAGCTTCCCAGGGCACCACGCGCTCCATGAAGGGAATCGCGAAGGGCGACGCGCGCATCGCCTGCGTCTTGACGATGTGCTCGTCCAGCAGCATCTGCGCCTCCTCCATGGGCGCGCCCTCCATGATGCACGTGCCGGTGGCTTTCCAGTCCTTCAAGCCGAACACGCACGGTTTCCAGTCCGCGATCATCTTGTCCAGCGCCTTTTCGAAGTTGAACTCGCGCGACGCCACGTCGGAGCACTCGGCGATCTTCTCCAGGTGGTCCAGCACGCCCTTGTCCAGCAGCTTCTTCAAGCTGGTGTGGTCGTCGCGCTTCAGCTCGAACCCCACGACGTCGATCACGTCCGTCATCGCGATCCAGTGCCTGTCCCTCAATCCGGGGTTGCACACCGCGTCGATCAAAGGCTGGTACGTCTTGAAGTCCTCGATCTTCGCCAACGTCGCCGTCGCAACCTTGAGCGGCTCGGGCAGCCGGTCGCCGCCGGCGAGCCCGCTGAACACCTTCTGCAGCTTGAACATCACGCGGTACGCGTCCTGCACCGCCTCGTCCATCGTTTCCGGAACGAGCGTGGAGAACGGCCCGGTGAGCCAGTCCCGGTGGTTGCGGAACATGTCGCGCGTCGTCTGCCACAGCTTCTTGAACGGGTCCAGCGACGAAATCTGCGCGTTGATTTTTGGTCCGTACTTGGTGGGCGCGAACGAAAACAGCCGTTCCTCGGCGTTGATCTCCTGGCTCTCCGTCGTCGCGCGGTCGATCGCCTCGGCGAGCGCGTCCACCTTCGTGGCGATCGCCTCGCGCTCGACGACGTCCCCCAGCACGCGGAACTGCGCGATCTCTTTCGTGCGCGCCTCGAGCGCCTCCGCGAACGCCACGCGGCGCGCCTTGACTTGCTTCTCGAACACCTTGTACTCCTTCTCCACCGTCACCGACGCGCGCAGAAGCACCGCCTTGCACTTCAGCGGCCACCCCTTGGCGAGCACGCTCAAGTTCAGGTCCTCATCCGACTGATCACTGAAATACTCGTCCAGGAACTCGTCCCGCGCGGCGTTCTGCGCGATGGCAGCCTTGAGCGCGTCGAGCTCGGCGGGCAGGAACTTCATGTACGTCTTCAGCCCGACGCACGCCTCGCCCGTCTCCGAGGGGCGGGACACGCGCGCCTCGATGGTCTCGAACGCCGCGACGACGCGCGCGTTGGACTCGCGCGCGGCGGCGCGCACGGCATCCATCAGCGCCCGCGCGACGCGGCGCGCGGCGTCCGCCAGCGCCGACTTGAGCTGCGAGCAGTCCACGCTGTACGCGCCGCACATCACGCGCTCGGACGCGAGGTTCTCGACGACCCGCGCCTCCTCCAGGAACGCGTCGATCTCCTCCTGGTACTCGGGGAGGGTCTTCTCCGCCTCGGCGAAGGCGCGCGCGTGGGACTCGGCGTCAATCGTCAACAGGCGCAGGTGCGGGTCGAACAGGCTCGCGACGCCCCTCGGCGCGATGGCGGCGCGGCGCATCACCACGTGCACGGCGTGTCGGGCCTCGGCGATGGGCGAGTCCTCCAGCGTCGCGGAAGACAACGCGGTTTTCGGTTTCGGTTTGCTCTTCTCGGCGGCGATCTCGGCGGCGGTCATCTCGCGCACCGCCTTCTTGGGCGGCGCGGGGGGCGCCACCCGCGGCCCGCCGGCGGCGGCGAGCACGAAGCGGTCCAGCGCGCCGACGGCGACGCGCGCGACGGCGTCGAGGGGCGGGTCGAACCGCGCCTCCGCGGACTTGACGGTCCGCGTCACGAACCGGCGCTTCCCGCCGCCGCCGGCGGACGCCTCCGGCGAGTCCGGCTCCGTCGCGATGGACGCGGCGTCGTCAAACGTCGCGGCGGCGGGATCGGCGCCCTCCTCCGGAACCGCCGCCGGATCCGCCGCCGGATCCGCCGGTCGGCTTCGACCCTCGCCCTCCTCCGCGCCCTCCTCGCCATCCTCGTCCTCCGCCTCCACCTCCACCCGCGTCTCCGTCTCGGTCACGTGCGGCACGACGCGCACCACGAACACGGGCGCGCGGTCCCACAGCAGCTTCTCCGCGAGCGGATCGGCGTAGAGGTGCTCGTCGCTGAACGCGCGCGTCTCAAAAAACGCGGCGTACTCGGCGACGCGCCGCCGCACGAGCGCCCGCAACTCGGAAGCCTGCTGCGCGGCCACCGCCTCGTAGACGTCCCCGCCGCCCAGACGCGAGATCTCACGCGTGGCCGGGGGTGGGGGCCGCGTTTTGAACGCCGCCATGGACTTGGCTCTCCACGAGTCCCATATGCCGTTCTTCGCGCGCTCGTACGCCGCCTTCTGGAACGCGTCAAACGCGTCGGCTTCGTACGGGAGACCCGAAGCGAACGCTTCGCTCGTCACGTCGCACAACGGCTCCTCCGCGTGGTGCGCGTGCCAGTCCCGCGCGAGCTCCAGCGCGTGCCACGTGTTGACGCGCAGCCTGCGCTCGAGAGCGAAGCGCGCGTCGTCCACGGACGCGGACCAGCCGGGAGGCAGCGAGACGTACGGCGAGGGCGCGAAACGGCTCGACGCCGCCGCGCCGATTTCTTTTCGTCGCGAAAACTTGGCGCGCGCGTCGCCGCCCTCGCGCGTCTCGGCGTGCCTGGCGCGCCTGTGGCGCTCGGCCGCCAGCGCCGAGCCCGGGGGCGCGGGCAGGAACGGCGCGAGCGCCTCGACGCCCAGCCTCCGCCGCTCGTGCGCGTCGGTCAGCGCGTAGTCCACCACCGCCCTCCGCGCGGCGCGAGCCTGGTCCTCCCGCATCTCTTCCAGGAACCGCAGGATGAGCGTCTCGAACCTGGCGCGGGTCATGCTCCCCTTGGGCTCGGGCGGCACGAGCGCCAGCGTGCGCTCAAACCACTCCTGCTTGGGGGGTGCCAGGTGCGCCTCCGCGCCGGCGGAGTCACCGGAGTGCGACGGGACGCCGTGCTCGACGTAAAAGAAGTACCGGACCATCGCGTCGGCGATTTCCTTCCGCCGCGCCGAGGTGTACTCGAACGGCGCGCGTTTCGCCGTCGTCGACGCGTCTGTCGACGACGCGCGGCCTGAAGAACGCCGCGCCTCGAAATCTGTGGTGCTCGCGCGGTCTTCCTCCGAGGACCCGCCGTGTTCGGAAGAAACGCCGTCCTCCTCGAACGGGGTGTCCGGCGAGTCGCGACCGCTCTTTTCTCGCGTCGCCGTCTTTTTTTGCGTCGCCGCGAGCGCCGACGACGCGTCGGACCGCTCCAGCGGCGCCACCGCCGCGGCGGCGCGCGGGTCGACGCGCGCGCCCGTCTTCGGGTCGCGGCCGCTCATGTCCGCGGCGGACGGGTACACAGGCGCGGGCATGCGTAGAATTTCCGCGTTCGTCTCCAGGCCGGTGCGTTTCGTGACGGGAGGCGCTTTTCGCGGCCGCTCCAGCAAACGCGCGTGCGCGCTCGGCGTGTAGTTGGCGCCTATGCGCGCGGTGGGCGCGTGCCGATACAAGTCGCGCACGTCGCCAAACACCGAGGCGCGCGCGAAGGGCGCGAACTCGTTGATCGCGGGGGGGAGTGCGTTTGCCATCGCAGGCGGGATCGCGTTGGCCATCGCGAGCTCCTGCGTCCGCACGAACGCGTCCGCCGCGTCCGCCGCGTCGCGCGCGCGCGCATCCGCCGTCTGTCGCAAAGGATGAATTGAAGAATGATTGATGATGGGTAGGACGTCAGGACGTGCTTCCGGTGAACCGCGCTTCCGGCTCCGCGCTTCATCGGGAGCGCGGGAGCGTGTTCCGGGAAAGGTGCCGCTCGCGTCGTCTCGTCGCGCGTCGCGGAACCGAGCCCAGCTCGATCGCGCGAGCGCTCGGGTCGTGAATGTCGCGAACGACCGCTCCGTGCCGTTCGCGGAGCGCGTCGAACGATCGTGCGGGGACGCACCGCCGTCTCCTCCGTCTCCAGGAGCTCGGGCAGAACCTCGCGCATGCTCCAGTACGGCAGCTCATCGCGCGTCGGCAGGGGTTTCTCGAACGGGTCGCGGATGACCTGCGGGCGTTCGCGAGGGGGGCGGGGGTGTCAGCGCGGGATGGCCGAGGCCGAGAGACCGCGCGGTGGGTCCGAGCAAAATGATTCTCTGACGGGAGGAGGGGGGGGCGCGCGACGCCCGGTCCCCGTCTCCCCCGACACCGCTCCCGCGCGTACCGTGTCGTCCGACACCTCGCTTGTCTCCGCGTGCGGGTCGCGCCGCGACTCCATCGTCGCCTGCGCCGGGTCGCGCTCGCGACACCTCGACACACGCGCGACGCACTCTGCTGCGTCGTCGTTGCCGTGGAAGGCGATGCGGGAGGGCGACGGCGATCGAGGCTTCGGGCTCGGGGTCGTCGGTCAACTTGACCGAAGACGCGCCGGTCCGCCCGGTCGAGTGCGATCTCCGCGGTTTGGAAATCGAGCACGTCAGCTTCCAAATCGGGACCACCCACAGCACTCGGCGGCGATTTTTTTTTTCGGCCCGCGCCTTGACGCCGATGCCAAATAAAATTCGCGTCGAAAACCTGCATCTTAGGTCGAACGAAAAAAAACGATCGATCATCGCTCCGTCGAACCCCCGCGTTGATCGTGATACCCGATGAACGTTCCGAGATTTTCAAAGTAAATATCAAAGTATCAACGATGAGCTGGAACGAAAACCAAATATCGCACCTGCGAAGCGCAAACTAAACCCAAGTTTTCTCGAGTCAAAAACGAACTTCAACTCTGTCACCCGATATTATGGAAACGCTCGTGAGATACTTCGCGAAGTAACAAAACACGCCTCGCCATTGCACGCCGGCACGCCACCGCCGACGCACGCGCGACGAACGTTCGGGTCTCGAACCTCGCGCGCACTCAAGAGCACCTCGCAGGGGACGCGCGCGGTCGCTCCCCTCGCGACCCGCCCGCGGAACCGCCGCGGAAGCGCAGAAGCGCGACCCGCGAAGACACCGGGGAAAAAAACGCGCGCCTGCGTTCATCCCGACGCGACGGGTGCCGGACGCGCGCGATGGCGACGATGACGACCACGCGCCTGGCGACGACGCGCGTGGAGGTCGACGACGCCATGGACGTTGACGACGCGAGCGCCGACCGCACCACCGAGGAGATCATCGTCGCCGCGTACCGCCGAGATGCGGACGCGGTGGCCTCCGCGCTGAGGCGGTGCTCTCCCGCGACGACCGCCGATATGTCGCTGTCGCGCGCCAAGGCGGTCTCGTTGCTGGGTGAGGACGTCTACCTCGGGTCGCACAGCTGGAGCACGCAGGAGGACTTCCCGGTGATGTACTTCGCAGGTGCGCGCCCTTCCCGACCCCGCCCCGGACGCGCGCGCGCCTCCCCGGCCCCCGCCCGCACGCGCGAAATCCGCGCGACGGCGAGACACGCGTTTTTGGCTTTTTCCCGCGAAAGGTGAGCTTTTCCGAGTCACCGCGGGCGCACGAACCGTTGGACCCAGCGCGGGGACGCGGGACGCGCGTCGCGACGCGCGGGCTTCGCGACGAGCCGTCCGGCGATTCGCGAACCCGACGCGACGCCCGATGATTTTCCCGCGCGTCTCCCGCGAGCCCATCGTCGCGGGGGGACGCCGCGCGCGTTCGCGTCGCGCGCCAGATCCCGAAAAAAGCGCCCACAGAACTTCGGGTTCCACGCGGCGCGCCCGACGGGAATCCAGCTGGAGACGCGCGATATTTTAGATGCCCGGCGGTTTCACAG
>Ga0181564_10002158_pt1 | contig 17321 bp, 13 predicted proteins | sample 011ome_24_FD_134512 | JGI IMG/M metagenome (GOLD analysis project Ga0181564, IMG submission 134512) | Coastal salt marsh microbial communities from the Groves Creek Marsh, Skidaway Island, Georgia - 011513CT metaG (megahit assembly) | ecosystem: Environmental > Aquatic > Marine > Intertidal...
AAAAAAATCCAGATGTAAAATTAATTTTGAATGCAGATTGGTATCATTTAGATAAATTTAATAAATTTAGAAAAAATAAAAATGTTTTTTGGGTTAAATCTAAAGTAACTTCTTTATACTTTAAAAAATTCAATAATAATCTTTGTGGTATTTTTTCAACATTGGGAGTAGCTGGAAATGCAGTAAGTTTAGCATCATACCTTGGATCAAAAAAAATATATATTTTAGGGTTGGAACTAAATGGAGTTATTAAAATGCTTAACAATGAAGATAGCCATTTTAATGGTAAAGATGATGATTATGATCAACATACAATATTAGATTGGTCAAGAGATTTAGGTCATAATGCTAGAGGGTTACGTTATTGGTATATTTTTTCTGAAACCTTAAAAAAAGAGAATATTCATTTAATTAACTTATCTAATACCGGTCTTTTTAATTTTGTTCCAACTGAAGATTTCAATCAATTATTTTAGTGAGTAAAAAAAAAATAAAGATTTTAAGAATTATATCTTCACTAGATCCAAAGTTTGGTGGCCCCACAAGAGGCATAATAGAAACTTCAAAACAATTAATTGATAGTGGACTTGAAACAGAAATTTTAACACTTGATAAAAAAAAAATTAAACATTCAAAAATAAAAATTCACAATATAAGCTCATATATTTTTGATAAATATAAATTTAGTTTAAGTTTAATTAAATGGTTAAATAAAAATAAAAATAAGTATGATTTTTTTATTATACATGGTTTGTGGCAATTTCAAACTTTAGTAGCTAGAATTTTATTAAAAAAGAAATATGTAGTTTTTGCTCATGGACAATTGGATCCTTTTTTTAAATTAAATTTTATAAAACGTATAAAAAAACAATTATATTGGAAGATAATTGAAAAGAAAAACTTGTTAAATTCAAGATCACTTTTAATAACATCAATTGGTGAAAAGAATTCTTTAAACAATACCTATGTAGATACCTCCAATATAAAAAAAGTAATAGTTAAATATGGTATTTATAAAGAAAAAATTAATGAAAAAAAGGTTTTAAAAAAATTTTATAATAAATTTCCTGAATTAAAAAAAAATAATTTCTATTTATTTCTTGGCAGATATCATGAAAAAAAAGGTTGTGAAATAATAATCAATTCAATTAATAGTTTAAGAAAAAATTTTAATTCAAAAATATTATTAGCAGGACCAATAAATAAAACAAAATACGAACAAAAATTGTTAGAACTTATAAAAAAAAATAAATTAGAAAAAATTATTTTATTCTCAAATGCCCTTTATGGAGATGAAAAATGGGGCGCTATAAAAGCATCAAAAGCTATGTTGTTACCTTCTCATGGTGAAAACTTTGGTATTTCATTAGTTGAAGCTTTAAGCTTAAAAAAACCAGTTATTACAACTAATAAAGTAAATATAAGTAAAGTTATAAAAAAATTTAATGCAGGTTTAATATCAAAAAACAATTTAAACAGTTTTAAATTGAAATTAAAAGAATTTGAAAATTATAAACAGAGGACATTATCATTAATTTCTAGTAATGCTTTAACTTGCTTTAATAAAAATTTTGATCTTTCCGATAAAAGAAAAAGTTTTTCTAAAACTATAAAAGAATTAATTAAAAATAATGAATAAGGTTAAAAAAATAATTAAATGTGTTTTAAATCCTCAATTTTTTAATAGTTATATTAATTTTGTATCACCTCTATTTGAATTAGAACCATTGTTAAATAAAATAGATAATATCAATACTATCATTGATATAGGCTCAAACAAAGGTCAATTTTCAATACTAGCGAGATCTTTCTTTCCTAGTTCAAAAATTTATTCTTTTGATCCTCAAAAAAAATGTTTAGAAACTCAAAAAAAGATTTTAAAAAAGAGAAATATTAATTACTTTAACATTGGTATTGGCAATAAGAAAAAAATAAAAAAATTTTTTATAACATCTAGAGAAGATAGTTCATCATTTTTAAAGCCAAAAAAAAGAAAAAATAAGAATTATGAAATAAAGAATATAAAGAAAATAAAAATAGATAAATTAGATAATTTAATAAATATTAAAAAAATAAAAAAACCCATTCTTATAAAAATCGATATACAAGGTTATGAATTAGAAGCACTTAAGGGTGCAAAAAAAATTTTAAAAGTTGCAGATTATTTGATTACAGAAATTTCTTACCAAAAAATATATGATAATCAAGTTTCAAATATTGATTTATTAAGATATTTAAAAAAAGAAAATTTTAAAAAATTATTATCAACCAATGAGACTAAATTTGATGATAAAGTCTTTCAATCAGATATATTATTTGTAAATAAAGACAAATGAAGTTTACAATATTTATTCGTGGAAGAGGTTGGGCTTTTCAATTAGCTAACTCTTTGTATAAAAAAAATAATTTAGACTACATTGTAACTAGTTATCCAAAATTTATAACTCAAAAATATAAGATTCCAAAAAATAAAGTTAAATCTGTTTTTATTTTAGAAATTATTGTTAGAGGTTTAAGAAAAATTAATAAATTTTTAAAGAAAATAAAAATTATTTTAAACCCAGCAAATATAGGTGATATCCTCGCTGACTTAATCTATAGTAAATTTTATAAAATATACTCAGATGTATATATTTTAGGTTTTGGAAATTCAACATCTCGCCTGATAAAGTTTGCTAAAAGAAAAAATATTAGCACAATATATTTTTTAAATAATAGCTCACCAAAATTTAGATTAAAATTACGAGATGAATATGTAAAATTAGGGCTATTAGACAATTATACTAAAGAAAAAAAATCACTTACCGAAAGAATAAATAAAAATATTCAAGACGCAGATTATGTTGGATGTATATCTTCATTTCAAAGAGACAGTTACGTCGAAGAAGGAATTTTAGATATAAATAAAACCCTAACAACTATTATGGGTGTAGATACATCTATTTTTTTTCCAAAAAAAATTAAAAAAGATAAATTCATTATTATTTCAGTTGGAAATGATTTTGTTAGAAAAGGTTTTAAATATTTAATTGAAGGTTTTAATGAGTTAGATTTAAAAAACTCCGAATTATGGTTGGTAGGAGATCTTGATAAAAATTTAGCTTCGAAAGTTGTAAAACTAAAAAAAAATAATTTTTTTATAAATACAGTGAATGAATTTGATCTTCCCAATTATTACAATAAAGCATCTGTCTTTTGCCTCCCAACATTAGAGGAAGGTGCTCCAGCAGTAATTTCTCAAGCAATGGCTTGTGGTCTTCCAATAATTGCTACAAAAAATTGTCAGGCACCAGATGTTTTAGATAATGGAAAAAACGGTTTTATAGTTGAAGAAAAAAATTCAAATGATATCAGAGAAAAAATCAATTATTTTTATAACCACCCTGATAAAATGTTACAAATGGGCAAAGCTGCAGCAAAATATGCAAATGAGAAACTTTCTTATGATGCAATGACAAAAAATATAACTGATTTTTTTGATAATTCCAAAAAAAGATGAAATTAACAAAAATATTAAACAATATTATTTTTAAGAACGCATCATCTCTAACATTTAATCAAGCACTTCAAGTATTAATTCAACTTTTTTTTATACCTATATATTTAACTTTTTGGGATCTAAATACCTACTCAGAATGGATAATAATTTCTGGGTTTACAACATTATTAGCAATTAGTGAATTTGGATTAGCTTCGTACGGATTAAATCTGACAGTAATACTAAGTAAAAAAAATAAAATTAATGAATGTAATGAAACTATTCAAAATATAATTTTTTTTTCTACTATATTTATTTCTTTCACAATTTTTTTAATTTTAATTTTAGATTTTTTTTTTAACTTTCAAAAAATATTTGAGATTTCAAGTATAGAAAACTCAAATTTCCAAATTATAATTTTAGCTATTTTCTTAAGATATTTAATTCAATCAAATATGAGTTTTATTAGTGGGCTTTATAGAGTTAATCATAAATTTCATATTTCAAATTATATAAAATCTATTTTTATTATTACCGAAATAATACTCATTTTTTTTGTTATATATAATGAAGGATCAATACTTGAAGTAAGTTTAATAAGTTTGTTTAATTATTTTTTTGCTCTTTGTGTAGTTATCATTTTAATTAAAAAAGAGTTAAAATGGTTAAAGATTATTAGCTTAAGAAATATTAATAAATCTTTTATAAAAAAAATTTTCTATCCATCATTATCTTTTATGACAGGAAACGTAAGTAAAGGCTTTATTGCTCAAATTACAATTATAATATTAAATTTTTTTTCAAGTGACGCTTTCATAATATTTTATAATTCTTTAAGACTAATAATTAATGGTGCTAGACAATTTATTAATATTATCTCATCTGCATATTACCCAGAAATTACAATTTTATATGGTCAAAAAAAATTTACACAAATATCTCAACAACTCTATTCAATGATAAAATATAATCTTTACTTATCCTTTTCTATTTTAATACTTTTAATTTTTTTTATTAAAGAACCATTTTTAATATGGACTAAATATGCGGTAGATTGGGATTTCTACTTTTTTTTATTTTTCATATTTTCGAATTTTATTGAATGGATAAGTATTCCAATCTTAACATTACCATATGCAATTAATAAAGCAGAATTGTTGAATAAACCATTTATTTATATAACTTTTTTATATCCAGTCTTGATTTTACTAACTATGCCCGTAATAAATAATTATTCAATCCCGGCTGCTTTATTTTTGATTAATTCTTATTTAGTTTTTCAAAGTCTAATTAGAGTAAAATCTATTAATAAAACATTTTTATAAAATTATGACATTTATTTTTATTTTTTCTGGTTTAATTCTTTTTTTTATTAATAAAAAAAAATTAGAAAAAAATGTTTATATCTATCTAATCTTATTTCCCTTTTTTGGTCTAATTGCTAATAATTTGGAACCATTAAGTTCTTCAAGAATAACATCAATATTTTATGATTTTGTATTTATAATTCCAATATACTTATGTCTTTTCAATAAAAAACTTGATCATGGATTTTTTGGAATGATGGATACAAATTTAAAATTTAGTTTTTCTTTTTTAATTATAATTATATTGTTACAATTTCTTAATCCCTATAATTCACTTTCTTTTTTAGGAAGATTAGTTGGGTTAAAAGTCTGGCTTTTTTATTTTTTTATGATTCCTGTTGGATTTTATTATATTAAAGATAAAAACCAACTAATAGACATTTGTAAATTACTATCAAAAATATCAATAATTCCTAATTTCCTCGCAATAATACAATTTTTTTTAGTTTTCCAAATTGGATTTTACGAAACAATGAATTTATTTTATACACCAGAGATAGCAAAAGCAGTAACACAAAACTTTACAAAATTCTCAATAGCTTCAAACATTGAGTTAGTTAGAATACCATCAACTTTTTCATTTACAACTCAATTTTCAAATTATTTACTTTTTTCTTTTGTGCCAACTTTAACTTGTTTAAATTACGCAAAAGATTTCAAAGAAAAAATTTTTTATACTTCGTTATTTATTTTAATTATTATTGCTTCTATTGCATCAGGTGTGAGAGGAATGTACATCTACATTCCAATTTTTTTTATTTATTATTTAATTGTTAGCCGACAAATAGATAAATTAATTTTATATGGTACACTATTTACAATTTTATGTATTTTGATATTCAATTTCAAATTTGCAAATATTGATTTACTACTTTTAGACATAAAAAGATTAACTAATATTTATGCATCAAGTGCTTTCACAGATGGTTTAAGTTATTTTTTTAATAATTTTTTTGGAAATGGTGTTGGTACAGCTACTTATCAAACAGTAAATATTACAGGTTTACAAGTGCAAGTAGGACCTAATTTTAATGAAGGTTATTTTTTTAAAGTAGTTACAGAATTAGGTTTTTTAGGTCTTATTGCTGTGATCTTACTTTATACAAACATAATTAAAACGTTATTTATCTGTATCAATTTTGAAAGCAACAAAACATTAAAAATTTTAATATCAAGTTTTTTAGCATTTTACATTTTAATGATCACAATAAATATCAAATCAATGCATATAGATTTATTTCCAGTAAACATATTAATTTTTTTATTTTTAGGTATGATTTTAAAGATAAATCAAATAAATCACGGAGGTCGTATCCTATAGATATATTGTAAATGGTATAATAATATATTTATATTTGAAATTTAATATGAGAAAAATTTTACTAATCAATTTTATTTTTTCATATAAATTCCAAAGGAAAATCTTTGCTATTAGAATTATTTGATTGATCTAATGAAATTGGATATTTTTTATCTTCATCTTTTAATTTTGAATTGAATTCTTTAGGAGAAAAAGTAATTTCTAAACATTGCGGAAAACCACTTGGACTAATATAACCCCAGTTATTCACATGTATGTGTACTATCTGTAGTTCAAAATTTTCAACAAAATTTATTATTTTATCTAAATTTAAATCACAATCATGGAATTCAATTACAAGGCCACTAATACGAGATGAATGTTTAATTAGTTGACTCAATATTCTATACTCAGAGCCTTCTATATCAATTTTAAAAAATAAATTTTCTGAGGAATTTTCATTAATAATTGAATCTATGTCAGATGAATTTATTTCGTGGTTTAGAAAAAATGTTCCTTTTGGAATGATATTTTTTTTTATATGTTTTCTTTTTTTTCCATCAAAAAAAAATCTATATCCAAGATACTGAAAGAATTTTATAAATTTTCCATGTGCAATATGTTTTAGGAAAAATTTATAATTAACAGATTCATCAAAGCAAACAACTTCCACATTTGTTTTATTAAAAAAATCTTTCTCAAACGAATAATCATCATTCAAACCAAAAGAATAAAGTTTATCACTAGAATTAAGTGATTTTTGTGGGATTAGATATCCACCATCATTACTTTTTCCTAGTCTAATTAACTCTGTTTCAAATTTTGGTTTTAATATTAGCGGTAAAATATATTTATCCATAAAATTATTTTTTTCTAACAATAATTAATAATTCATGATGTTCTAAATTTGCACAATATTTTGAATTTTGTTTTTCAAAAACTTTTTTAATATTGCTATTACTTTCAATTAAATTTTGATGATACGGAGATGAGCTTATATAATATTCAAAATCTTTAAAAAGATTTTCATAAAATATTTCATCTAAAAAATTAGGATGTACATGACCCCATAGTTTATTCCAATTTTTATTATTTTTTTTATGTATCATTGATCCATTAGGTGTTATTGCAACAAAAAAACCACCTCTTTTTAATATTTTGAGAGCTAAACTTATAATTTTATTTATATTGGGGAGATGTTCTAAGACATGCGCACTAAAAAAAATATCAAATTGATCTTGTTCAAGAGTATTAAAATCATCAATAACGTTGATATTAAGTTTGGTCTTTGCAAAATTTGCTCTAATGTTTGATACTTCAAAAGCTTTAACATCGTATCCCCTTTTTTTTAATTGATAACTTCCATAACCCCACGAACAACCAAAATCAAATAGATTTAAATTTTTTTCATCGTATAAATTATCTAAAATATCTAAATATTTTTTATAACTTCTATCAGTTGTTTCAAAGTTAGTTTTTAAAAGTTCATTTAATCTTTCATCACTAGGTAAATTAGAAGTAAAACCTTGGCTGTATGATTTTTGGTAAAATTTATTACTTTCTTCTTCATTTAACGTAGGTGCTCTATACATTAGATAACAATTTTGACATCTTCGTAAAGTAGTTATAAGAAATTTTCTCTCTAAAACTTTGTTACTTGGATTATCACAATTAGGGCAATTAAATTTTTTTAATTTAAAAGAATTTAAAAACATTTGTCTCAAATAACGTAACTTATTAATTAATTGTTTATTCATCATTTAAATTTACTTTACTTAATATATTGTTCAACTAAAACGAAAAATTTGAATTCGTATAATGTAGGCAAAAATTAGATAAGATTTTTGTTATTAATATATGTAACTTTAATTAGAATTAAATATTTTTGAAACCTCTAAATTTATATCGATATTCTTTTTATTAATTTTGTTGTTTGGGTCCAGTACATTAACCTTGGTTGTTGTTTGTTGATTTTCAAATACATTTGTAACAATATTTGAATCTTGAATTACATCATTGACTGAATTAATCTTTTCTATCAAACTACTCCTTTGATTTTGAAATTTTTCAATTTCTTCTTTCATTATTTCAAATTTTTTTCTAGTCTCAAACAATTCATTGCTTATTCTCAAATTTTCATTTTGAAAAAATTCAATTTCTTTATTTGGTTGATCTTTATTTTTACTTTCATTTAGGCTATTATTAATATTATTTGTAATAGGTTCAAAGTTTTTAGAATCATCCTTTAGCGAGATTTTGTCTATTTTTTTATTTAGTAAATTTATTTGTTCAGATAAAGCAGCGTTTAATTTTGAGATGTTAATTAAGATTTCCTCTTGCTTTAAGATCTTTTTTTTAAGATCATTTTGTTGCGTTATTAGATCAAAAAATTTGTTTATCACTTTCATTGTAATATTTATTGTTCGCTTTAATATATCTAATAGTATATTGCATGATCTATTAAAGACAGTAACTAAAATTACATCGAATTTACTTTGCTCAAAAACAATTATTTTTTCTTTGGACGCAATTCTTGAGTAAAATGCATCGATTCTAGTTTTTAATTCTTTTGAGCTTTCAGTCATAATACAACCTTAGGTTTTGTTTTATATGATTTGCTTAAATCTGTAAATATTTAGGAATAATTTTAATCACCTTTATACTTAAGTATCGCATAAAATGTCTTAATTATTATGTAAAAATCAAGCCAAATACTCCAATTATTTAAATACCATAAATCAAACTCCATCCTCCTTTTCATATTTTCGGGGTTGGGTGTTGCTCCTCTCAAACCATTAACTTGTGCCCATCCAGTTAAACCTGGATTGCATTTATGTCTCTTCAGAAAATTATCAAATAGTCTAGCATATTGTATATCATGCTCTACCATGTGGGGTCTTGGACCAACAATTGACATGTCTCCAAAAAAAACATTAAAAAATTGAGGCAATTCATCAATACTATACCTTCTAATTAATTTTCCAAATTTTAAAACTCTCTTATCTCCCTGATAAACTTGAACAGTTTTATCAAAATTTTCTTTTTTAAGAGTTCTTAATTTATAAATTTTAAATCTTCTGCCATCCCAACCTGTTCTATTTTGTGTAAATAATAAAGGAAAACCATCCTCAAAATAAATAAAAATTGATGCAATTAATAAGATTGGAGATGCTAAAAATAGAAAGATTAAAGAAAAAATTTTATCTAAAAATACTTTAATAAATAGGTTAACTCCATGAAATCTTGATATTTCATAAAATTCAAAATCATATTTGTTAATTAGTAACTTTTTACCTTTTAAATTATATTTTTTATTTAATTTTATTATTAATATATCAACAGAGTATTTTATTATTTTTACAAGAGAGTTTTCTATTTTATGGTCTCCTTTATCTAAAAGCCATACCTGTCCTAAAGCATGATATTCTAAAATTGATCTGATATCTTCATCATTAGTAAAAATAGGTAATTTAATTTCACTTTTAATTAAGTTTAAATTATGTTTTTTTATATCTAAGATAATACAACATTTAAAAACATAAATTTTATCAAAATCATTATTTAAAATTTCTTTAATTTCATCATAATTACCTACAAGCATAATATTTTTTTGTATAATATTTTTTTGTATCAAATTTTCATAAAGCGAGTTAAAAAATAATTTAGCAGAACCAATCATTATAACTATAAAGATAATTAAATATAAAAAGATATTGTCTATAGGTAAATTTAATTTTAATGTAAAAATTATTATCAAGGATAATATCATCGATAAAGTCAAATTAATAAAATCTTCAGTGATAAATGAAATTAGATTTCTTTTATAAACATTATCTCTTTTATTTAATGAAATTAAAATTAAATAAAAAATACTTAAAAAAATAGAAAGGTGAAAAAGATTTGATTGTAAATAAATTTCATAGTCTGGTATTTCATATATTGAATTTTTTTCTAAAATTGAAAATATGTATACTGAAATATAAATCAAAATTGATTTGACTATATTGGTAAAAAGAATGTAGGCAGAATCATCATTTTGAAAAACTTTTTCAAGTTTAAACATTACTAATTTTTAGTGTAATAATATTGTGGGTTGTAACTATAATAATAGCTGTAATAACTATCTTTTGATACATCTAGATCATTAATTACTATCCCATCAATTTTAGCATTTACATTTTGTATTTTTTTAATTGAAGACATAAATGAAGAAGTTCTAGTTTCCTCAGATCTAATTACAAATAAATTGTAATCTGCTGCTTGGGCCAAAATTAATGTATCGGAAACAGGCTGAACTGGGGGAGAGTCAATTATAACATAATCATACTCTAATTTTAAAACATCAAAAAATTTTTTAACTTGTTCCTTATTTACGATATCTGACATATCAAACCTTTTTTCACCAGATGTAATAATATCTAGCTCAGTACCTGGAACTTTAAATATTACTTGATTAAGCTGGGCTGATCCTGAAATAATTTCTCCTAAGCCTAGAATTTCTTTATCAAATTGATAAAATCCATTCATTACTGAGGGCCTTCTAATATCTGCCTCTATAAATAGTACCTTACTTGACTTTTCTAGAGATAAAGCAAGGTTAAATGCAAATGTTGTTTTACCTTCAGATGGATTACTAGATGTTACAAGAAAACTTTTATTTTTTTGAAATTTTGATTCTATAGTTGCTCTTGATGATCTTATTGCTTCTGCAAAACTAGATGAGGGGTCTTCTATAAACATTTGCAAAATATGATACCCTCTTTTTAACAAGTCTACTCTTGGAAGAACACCAACTTGAGGAATATTTGATGACTCAATGGCTTCAGGACTTTTAATAATAGATGTATTCATTTCTCTGTAGTACAAGAGGCTAAAAATAGCTAACATAGATGTAATAAAAGCCATAATAGAATTTTTCATTGGATTAGGTGCAAATGGCTTTGAGGGTAAGTTTGGTGTTTCTATTATTTTAAGCTTAGAAACTTGAAGATTTTGAGCTTCATTAGTCTCTTTAACTCTCTGTAAAAAAGATTCATATAGTTTTTTACTACTTTCAACTTCTCTTGAAAATTGCAACATGCCAGACTCTTTTTCTTCAATTAGTCTGAGTTCGTCTGTTGCTTTTTGCATTTCTTCTTCTGACAATCTAATAAAATTATTTAAATTACTTAATTCAAAAGCTTTTTGTTCAATATTTTCATTTAAAATATCTTTTAACTGATTTGTAAGACTTACATTTAATTCATTTGCTTGCACAATTTTTGGATGTTTTTCTGTATAAATCAATAACAATGATTGAATGTTACTTTCGTTAGCATCTAAACTATTCTTAATGTTACTGATTTGTTCAGCAGATCTTAAATCTTCTATAGCCATTAATGCATCTGTATCGCCATCTGCTACCTTTATTGATAGCAAGTCATTTTGTTGTTTTTGATAGCTGCTTTTTGCCTCAATAATTCTCTTCGAGATAGACTGAATTTCATTTATCTTTAATTCTTTTACGCTTCCGGTATCAACTAGATTATTTTCTCTCTTATAATCTGATAGTTTTTTTTGGGCTATATTCATTTGAGCTACTAAGTCATTCAATCGATCAGTGATTTTTTTATTCGCGTAATTTGTAATATTAATCTTACTGTCAATTTCATATCTTTGATAACTCTCAATTATACTTGCTAAAGCTAGTTGTGATATTTTTGGGTTAGTAGATACAAATGATAATTGTAAAACATCACTTCTAGGTAAATTTTTTACATTAAAACTATTTGACAGAACATTTTTTAAATAATCTTTATCAATATTTATCTTTTTTCTAAAAATTCTTTGAATAAAATTATCTTTATTCTGTGCATATAAATTTTTAAATTTTGTAATATTTTTTTTATCGTTTAAAATATATTCAAACACTTCATCACTTTTAAGAATAGCCATTTGATTATTAATTCTGTTTGTTAACGACTCCATAGAATACACTTCTTCTATATTAACTAAATTATTATCATCAGGCGCTATTACAATAGTTGCTGAGCTAAGATATTTTTTATCTTGATTAAGAAATAAAATAAACGTTAAACAAGAAATAATTAAACTTAAAAAAAATAGATGTTTAAAATTTTTTTTTGCAACTAAAAGTAAAAACCTTAAATCACCAATATCAAATATATTGAATAGAGAATTAAATCTTTCAAGCATAACTAATTAGTTTTTTATTTCTTTTACACAAAAATATCAATAATTAGTGATTTATGTTAAAAAACCCTATGAAAATATCAAATAATATCTCATGCTCTTTAACAAATAAATACTTTAATATAATATTTTAAAATATGATTTTTCTAAAAAAATTTAACTTTTTGATAATTTTAATATTTATTTTAAATAGCTGTGTAAGTCTGCCAGGAATAAATAAATCTCCAGATAAAAAAAAAGTAAATAAAAAAAAAGATATTGCACAATATACGATTGAGGATGTAGGAATTAATATTATTAATATAAAGGAATTGTCTGAAGATGAAATCAATAATTATAATAAAAATAATATTCTGGAAATCGATAATACTGTAAATAATATTTCAGAAATTTATGATTATAGATATGAATATATCCTTGGACCTGCAGACTCAATAAGTTTAGACCTTACTGATACAGATGATTTAGATGGTAATTATTTAATTGATCAAGATGGAATGATAGATCTACCATTTATCGGCAAAGTAAAACTAGATAACTTATCTTTAAACGAAGCACAAAATATTTTAATGGAAGTAATACAGAGTTTTTATAAAAATCCTGATCTTCAAATGAATATTGAGGAATTTAATAGTAGTAAAGTTCATATTGTTGGAGCAGTTAGGAACCAGATAACTATTAATCTTGATCAAAAACCTATAAGATTAATCGAAGCAGCTATAAGAGCTAATTTTAATCCTAGTGCTGCTGATAAACTTTTTGGAACTAAAGGACTTTTAAGGAGAGATAACAAAGTATACAAGATTGATTTAACCAACTCTTTTAAAAGTACAGACGAAAAAGAAAACTTTTATTTAAAAAAAGATGATGTCATTTTTATTGATAGAAACTCTGATTCCATTCATGTATTTGGTGAAGTAACTAAACCAGGGGTCTACTTTCCTAATCTTGATTATTCATTAACTGAACTTATTTCAACTAGTGGTTTAAATCAACTTACTGCAAATGTAAAAAAGGTTTATGTAATACGTGAAAAATACCAAAAATTCCTAGAAGTAGATGTTTTTCAATTAGATATAAGAAATCCTGTAAACCTCATAGCAGGAAAAAAATTTCTACTTAAAGAACGAGATATAGTTTTTATTCCTCCTACAGAGATAGTTAAATGGAACAGAACTATAAGTCTTTTATTACCTCAAACTAACTTATTTAAATCATACCAACCAATTATAAATAATGGTCTTCAAACTTACAGAGAGCCTTAATTAGCTTTAACTAAATTATAATTTAAAGAATAGAAACAAACAAATAATAATTGTATTAAAGGGATATGCAAAGAAAAATCAAAAGCTAATATTACTAATGAAAAAACTATAAGAGTAATATTTATAAGATTGTAAATTTTTAGATTAAATAAAAATTTTAATATAGATATAATTAATAAAACAAATCCAAAAATACCAAACTCACCAATAAATTCAATTATATCTGAGTGTGCATGATTAGCATAAAAATTATCAAGAACATTAAATTTTGTTTGAAACAAAGTCTCATAACTACCTGATCCATAACCAAAAAACATATAATCAAAAAATTGATTGAAACTAAACTTCATTATTGAAAATCTATTAAAATTATTTTCAACAGTTAAAATTGGTGTTAAATCCTCACCTAAGAAATAAAATCTTTCAAAAATTTTAGTATTACCGAAATAATACCCCATTATAACAATATCAAATAAAACAATTAATAAGATTATATATCTAAAAGATTTATCATTATTCTTAACGAAAAAAAAATCATTTAGTAAATAAAATATAATTGTGATCAAAAGTAAAAAATTACCAATTCTAGAAAAACTAGTTATTATTCCAATTGTAATAAATATTATAAATAATCTAATATAAATTTTTAAAAAAAAATTAATATTTTTTTTATTACGTTTTACAAAATTAAATTTTTTAAGTAATTCAACACTTGATATTAAACAAAAAAGTAGGAATATAGAAAAAACAGTTCTGTTTATAAAAAATCCAGTCGATGAGTCAAAATAACTTTTATTTTTAAAGAAAAAAAAATCTGGATTACCATTTAAAAGTAACAAAATTGCAAATAAAGATGAAACAAACCCCAAAAAAGATAAAAAAAGATACAATCTGCTTGTATGTCTTTCTGTATAAAAAATCATCTTAATAATGAATAAAAATATTATTAAAGTTAGAAAATTTAAAAATTGAAAGAATGAATTTGCTGGTGATAAACTTATGGGAGAGTATTTATTTTCAAAGTTAAGTTTTTCAAGAATATTATACTTCTCTAAAGAAAAAAATTTTAGAAAATCAACTGGGATTGGGATTAATTGAAATATTAGATAAAATAAAAATACAAAATAAAATACAATTGAAAATTTATTCCTTTCATAAAAAATATTTAAATGCGATCTATAATTTCTATCTTTGAGACAATATAAAAATAATAAACTAAATAAAGTAAAATTGATTTGTATTAGTATATTTGAATTACCTCCGTTAAAAACTGTATATAAAGAAAGTATAAAAAAAAATAAATATTGATGTTTCTTATTTTTTGAAATTTGCATATTTAATTAGGTGAAACATTTGTATCAAAAACTTCTTCAAAATCTTCAGTAGATACAGCTTCACCATTTTCAATTTTGGTTTTAACAGTTTCTAGTACTGTATTAGTGTTTTTATTTTTCTCTATAATTTCAAGAGCTTTTTTGGGATTTTTTTCAAGAACTTTTACTATTACTTCTGTAATTTTCTTTTTACTTTCTTCGTTTTTGTTTGCGCTGTTAATTACTTTATCAGCAATAGTACCTTTACTATTTTCGATAATATTTGTTACCATTTCTAAATCTTCTTCAGAAGATACATTTTCTACAGCTTTTTCAACTAACTTAGTTATACTCTCTTCAACTACAGGTGATGTTACTGACAATATTTCCATTTTTTCTTCGTAGTTTTCTTGTTTGGTTAAATTAGAAACTACACTTAATGATAACTTTGAGTCACTTTCAGATGACACTTTTTCTAAAGTCTCTAATACTTTTGCTGCAGTTCCTGTGTCAGATTTTGTTACAATTTCTGCTATTGTATTTGTTAAATCTATTTCATCAGTAGAGCTTCCTTCAGCCTGATTTTTAGCAGCTTCAATAGTTTGGGTAATTATAGTCTCTTTATTTTCATCACTTAAAGTCTCAATTTTTTCTGGATTAGTCTCTACTATTGATTTCATAACTTTAGCTGATAAAGCTTGATTTTCATCAGTTGAATTTTTACTAACCTCTTCAATTACTTTATTTACTAATTCATCACTTGCAACTGCTACAACTTTTGCAATTAACTCAGCATCTTCTTCAGAGGATTCAGCTTTTTCAACTGCTGAGATTGTTAATTTCTCAATTTGATCCGCATTATTTTTAACTAAATTTTCTAATTTTTCTGGATTTTTTTCTGAGAAATCTGCCATGACTTTTAATGATAGTTTAGAGTCTTCATTTGTATTTTTTTCAGTAATATTGTTAATAACTGATGCAACAGTTGCATCATCAGCTTTAGCCATTACTTTACTTAAAATAGCTGCAGATTTATCAGTTTCTTTAGCAACTATAGTTTCAAAAATTTTTTCTTTTATAAGTCCAGCTCCCTCTGATGTTGAAGAAGTTAAAAATTTATTATCTTTGTCGGATAGATTTTCAACCACCCCTTCAACAAGATTATCTTTATCTTCAATAATCTTTTCAATTACTTCACCAGTACTTTTTTCATCAGATTGATTGATTACATCTGATAAAAATTCAGTGTTTTCATCTTTAGAATTTTCAACAATGAAATCTATGTTTTGTTTTTTTTCATTTGTAATCTGTTCTTTTATAACCTCAACATCGCTTTCATCAACGACACCATCATTATTGGCATCTTGAAGGTTTCCATCTTCTAATTTTTGTTGAAGTTGTTTGGTAATTTCTTCCTCGTCTATTTTTGAAGATTTAATTAAAGTTTCACCAACAGTTTTTGCTTCCTCTTTTTCATCATCCGTTTTATCTCTTGATATGGTTTCGTTATTTTCTGAAATTTCTAAAACTTGTTCTGTAGATGTAATATTTGAAGTTTGACCATCTAAATTTACTTCTATTGCTCCAACATTACCAAAACTATCTGTCGCTAAAGAAATATTTGATTTACCACTTGGTTTTAAATCAATATCTACTCTAGTTCCTCTTAGTCCAAGAGAAGAAGTGGTCACACCAACTATCATTTCACCATTTTCTTTTTTTGCAATAGAGCCAGATTCGATAATTATTTTTCCCTTAACTAACTCTGCTTTTAATTTTGGGTTTTTTTTTGAATTTTCAAATTCACTTACATTTATTGATGTAAGTTCTTTCATAATAACTGTTGTGCTATCATTAAATTGAATAGTTGCAGAAGATCCCTCAGTTACAAATATTTCTTCATTAAGAAAAAAAGGATCATGTATCAGTAAATCCCTTTCTTCTAACTTATCATTAATAACAACTATAGTTCCATTTATCTCTGTTACGGTCCCAATCTTGTCGTCATTTGCTAATGTGTAAGAGGATAATAATGAAAATAATAATATTTTGATTAATAGGTTAAAATATTTTAAAATAAAACTACTTTGACTATCTTCCATTATAAAAATTTTTTTAAATATTCGCTTTTAATACTTGTAATATACAACTTTATTACATTAGCTCTACTGTTTGTGCCTAACAATTCAATAAAACTAAAATTATGGAACTTAACACCATATGACTATGCTCATATTATGGATTTTCCTAATAATTTAAATAAGAAATCCTTATTAAATGAGGTCAATAGAAATGAGATTAATTCTTTTTTAAATAAAAATATTAATAAGAATTTACTTAATATAAATTTTTGGAATCAAAAATTGATAATTGAAAATTATGATAAAGAAAAAAATAAAAGCTTTG
>Ga0181564_10002159_pt1 | contig 17316 bp, 12 predicted proteins | sample 011ome_24_FD_134512 | JGI IMG/M metagenome (GOLD analysis project Ga0181564, IMG submission 134512) | Coastal salt marsh microbial communities from the Groves Creek Marsh, Skidaway Island, Georgia - 011513CT metaG (megahit assembly) | ecosystem: Environmental > Aquatic > Marine > Intertidal...
AAATCGATTGGGGTGTTACTGCGAGGGAGGTGTAATTTATTGATTTAGTTGGTGGGCCCACCAGGACTCGAACCTGGGACCGACGGATTATGAGTCCCTCGCAGACAATCAACCACAATTCACCACAACAGCCTGCGTCACTTGAAATAAGGTACCACCACCGCTTTCCTGTTGCCACTTGTTGTAATTAGTTGTGGCCTATTGCGCCGCAGTGGTCCAAATTTGGTCCAAATTTACTAGAGTGCTGCGTAATGCTGTCATTACAGGGAGCTTGTGGTCGCATGCAAGGAATTAAGATTAGTAAGTCCCTATGCATTCATTACCACCGTGGCGTGCAGTATAGATGCGAATTTATTAGCCATACCGTGTAGCCGAGGTAGTTAGATGAGCCCTTCGGAGAGGAAGGCCTTTTGGTGAACACTTATCACTTAAGAATTATCTCTCATGTTTCTTATGAGGACTCCGACTACATGAACCGGAAGTAGCTGAACTCCCGCAGTATCGGCATTTGCCGGTAAAGCCATGCCGATGAGTTTTTGAGGGGCTCCTTGAACAATAGCCGTATGCGGATGAACCGCAATATACGCATTTTTTACCTATATCATCGCTGTGTTCATGTTTTTTATGCGGGCTTTTGCTGCAGTATCCGAATGCGCCGCTTTTGCAATAGATGCAATTGCTCATTTACAACGATCTCCTTATGCTTATAAGTTATATCGAATTGGGTTTGCTGCCCCTCTCTTTTTCACATGCCTTACAGACTTATTGACATAAGCCGCTCTTATTGACTCTTCGGCTACGGCCCCGTTGAAACCCCATCTATTTCTGTTTTTACTTTCGCTTAAACATTGATACCAGCTCTCAATTTTGAAAGCTTCAACTATGATGCCCTGATATTCGCTAAGAGCATACTTAATCGAATTTCGCCTTTTCTCAGATATTACCCAAGCTTCTTTTGTCGCTTCGTAGATACTTAATTGACCGTTTCCCCGTTCATAAGTCTTGTTAATATTAATGATAACCGCTGGGTGTAATAGTTCGTCTAGAGGTTGTGCATTATACAGTCGAGCTAACTCTGAGGTTGTCATGAGTCCAAATTTCAGCGCTCCATGCCCAAGTACTTCATTTGTCAGCCAATTCGAAAAATAATTTATGGTATCAATAAGTGAAGCCTCTATCTTGAATGCTTCGTCTTCTGTGAGCCCATGTCGTATAACTATCGTTTTAACTCTATTGCCCTCTGAATGTATAGCCCTGATCGCCGCTAATTTGTCTGATTCTAATGACTCATTGAGTGAGTCTTCGGCATGTTCGAAAACTCTGTTTCCCTTACCTTTTCCAATATAAAACGGCCTCTCTGTTCTTGGATCAATCAGACAATATACATAGAATTTTAATTTTTCTTTTGTTAGATCATCGAACATCTGTCCACGCCTTTGAAATCACAGATTGTTGCATCATTGCATTCGAACAACCCGTAATGTAGCATAAAGTGATGGGGCTATTAAAAGATCTAATCATTGGCGGCACTGCACTAAAGGCTTACAAGGCTTCTCGAAGGCCTGGGATTGTTGAGCCGCCGGGGTGTACATTAGTGAGTGCAGTTCACCGAGGATTCGGGTCTTCTTGGAGAATATCTTATGTAGATGATCGATACCCCAACTCAGTTCGTTCTTTCATGGTATCAAAAGGTATCTCATCCAGAACAGAAGGCGATAAACGCTGGGATTTTATCTGGGAATAATATTATGAGCAGCAAAAAGGCGCGAGAACGAGGAAATCGTAATATATTGATACTGGCAGTAATTGCTATTTCTATTTATATCGGCTTTGAGCCATTGATAGAGCTAGTGCCGGATGGTGTTGCGCGATCAGTTGTCTCGTCATCGTTTGGGGCGATATTCGTAATTATACTTACGATGTATTTGCTGAATAAACAAACAGAAATAGAGCAAGAGTCAAAAAGAAGCGAAAGAGTATTTGATGAAAAGGTAAAACTCTATCAACAGATCATGGATATCATGAGAGATATGCTGCTTGACTCAAAAATTTCGAATGAAGAAATTAACCGCCTTCCGTTTCCAGTAGTCAAGCTACAAATGATCGGCGGCGATGCAGTCATCCATGCTTTTATGAGTGTGAACAATAAATTGAATGCAATTTACGCCGCTTCTGATGATGACGAAGTCGCAATTTCTGAAGACGATAGAAATAGCCTGTTTAAACTTTTGCTCCAATTTGCAGGGGAATGCCGGTCCGATTTATCGATATCCGAAGAGAAACTGGATGCAGGGATTATTGATAAATCTGTCGAAACTGTTGCAGAAACTGGGAAAAAGGCAAGAGACTATCAAAAATTCTCTTTTGATGGAGAGGATTTATCTAAGGCTCGTTATATACATCGGATTATAAAGACGTTCGCTGACGAATCCCCGGGAATGACGTTAGCTGACTTTAATGAAGCTGTTCCCCGCGACGCTGATTTTAATAAAAATGTGTGGGTTACCTTTGAAGAGGCTATTGAAATATCTGAAAGAGATAGACGTAGGCATTATGTTAGAGATTCAGAAAAGATATGCCTGTCTGATGCTACTGTTTGTGTGAGATCTGGTCAGTCTCTTGAGAGCACTTTAAATTGGATTGAGTTTTTTAAAAGCAAAGGAATAAGAACTTCTTAGAAGTAAGTTTCTCAGCTTCGCATCAAATGGTGCTCTGACGTCATTTAGGCGCCTAAGTCTTTCTGACTCTTCAATAATTAGGTGCACTATTAAAGCTAAAACGGACAGTAGGCGCCGTCCTCGAACAGCACCTCGCCCGTTGAGGTGGTGATCTTGACGTAATCATTTTCCCACTCTCCTTTGCCCTCAATATCTCCAGGATATGAGAAAAAGAAGCTATTGATCAAAATACCTCTCATTTTAAGAGAGATGAGATGTCAACAAGTTTACGCAGATATACCCGGAGAATTGTGCTGTGTCCCGGACGCTAGGGTAGTAGATCAAATTAAAAAATATAAAGTAAGCACAAAAGATAAAATGAAGGAGTTATCGTCCACAAGACCAGCGACGGTTAGTTCGCTTATTAACTCATCGAAAAAAATCTACGCTATATTCGGTGACTTATATGATATGCCCCTATTCGCAGCAGAAGATATTTATGATTGAAAAGCACGAACCTTTTGATTAAGTTGGTGGGCCCACCAGGACTCGAACCTGGGACCGACGGATTATGAGACCCTCGCATACAATCAACCACAACTCACGACAACAGCCTGCGTCACTTAAAGCAAGGTACCACTACGGCTTTTCTATTGCCACTTGTTGTCATTAATTGTAGTGGGCTGCGTCGCAGTGGTCCAAATTTGGTCCAAATAGAGCCCACCCCCCTATAAAAACAAATCGCCATCTGGCAACACCCACCCTCGGGGGTACACCCCTTTGTTCAGATTGGTTCCATACGGCGTGTATACATATTATCCTGGAGTAATTAGCGGGTGATAAAAAGGGGCTTAAAATGAACAGGCCAAACTCCATAGGAAATAGAGGATAAGATCGGTTACTGCTGGTATGAGCTATATATGTATCCGATGTTATATGTAAAGACTACAAGCTTTTCTAGATGAGACTTTTGGGGGGGAGAGATGAAGCTACAAGAAAATTTTGAAGGTGTACTCGATGGCCATTTCGAGAGTTTATTATCGAATGAGCAACTCCCTGTTCCCGGATTGGTGGTTTTAGCCCGTCGAGGACAGTGCACTTACCAAAAAGCATTTGGCTTTAGTGATCTAAATTCTGGTAAAGAAATGCAGACCGATGCGATGTTCAGAATGTTCAGTATGACAAAGGTGCTCACGAGCTTTGTCGCTTTACGGTTGTATGAGGAGGGCCTTTTTGATCTTGAAGATCCAGTCGGCAAGTACATAGAGTCATTCAATCGCTCTTGGGATATTGTTATTGATTCCAAAGACGGACCAGACTCGCTCAATTACACGAGCTTTCTCACGGGTCAATGCTCCAAGTTGAATTTTAAACGCCAAAAATCTGTACAGCCCATGTTGATTAAACATCTGATGAGCGAGTCCGCGGGAATAGAATATGAGCTTTTTTCGGAATATGACTCGTTTCTTGGCGGTGGTATATGCGATAGGAATGCTGGGCTCGTAGTAAACGGCATACGTCAACAAATTAATTCTGATGTTTATAAAAGTACAAATATCCTCGGTGCCGACCTAACGCTTGAACAATTCGTTGATACCATCGGCACGGCGGGAGTTTTAACTTGCGAGCCTGGTGAATTCTCATATGGACACGGAGCAACGGTTCTGGGACGCGTAATTGAGATACTGTATGAAAAGAGTAGAGGTAGATCTCGAAAATTTTCCGAAATTATGTCCGAGCTTTTGTTTGAGCCTTTGGGTATGCAGGATGCAACCTTTTTCCTTGCAGATGGAGATTCGAGAATTTCTCGAATCCCGACGCTTTATGGAGCCAAACTCATGCCGGGCGGGACGTCAGCAGAAATTGCGGTTGAGCAAGAATGCTACCCATCAGTAATACATAATAAAACAAATCAAACAGCTCACTATGAAGGCCCGCGGTCATATGAAAGTGGAGATACTGGATCCATAATGACTGTGAGCGATTATGCTAAGTTCTATGATTTACTTCTAAACTACGGAGTTACAAATAATGGGGAACGCCTTCTCAGCGTAGAAGGCATAAGAACCTTGTGCAAGGGTCGGTTTAGAGATCTTAGGCTTAACACGCAACTCGCTTTAGCATTTGGCGTCGGCGGGGAATTTAGTCCTTTTCCTAAATCATTTAATTTTGGCTGGGCGACTTCACATAGTGACGAATGCTCTATTGGGGGGTACGCCACTTCTGACCATTCTGATATGAGCAATTGGGGTGGTTATGCCTTGACGCAAGGTTTTTTCTATTTGGACCAAAAATCCTACATGTTGGTCTGTCCGCAACTTATGCTTACAACACCGGGTGCTTTCGCATTTGGCCAAGCACTAATTCGTGATCAATCTATGGCTGTGTTTCATAATGTTTGGGCGTGAAGTTTCTGTCGGGCGGGCCTAGCTGAAGGGGCCTGATATTTTGCCAGGGCCAGGTAACGCGGTGAGTTTACCAAAATAGGAGCAAACCAAATTCCATTCTCTATCGTTGAGCGGACGCTGGGTAGACGTTTGATTACATATTTACTTTTGACTGCATTCGGCCAATAGCCGACATTAAAACTATTGGGTGTTTACTCTGATTCGCCGAAGATTCCTCATTATTCTTTTTGAGCCAAATTTAATTGAGGGGTATCGGAGAACCACTGACTCCACTCATAGGCTCAGCTACTACTGCGTTCCAAGCAATTTTTTGCAGCAGTATTTCCCGCTCTGCAGAGGTCGGGTCTGATGGATCTATCAATGCTTGCAATCCCACAGGGCTCTGCCTGTACATGGCGGCAAACCAGGCGTAAGTCACCACGTTCATTACCGGTTGCCTCCCATGCCCAATCGGATCACGAAATACTTCGGACTGCGTTGTAATGCCCGCTACATTGCCTTTGATGATTTGCTTGCGTAGCGTATACACGGCAACATTAGAGGGAACTACGCTGGCCATAACGCGATTTGCACGGTGGTTGATCTCAACAAGCTGACTACGCAACCTGTCAAAGTATTGGCCTTCGCCATGTAGGCTTTCCAGCCAGTCGTCTATAGTTTCAAGCGTAGCGCTATCACGATCAGCATTCACAAAACCATTGCCACCATTTCCACCGACACTCCTTGTGCTGCCATTACCATCCCATGCCGACCAGGATGCTTGCACCATGAGTCTGGCTTGTGGATTGGTCTGTATAAGAAGGTCACCAAATAAATCGATGCCTTCCTCAGGTATCACGGCATTGGGTGACATGGTAAACACATCAACGCCTCCTTTGCGCAGCGCCACCTTGGCGATATTCTGCGAGTCATCACCATTACCCTGATTCCAATGCCGCATCGGGGTGGATCCACCTATCATCTGTACCGCGAGATTTGCATGCCCTTGTTTGCCCGCTTCTTCAGCAATTGCTGCCAGGGGACCAGGGCTGGTTTCTCCGGTCTGACGATTAGTGCGCGGTCCGATAAACACATTGAAAGAATGGGTGGCCATTACATACTTTTGGCCGCGTTCGATGGCATCAGCAACTGCGAAATTACTGAACCCCAGTAGTGCCAGGAATAGTGCTATGACACGAAAAGAGTGAAACTTTTGCTGTTTTTTCATTGTAAGCTCCTCGATTTTTTCAGAGTGGGGCCAAGGTACTGCTTACCAATTGGATTAAACATAGTGAGGTTATTTCCCAAAGGCAAGGACTTCAGACCGAATTTCCCTTGAGGAAATTGGTCCAAATCGATTGGGGTGTTACTGCGATGGAGGTGTAATTAGTTGATTTAAATGGTGGGTACTGACAAGTTGACTCTGAATCTGCCAGTATTCCGCCCATGACTCAACCAAAAATATACCAGCGCCACAGATTCCCGCCCGAAATCATCCAATATGCAGTTTGGCTCTACCACAGATTCAATCTCAGCCACCGTGACGTAGAGGATTTGCTCGCAGAGCGGGGCATCACAGTCAGCTATGGAGCGGTACGCCTATGGTGCAACAAGTTCGGCCCTCAATTTGCGCGAAGGTTAAGGCGAAAGCATCAAGGCTATGGTGATACATTCTTCATTGATGAAGTCTTTGTGAAGATCCAGGGCAAACGGCATTATTTATGGCGAGCCATGGATCAAGACTGTGAAGTGGTTGATGTATTCCTGCAGAAGAGGCGCGATGGAAAGGCCGCAAAGCGCTTCTTTAAGAGGCCAATGAACAAACATCGAGGTGAGCCTAGGAAGATCGTCACGGATAAATTGAGAAGCTACAACGTGGCTCATAAGGAGCTTATCCCTGAAACGACTCACGACACATCTCAGTATGCCAATAATCGATGTGAGTTATCGCACGAACCGACGAGGGTTAGGGAGCGGGGCATGAGGAAGTTTAAGTCAGTGGAGTAAGCTCAGAGGTTTTTGGGTACACATGCAGCTGTTTACAATTTGTTCAACCTTGGCAGGCATTTGGTATCATCTAAGAACTACCGCTTCTTTAGACAGCGTGCCTTCGCGTCTTGGGAAAAGGCAGTGTGAATGTAGTGGTTGGAAATAGTGGCTTTTTCGATTCTAATAGTTAATTTGTCAGTACCCACCTAACTCACTGATAGTCATTTTGTCCTCCATACCAATATGCAAAAAGTCTGAACATAATAGCGAATCTCAGGACACATAATTGTAGTATGAAACCGACAAAAACGCCCCGAAATAGTGCATGGGCTTGCCTCATGGATATCACCTAACTGTGAGGTCACATATTTGACGTCAGCTTTCTTTGAAGGGTTATTAAGGATTAAGCTTAAGCTGCAAAAAATTTAGAGGTGCGCTAGATTGATACTATTGAAGGTTGGAAGGGATTGATTTCAGGTTCTGGATAATGTGTTTTGAATTTCACATGAAATTAGTCAAGGAGCATCAAGATGAAAAATGATACTGAGATGGTCCTGGTTAATGTAAATCGCTCAAACGCAAATTAGAAAATGATAAGATTCATCTGTCGTATTGAGGAGTTGTTCCAAGTCTGAAACAGCTATCGAAACAAGTAACTTCTCTAAATCTAGTATGCCGAAAATATTGCTACAGTGCTGAACGCTAGCGGTTCAGAATATTGACTTAGTTGGTTGGTACGCCTGGATTCGAATTAGAGGTCGACGAATTATGAATTGCTTGCTCACATATTCTAACTGCCGGCGATAGTGGCTCCAACGCGTAGCACTTTCTTTGCGAAAATGATATAAGGCGTGCATTGTCAGAATGTTTTTTTAAAATTGGCCCTAAGACAGGTCTGGTAGGGTAAATTCGTCAGTGATAGGAAAATAGCGAGCGTTCCAATTGGATCTTCTAAGCTAATATTTTCTATTAAGTCTGAGTGGAATTAGTCAAAATAGACTTGGCGGTATTCATAAATGAAATTTTACATAACTTTCGGGCTATCGGTCCTAATTATGTTTGGCGCTACGCCTCGGATTTTTTCTTCAACGGCGACACCAAGCTTGAGCTGGATTTTACAAAATCCATTTATCAGCAACAATTTTTCGTCTCAAGAAAACGTGACTTCATTAGAGCAAGAGTTGATAAGTTTATATAACGATTTTAGTACCAACAATAACTTCGATATAACTTGCCAAAAAACAACCAGCAATGGTTCCTTTTTCTTTACCTATTGTCAGCCATTCTTCATCGAAGAGGCGATTAGAAGAAATAGAACTGCTTGGCGCGAAGGCACTGCCACCTTAAAAAAAACAGCCGAAATATTTGAGATTTTTGTTGTTGAAATGCAAACGGTAGATAAGATCTTCGGAGTTTTGTTAGAAGGTAATGAGAGAGCGAGAACTCTCAATGAAGAAATTTTTCGAATTAGGAATCAAGCCCAGAAAATGCGGAGCGAATAAAGGAGAATGATAACATGTACATGAATAAGATGTTGCCTGTGCTAGGCAGCCTGATGGCGTCTATATCTTTTTCAGCCATTGCCGAGATGCCTTTAACCACCCCAATTGAAGCTGGCTACGATGCTCAGAAATTGGCTGGAGTGGATGAAGAATTAAAGGCACTTTACTATGATGGATTAATTCCAAATTACGTGGTCGCAGCCGCAAAAGACGGCCAAATCTTTTATTCCTCCGCCATCGGTAAAACGCAGATTGGCTCAGGAAATGATGTTGATATCGATACACGATATCAGGTTGCCTCGATGACAAAACCTCTTGTCAGTGTGGTGGCCTTTAAACTAATCGAGGAAGGCAAGCTAGCGCTCGATGATGAAATATCAAAATATTTACCGATGTTTGCAGACATGTTTGTCGCGCCCGGAGGGAGCTTAGAGAGTCTAGAGGAGGCAAACAGAGGCATTACCATACTAGATTTGATAACTCATACTTCTGGTCTGAGTTATGGTACGGCGGTGACAGGCCAAGGAGATGTTGCACAGCTTTATGACGAGTTGGGCCCGACCAGTTCTTGCAATAGCGCAGAAGAGAATATGGATGTTTTATCACAAATACCTCTTGTGGCGCAGCCAGGAACTGAATGGAATTATTCGGTTGGTATCGACGTTCTTGGTGCCGTTATTCAAGTTGTTACCGAGAAAACACTATTTGAAAATATTGATGAAATAATACTGACCCCGTTGGGAATGGAGCACTCCTCTTTTCAATATTCGCAAGAAATAGCAGACAGTGAGGTGACTGCTATCGGCATATCACCACTCGCCGGCGCAACTGCGCTTGGTCGCGTGGATGGTTCGGACATCGACTGGAAAATATCTGACGGGGCTACTAATCCTCTTGCAACATGTGGTCCTACGTCTCCTGACTTCAAGTTTGAGTCGGGCGGAGGCGGCATGACAATGTCGGTACATGATTATCTAACTTTTTTATCCATGGTTGCTAATGGTGGCACTTTAAATGGTGTGCAGATACTTGAATCCGCTTCTGTAGATATGATGCAAACAGAGCAAGTAGCGAATCTAGAATATCCAGCGATGATTGGTAATAATATTTTTGGCGCTGGGTTTGGGATTGCTCTTGATGAAAACGATGCAACTATTGTTGATTATTATACGTGGGGTGGGATTTTCAATACTGGTTTCTGGATAGATCCTTCGGATAAATCAGTCGGCGTCATTGCGACGAATGTATTTCCAGGACGATACAATCAAACTATTTCTTTGGAGCAAAAATTCGATGAAGCAAGATTGTCAAATTAAACCTTAGTGAGCTAGGTGGAGTATGAATATAAGATCCCTGCTTCTGTTGATTTCGGTAGTTGGCGCTATTTCTTCCGCAAGCGTTGTCTTGTTTTTTATGAACGAAAAAATTTCTGTTCAAGAAATCGCTAATAATGATTTGCAGACTACTAGTTATCAGGAAACATGGGACCGATTGATAGGCGCGGACGAGTTGCTCCTAGAAAATTTTGGTTTACAAGGGCAGAGCTCATACTTTTGGTCACCTGAAAATCCGAGTCCCTTAAATAGGGGTGACGGGCCGGGCATATATCAATTAGATTTAAGTGGGACAAGTTCAGGCGAAGTACTAAATCCGCTTGTAAAGGCAGTCCTCGATCGAGACGCCAGGGCCGCGAATCGATACTTGCGCCTTTTTTTTGGTGCGCCCATTCAGCGACGAGAAATAAGTTTTTACTCAATAATTTCGGCCAGAAATTTTGAACCACTTATCTGCCAAAAATCGGTGTTCTCCAGAGAGTTCGATCCATGCTCAACTATATTTGAGACGAAGTTTTTAGACATTGGTTCGAGATTCGAACTATTCGGTCAACTTTCTGCTTCCGGAAGCCCTTGGACTGGATATATGTCTCAGTCCACGCCCGAACGCGATAATTTTTCATTGGTCCACGCTTTCCCGGTAAGCATAAATGGAAGCCCAGAATTTATCGTAGTTGTTGGGAAGCCACTCGCCGAATCTATCAATAAACTCAGCAGCGAGTTAAATGTTGGCGTAAGTGTCTTAAACTCTAATCGCCAAGAAAGCATCTACAGTGATGAAGATGCTTCCGAGTTAATTTCCGCAAAATCTGACCTTCTTAATGCGTTAAATGAAGATCGATCAATTCAAACTCTAATTGCACCGGAATCCAGTGTTCGACTGTCTTGCAAAATTATTGATTATCTTAAAATTGAGGCTGATAGATGTGGTGCCGCAGGGATAGCATCTGTTTTTTCACTTCTTCCCCTAGGCCAAGGCTCTGTAGAGGGAGCCGACTTTAGTTTAGTTTTGTCGAGAGATATCACCGAAACCACGAGAGTCACAGATGGCATCACCATAAGCGTGTTCGTGTATTCTTTTATAGCGCTTGCGCTCATCCTCGGTGTTATGTTCCTCATTCAGCGTCAAATTTTTGATAGGCTGAGCGGTGCGATTTATGTTTTGAACGAGCTTACGCATGGAAACCTAAGTGCCGAGGCGGAATTCAATAAAAGTATATTCGCGAGCGAAACCGATGAAATAGGACAGCTTGTGGCAGCACTAACGAGCTATCGAGAAAGCTTACGGGATCTAGAAAAAGAGAGAAATAATAGGGCGCAACAAAGATTGGAGAGAGAACTTTTAATCATCGGCAAGATGAAAATCCTAGCAGATCAACTAGAGGGAGAAGCGAAATCGCTGATTCTCAGCGACATTCAAAATATGGAGCACCTTACCGAGTCACGAGCCACAGGTGCTGATGCAGATGAAAATTCTACGAAGCTAATATCTTTAGCGTTTGCGCGAATGTCTGACGAAGTGCTTGCCTTGATAACAGCAAGAACGGAGGAGGTTGAGCAAGCGCGCGACGAGGCTAACGATGCGAATCTAGCAAAAAGCAAATTTTTAGCTAACATGAGTCATGAACTTAGGACTCCGCTCAATGCAATAATCGGTTATTCAGAGCTACTTATGGATGAGGCGGAAGACTTAGGTGTTCAAACGATGACGGAGGATCTAAAGCGTATTACCGACTCAGGGAGCCATCTGCTTAGCCTGATTAACGACATTTTAGACATTTCGAAAATTGAAGCCGGACGATTGGAGTTATACATATCGGAATTTGATCTGGAGCACACGCTTGAGATGATAAAAGGATTGTCTTCACCACTAGGTGAAAAAAATAATAATCAAATCGTGTTCGACTGTCCAAGTAATCTAGGTACGGTAAACAACGACGAGACGAGGTTACGGCAATGCATAATCAACTTAATCAGTAACGCGTGCAAATTTACCAATAACGGATTAGTAACAATCTCGGTTGGCTCAACCGAGGACGATGAAAGCGGGTTCATCACCTTTACTGTGAAAGACACTGGTATCGGTATGAAGAAAGCCCAATTACAGAAAATATTTGAAGAATTCAGTCAGGCGAGTGAAGACACAACATCTAAATTCGGGGGTACGGGATTGGGTCTGACTATAACTAAAACCCTGATTGAAATGATGGGAGGCAGTGTTGACGTTGCCAGCGAGGAAGGAGTGGGTTCAGCGTTCACGCTTCGAATACCTCGCGATTATGAAGAGTTCAGCCTTGTAAGCGCTGAAGGCCAGGAATTAGATAAGGAAATTATTGAGTCGTCAAGTGATCCACTCATTTTGATTATAGATGATGATAGGAATATACACGAGATAATAAAACGAAAGTTGGCAGGGGAAAATTTTCGAATTATTTCTGCGTATAACGGATTTGAGGGGATTCAAAAAACTAAATTAAACATTCCAGATCTAATTTTAGTAGATATATTAATGCCTGGGAAAGATGGTTGGCACACTATTTCTGAAATTAATAGTATTGATGGTCTGAGCAATATACCGATGGTAGTTATCAGCACGTTAGATGATATCCAAACCGCAAAGTCTTTTGGTGCGAAAGCCTTCGTTCAAAAACCGATTGATAGAGGAGTTTTGCTCTCTCATATAAAGAATATTTTTGAAAATGATTTGGGTTCAAAAAATGCCTTAGTTATTGACGACGATCCTGTTGCTAGAGATCTTGCAATAAGAATGCTTACTAGTATTGGGTTTGAAGTTGAATTTTGCACTAATGGGAAAGAAGGGATTGAACGAGTTCAGAATGGGTTTGATTTAGTGTTGCTTGATTTGCAAATGCCTGTAATGGATGGATTCGAATTCCTCGATAGGCTTGATTCAGCGGGCCATCAAATTACCAAAGAGCCACAAATCATCGTGTATTCCTCTCTTCTACTAGATGAGGTTGTTAAGAAAAAGTTAGAGGCTAGATGCGCCGGTATACTTGATAAAAATGGCATTAATGCACAGGCTGATTTGGAAGAGACGATAAGAGCTTTGATTGGTCATAAAGATGATGATTAATAAACTTCGCTATCTTGTTTTTTTAACACTCACAACGAGCTCTTATTTTCCCTATCTTCTCCTTTTGTTCCTAATGTGCCTAGTTATAGGCTTTGGAATGTTGTCCTACTACTCAGGGTTATTTTCTGCCGAGGCTCTGAGGGCTGAAGGAATTGATAATCTCTTGGGCGGAGGGTTTATAGATGCGTTTTGGTGGTCACTTAAGCACGTATTAGACCCTGGCGCTTTGTCGGAAAATTATGGAGCTCCCCCCGGAGTCATTATCTTCGCACTTTTGAATTCAATAATGGGTCTTGCTTTGACGGGAGGACTTATAGGATTAATAGTAAACTCCTTGCAAGCTTCTCTTGAGTCCGCTAAACAAGGTATATCTCATATTGATGAGGAAGGGCATCTAATTATTTTGGGGTGGAATAGGAAAGGACCTTCATTAATCAAACAGTTTTTTTCATTAAACACACCTCAACGTGTTGTTATTCTTTCCGGCAGTTCTCCTCAAGAGGTAAAAACCATTCTCAAATCTGAAGGAGTCGTACGTAGGAGTAAGAATATTTTGGTCTTGACCGGGAGCACTACCTCTACCGCTGTACTAGACCGAATAGGGGTTTCCAAAGCAGCACATATTATAATTCTCGCAGAGGGCCAGGGGTCAAAGGACTCATATAGTGATGTCAATACGATTAATTCACTCATGATCATCGAGTCAAGGTTAACAGCGCGCCGACGGTCAAACGTTGTTGCTGAAATAGTCGAAGCTGAGCGATTGGGCATCGCGAGTTTGGCGTCTTCTTCCTCATATCCTTTAGTGTGCACTAGTTTGCTAATGAGTAAAACGATGGTTCAGTGCGCGAGAAACCCGGGATATGCACGAGTGTACAGCGAATTATTTTCATCAAATGAGCATTGTTTCGAATTGTTCCCATGTGCGAAATTAGAGGGCACGTTATTCTCAGATGCTTGCTTTATGATCAATAATGCCACAGTCGTTGGAATTAGCTGGGTGAAACTCTTAGATGATGGATCCTCTAAGCGAGTGACTGTACTTAATCCAGAGCCTGATTATGATTTGGCTGCCGATGATGAGCTAGTTGTCATAAATCAGCGCGGCTCACCAATATCAGTTGGCCCTGAGATTCCAATAGGGTATCAGAACAATACGCGACAGCTTTCGTATAGGCCACAAATCAGCAATGTACTTGTCTTTTCAAGTAACCCAAATCTTCCTGCTATTATTAATGAGTTGGCATTGAACACATCATCGAAATTGACCGTTACAGTCGCATCCAAGAATGCAAGCGAAATCGTATCTATGTTGAATGAAACTCTGTCCATGACCGAAAATACGAGGCAGTCTCTGGCTGAATCAGTAACCATTACGCCATTGGAATTTGACCTGAATCGTCGGTGGACCCTTGAGCATGTTGAGTTGAATACATACGACTCAATATTTGTTTTGGCAGATGAATCGAAAACTGGAGTAGACGCAGACAGTAGCACCGCTATGATTATGCTGATTCTAGAGGATGTTGCGAGAAATGGGGGTGGGCTTCCGCCTGTTGTGGTTGAGTTGCTAGATTCTAAAATAAAAGACGTTTTGAAATACTCAACAATCATCGATTCAGTTATCAGCACGGAATTTGTAAGCGCAATTCTCCTGCAGGTCGCCCAAAATCCGTTTTTAGAATCAATTTATAGTGAACTAATAAATGCTGGTGGCATTGAAATGGGCTTTAGGAAGGTTGAAGATTATATTCCAATTGGGAGTAGCAAAAATTACTCCGACTTCCTGAGTCGTGCATTTGAGGTAAACGAATTAATTATTGGATATCAGGTAGGTAATGGTCCCAATGCTGAAATATGTCTCAACCCTTTAAAAAGTTCGTTTCCAAATTTAAAACCTCAAGATAAACTCATTGTTCTTGCACAGCAGTTATATATCTAACTTTGATTGGGATATATTGATGAAAAAGATTTTAATAGTCGAAGACAACGAGATGAACCGCGATATGCTTTCGCGAAGACTTTTACGCAAAGGTTATGAGGTGAAAATTGCTGTCGATGGTGCGGAGGGGCTTCTTTTTATGCAGGAATATCAACCTGACGTGGTCCTTATGGATATGGGGTTGCCTGTCAAAGACGGGTGGACAGCGACTGCTGAAGCCAAAGCCGATCCTAAGCTCCGATCTATTCCGATTATAGCCCTCACTGCCCACGCACTGGAGGCAGATAAAGTGCGTGCACTTGAAGCCGGCGCGGATGATTTCGATACTAAACCTGTAAATTTGGCGAGTTTGCTTGAAAAAATCGAGGCTTTTTGATGGGGTAAGCTCAGTATCATAAGCTACTACGAGGCGACTACTGGCCACACGTACTGATCTATTCCTTATTTATAGATACCCATTTTGCCTTTACGACCTGGGAAAGGCAGAGTACATAGTTATCATGTTTTGGTAATTTCTAAGGTTTAAACTTCGTAAAAATGCTCATATCTCCAGAAAATCCTGTTGCAACCTATAATTCCACACAGCTTTCTAACATTGAAAATGTATCAATAAGGCTTTCGTCAGATGCCGTAAAGGGACTTGGTTTATCGGAAGGTCAGGTTGTGCCAGGCACTGTATCCGAAGACGGCAAATCAATTACCCTCAGCACTGAAACCGGCCCGGCCAATATACTGGGTAGTTTCGAACGAGTCTCAGGGGAGGATGTGAATGTCAGGGTTGGGTCAGCAGAGATTCTTGACGACACAGAGCCAGAGCAAACAGGTCAAATTCAAGGGCAAAGGCCTACTAGGCAGTCTCAGCTGGACAAGGTTTTCGAGGGGGCATCTCAAAGGATAGACAAAAGTCTCGAAGTTGAAAAACTTTTATCAAATTTAAAGACAGCAGTGGAAAATGGAGAGTCATCAGTCTTCGGTGAGATCGAATTTTTTGAAGGTTTGCCTTCCGCCGCAGTTAACTTTCAGAGGGAAGGGGCAGGCACCCCCAGCTCTATCCTTGAAGCTCCAGAAGCTCGGGTAACTGAGCAAGCCGAGATGGGAGAGTCTGCAATAGACCTCCAGGATGGGGAGATTAACAGCGGGGCGGAAGATTGGCAGGGCTTTAATCAATTGGTAGGCAGCGATGAGGACTGGGTGGTTGAAGTCGATGCTGAGATAGGAAACCAAGACCACGTTTGGATACAAGGACGGGTTAGCAATAATCAAGGGCGCTTTAACCTTTGGTTTGACAACCCAGGCACCGCAGCTTACGCAAGACAAAATATTAATGAGGTTGCTCATAAAATCGAAAAGTTCGGCATATTAGTAGAACATTTAGGGATTTCCCCATTCCCAAGGGATAAAGCGGAAGATCCTCCCAAAAGCACATTTATGGTAGACGTATGAGGCTCAACCCAATTGGCTATGATTTGTTGGACGACCTAAGGCGTAGTAATAGGTACTGACAAGTTAACTCCGAATCTGCCAGTGCACCGTCCATGACTCAAACAAAAATATACCAGCGCCACAGATTCCCGCCCGAAATCCTCCAATATGCAGCTTGGCTCTATCTCAGATTTAGGTACTGACAAGTTAACTCCCAATCTGCCAGTATTCAGCCAATGACACAATCAAAAATGTACCAGCGCCATCGATTCCCGCCTGAAATTATCCAATATGCCGTTTGGCTCTATCACCGTTTTAACCTGAGCCATCGTGATATCGAAGATTTACTTGCTGAACGTGGTGTTTCAGTGAGCTATGAAGCAATACGCCTATGGTGCAATAAGTTCGGGTCGAAGTACGCACAACGATTAAGACGGAGGCATCAAGGATATGGCGATACCTTCTTCATTGATGAAGTGTTCGTGAAGATCCAGGGTAAGCAGCATTACTTGTGGAGAGCGGTTGATCAAGACGGTGAAGTAGTAGACGTATTTCTACAGAAGAGACGAGATGGAAAGGCCGCAAAACGCTTCTTTAAACGGCTATTGCGGACACATAAAGGCGAGCCACGTAAGATAGTCACGGACAAATTGAGAAGCTATAACGTAGCTCATCGCGAACTTATTCCAGGCACGATTCACGATACATCGCAGTATGCGAATAATCGAGCTGAGCTATCGCACGAACCGACACGGGTCAGAGAGCGGGGCATACGGAAGTTTAAATCGATGGAGCAAGCTCAGAGGTTTTTGGGTGCTCATGCAGCCGTATACAACTTGTTCAACCTTGGACGGCATTTGGTGTCAGCGGAGAACTATCGTTTCTTTAGGCAGCGTGCCTTTGCGTCTTGGGAAAAGGCGGTGGGGATATAGAGGCTGATAGGCAGAAGATTTTGAGGTCTTGGACAGTTAACTTGTCAGTACCTC
>Ga0181564_10002165_pt1 | contig 17290 bp, 20 predicted proteins | sample 011ome_24_FD_134512 | JGI IMG/M metagenome (GOLD analysis project Ga0181564, IMG submission 134512) | Coastal salt marsh microbial communities from the Groves Creek Marsh, Skidaway Island, Georgia - 011513CT metaG (megahit assembly) | ecosystem: Environmental > Aquatic > Marine > Intertidal...
ATAATCAAGGAACGCTTCTATGTCAAATGTATGGTGTGTACCCGACAAAATGATTTGGATAATCAAGGAACGCTTCTATGTCAAATGTATGGTGTGTACCCGACAAAATGATTTATTAATAAATTATGAATTCAATAAATCATTTCAGTTAGCTTAATAATGGTTTCAATAACCTTTGTATATTATTTTTAGTCGTCTTTTTCGACTTGGATGGTTTTGGTTTATTTTTTCTGGTGATTTTTTTCGACTTGCTCTTTGTTTTGACAAATTTACCATCGGGTTTGTAGTTTAAAAACCATAATTCATACTCCTTTGTGTCGCGTTTGTCTTTTAATTCTTCGTATTTGTCGCTCTTTTCTGCACGTATAGATTCTTTGGTTGATTGTGTTCCATAACATTTGATATTGAAACGTTTTAATGCACCCTTTTGAGATAACCTATTTTTTTGCTGTATTTTAAATAGAAAATTAGCCATACATAATATTCGCTCGTTATCGTAATAAGGCTTATTTGCGTATATAAAGGCAAGGAGTAAACTCAACATAGTATCAATAGTGGCTATATTTGTTTTTTGATGGTCAACGGTGATGACATTGTAACTATAACATGCAATTGTCTGGTAAATGAATACAACGGTATCTTTGCTTATCTTGACTTCGTAATGCGTCGGAATATATTCATCAACGTTTTCATGTTTCACAATCGATACATTATCATATTTATTTACAATTAAGACATCTTTCAAGGCATTCGCGGTTTCTTCAGCGTGTTCAGATAAAACATCGAAATCAGGGTAGTGATGTATGGATTTACGTGTGTCTTTCGACATGTATTGAGCAAATACGTTGCTTGCATAACCTCCAAAAAACACCACGTTGCTATTTACAAGTGAGTTCCTGATAACTTTGAACAAATGATCTGTATTTTCACCCTGTTCCATTTTACGTGTGAAGAAATGATAATCACAATTTTTTGCACTTAAAGGATAATGTTTATTCAAAAGCGTTAGCCTTTTCAAAACCTTTTCCCATCTAGAAATATCACCGGCAGGTCTTGATAACTCTAAATACATAGACATACGTAACATATTAGGGGGTAAATATAAAAGATTATCCTTTTTAATTGCCTCTTTTTTCAAAGATCGATACATTCTATCATTGATTTGTGTAATATCAGCAATAGGTATGTAGTTAACAAACACTTTATACGTACCAAAATGTTGTCCTGCTTTTGCCTCCACCTCTGTATATCCCATTTTCACATAAATATCCGCTAAATTCTTTGCATGCTCCACCGCCATTGGAGACAAAAAGTCATAATCAGGAATTTCCTTTCGCAGATCATAAAATTGGTCTTCTTTCGGTAAAATATTGTTGATTGCCGTTCCTCCATAACAAATCAAAGAATTGCGCTTAATAAATTTTTCGACGATGGATATAATACTTTTTATTTCTTCAGAATTAGCCATCTTAAACCCTTTTATATTTTCTGCTTTATCAACCGCATTTCTCAATAACGCTAATTCACAATCCGCGAAAGGTAGACTTTTATCACAAATTACTTTCATAAATATAATATATGTAAATATTAAAATAAATTGATCAAATTGTTTGTCATGAAAATGAGTTCGATTTCGTGTTCATGTATATCGTAGAATATAGTAATGTATTTGCAAATAATGGGTATTATTTTGTATTTGATATTTTCAATTAAAATATTTGTTGTTTTAATATACAGAAAAAGAGAATCAAGTATGTCAATTACAGAATATCCAGAATCATGTAGACGCATCAATACGCTGTATGCGTCGTAAAACTTTTTCTCCTTTAAATTATGAAAGTATAAAGTAAATTCTTTATGACCTATATGGGTGAGCACTTCTTTCACATCATATTGTTTTATATTTTCTCCTATCAACTTTAATTTTTCGAGATACATAAATATGCTATAAATTGTATTGTTGGTTAAATCCAGTATATATTCTAGATCCTCATTTTGAATCTCAATATGTTCGGCACGTATGATATTCTTACAAAGTGCGGTGACTTCAGATTTTGACGGCTTTGTCAAATTGATTACTAAAAACCTCGACTGGATGCTATTTATAATTTTATGCAGATTGGATGTTGTTATAATGAACCCTATTTTGTGTTCATATTTATCAATGTAGTTGCGAAAGACTTGCTGACACTGATCATTAATCTGATCAAAATCATCGAATAGTATCAATTTCTTCTTCCCAGGCAGTGTAGAATTTGTCTGACAAAATAATTTTACTTCGTTTCGATAATAGTTGATGCCCTGCTCCGATATATTACTGATGAAAAGAACATTGTCTTTTGAATTTAAATCACCAAAATATGATTTCACAATACATCCCAGTAAAGATGTTTTACCACATCCTGGTTCACCGTGTAAAATGAAGGACATTTCATCTATTTGAAGTAATTTTGTCAAGTTAGTTTTAATAGAATCGCTATATATGTAATCATCAATATGGTTTGGTTTATATTTATTCATTAGTAATTGCTCCATTTATTTAATTCATAATAAATATATTTAAGCTTATTTTACGTATAAATAGAAAATGGAAACGAACCATTCGATTTTAGGAATTGATGAAACGGCATCAATTGAGGATGTACATAAGGCTTTTAGAATGAGAACTCTAGATAATAATGATGACTATGACACCCTATTGACTGCATATACTCAGATCATGAACAAAAAACCGGTTGTAGAACAAACTTCAGAAAGTCAAAATATGCAGTCCATGGGAGTTTCGACCCCACATATGCCTTTTGTTCCGACGCCACTTACCCATCCAATGTTTACAAATTCAACAAATTCAGTTGCAGGTAACTTTCCACTCGATGGATTATTTCAACAATTTTTAGGTATGCAAAATATGACCGATATGAAACCACTTTTGAACATGTTTTCTTGTCAGAAGCCGTCTAAAAAAGAAACAGACGAAATGGAAGAAGTCATGTCGGAAATATTTGAAAATATTTTTCATTTAAAAGATTTAAAACAAAATTTGCGTTTTCCTGACCACACTATAGATCATGATAATGCTCGCACCAAGGTTCCCATTAACAATCGCATAACACATCATATTGAAAAATCCATTACATACAAAGATATTTACACGTATCAATATTTGGGTACATTTTTGAAAGTCGATGAATTATCAGATGTTTCGTTATTGGATATTCAATATAATGAAAAGAATGAATTTGTATTCAAACACAATATATATATAATTGAACTTCTATTGCATGAAGATGAATATTTTTCTATACATGACAATTGTCTTTGCTTTACCGCAAAAATATCCTTACTAGAAGCGTTATGTGGGTTTTCGTTTACTCTTTGTCATTTGAATGGTAAGGAATATTGCATTCAAAATAATAAAACTATCATTCGTCCAAATAGTACAATTGAATTGAAGAATATGGGCTTCTATAATAATCAATCTATTGGACCACTCATCATAAAATTTGATATATTGTTCCCAGATGATCTTACTGAGGAAATGAAGGAGCAATTAAGAGGTATTTTATCTACCCCACAGTCAATGGATATCGAGCCGAACCTTGATTTATCTATTCGGGAATAAAATAATATATCCACAATTTATATGTTGAATGTACTATTTGGTGTCACAATGTTAAAATCGATGCGTCCTATATTTAGAAAGAACGTTATGCAGACCATAGACAATTACAGTTTTTTACTGTTGAATACATTATTTATTTCAATATTCGTGGTTCTATATTTTATGTATTTGAATAGTAGAAATGTTAAATTCACTGAGGTTGTGCATAACTGTGCGTCTCTTAATACTGTTCAAATAATTAGTATGGTTCTTGTTTCATTCTTGACCATTACCTCAACTATAGTAATCATGAATATGGACCAATCCTCTTTATCTACCACGTCTATAACAGTAATGAAATCGATCTCTACAATTATACTTGTATTATTAGGTATATTCCTGTACAAGGAAAAATATAACTTTACACAGTTATATGGTGTTCTCCTCACAGTAGTCGGTATTTATTTCATTGCAAGTAAGTGATTAAAATTGACCACCCTTATTCTGTATATCCATATCAAAAATAAGTGTAGAGATTACATAAAGTATAGAAAACATGTGGTGTAAAGTGAATATAGACGGTGATTATTTTAAGATCAATTCATATGGTGAAATTCAGCGCCTCATGAAATCAGGCAATTGGAAATCAATTCCAAATGTGTGCAATCATAATAATGGAATGAATGTAATTATTATAAAAAAAAGACAGCACACGCGAAGTAAACTGATGGGGTGTGTTTATATGGGATTAGATATAAACAAGCAATATATATCCATATATCAAGATAAAAACAGGATGAATTGTCAAATTTCTAACCTACGTTTTGTAGAACAAAAAATAAATTAAATGAAATTGTCAACTTTAGTAAATTTCATTTAATAGGCACAATATAAGATTTTTTCTAAGAAATCTTTTTCATGGGTATTTTGTTGGATACGAGATAGATGGAATTTTCGGTGATGACTAGGTATTCGTCTCCGGTCTTGAATATTTTAGAGATAGGGCTTGTATACTCCTCCTCGTTTTTGATAAGGATTTTCTCTTGGTCTTCATTTTGTTTTACTCCAATCAAGGCATTACTGGTGAATGAATCGGTCCAGTAGTCCAATAAGATGGGCTTGTCTTCTAGGATAGCAATTTTGGAGGCGTGTTGAAGTGTTTTAATCGAAGGCAACGGTTGTTCCTCGACATTCAATTCTGCATTTTCACTCATAATTTTAATAAATAAACATCTTTATTCTTTAAATTATTTATTTCACAAATATATAATATTGAATTATATAAGATAAACCATGAAAAACGACGAAAATATATTTATTTTGTCTAATCAGGCAAATTATTCAACCAAAGTAACTTCCGTTTACTCTGATGTAGTACTATCATATTGTAATTTAATCAATTTCTACGTCTCGTATTCAATAGAAAATATGAATATTAAAGACAAAGAGATCTTTTTTACAGGCCTAAATGTCATACAACATGTATTTAGACTTATTTTGTTTTATACAAAGAACCTTGAATTAACAAATTTCAACACACAACAAGGAATATACTATTATGTGGAGTATATTAGTCAAATTACAGACAGAGAGGATAATATATTTTTTAATTTATCTATTAAAGATGCGGTCATATATGTCTACACAAGAACTATTTTCGAAATTAAGAAACACTTTTGTCATCCGAGTAGCGAAGATGAACTCAAAATGTTTCAAAAGATAGCATGTGCTAGCAATAATTATAAAAAAGTTATTAATTTTGCATCCACTGATTTATTCGAGTGTGAAGTAAAAGACGTAAAAGAAAAATTATGTAACCTACTTTCGACATTCACAAATGTCGAATATGACGATAATAATATACTCGATAACATGAGCAAACATGGTTATGATACAAGCATTCAGTTTTTAGAGTCTGTATCCAAGTAAATAATTTGTTTTCTTGATTTCGATGTTTTTTCCTTCTTCTTCACCGGAGCATCATATGACTCACAAATATCAGTATATTCGTCATGTAATATATTTTTGAGATAAACGTACACTTTGTGTATGATATCTTCGTCACATTTTCCCACTATCAATACACTTCCAGTCCTGAATATCATGAATGATACTTTTCCATCATCTATTTCATATTTGCATTGAATTCCAGGATAGGAGCAAGGATCGAACGACACATTCAAATTATACTTTTTACGTAGTATGCTGAATAGAACTTGTCGATTAATACAGAACCCGCATTGGAAATTAGAATTAATTAATATGGTATCTGTTTTAGTATGATCGATGGAATATTTCAAAGCACCATACCTATTCACTAGGCGTAAAATATAATCACATGCTCTCTGAAATATCACGTCGTTTTGAACACCTGGTATCTCAATTTTACCAGTATTAAACACTTTCGCATGGATTTCTTTAAAAGTATCGTCACGGTCATCTAGTAAACGAATGATTACCACAAAACAATTATAAAACGCGCTCTTTTGTTTTGATCTGTATGAAAGTAAATCTTTTTGTGAAATTCCAATACTTAATTTTCTCACATCTTTATATATATTTTCATTAGATTGCGTTTGATCAAGATGTGTAATCACAAATTCATCATAATATGGATATTTAGATAATTTTGATTTTATACATGCCAACTCCTCCGAACTAGATGATATTACCTTGATTTGTTTCTTGATAATTCCTTCATCATGTCTATCGTATGACATTATCTCTAATTTCCAAAACATGTCAAATAAATCAATCGTATTATTTAAATATACTATTTTCGTCTTCGTAGATATATATATATCTGATGCTTTAGGAACTTCATCTCGTGACGACAACTTAGCGTCCACAATATCAGTAGTATCTATATTTCCAAATTCAATAAATTCATCCCAAGCAGCTTCAATATCTACCATTTTGCGTATAATATATATTCTGCAATGTTTAAATCAATTTTCTAGATTAAAACAACTATTATATTATTTATATTTATTCTAATTTAAATAAAAATATAATCTTGATAAATATAAATGGATTATTATCGCAGTTCTGCTACGTCATCTATTGCCATTAAGAAATTAAAGGATACAAAAAATATAATACAGTCGTCTACGAATGATTTCGAGAACACAGCTGTGTTGGAAACAGGAATGGAAAAATTTAATCCGAGTACTTCACCGCCCATGAATTCTTTTATGGATAGATTGGCTGTGCGTAACTTACTTTATCAAGGAAAATAGAGAGATAAGATAGTCAACTTCAAATATATTATACTGATGTTCATGAAAAACTAATTCAAATTTTTTAATTAAATGAGTGTCGCATATCTTATTTAATTTAATTAATAAAACAAACAATGATATAAATACGCGTACAGGAGGTACATTGTGTACAGCACAAAATTGTAACACATGTTGTTTTTTTTCACACGATTTATCTGGTCCTTGTAGATAATCAAAAAAATCAACTAGTTTTTCATCACTTAACATCTCGACGTTATTGGTATTATTTTTGGTATAGTTCATTTGAATGTAATTGATCATACTTCTGACATCATTCTTATACAATTTTTGTAATTGATGATAGTGATCATCAGGAACATACAAATTTTCTTTTGCTGTTATATCTTTCATATACTTTATTATATTGGACTCGGGGAGTTTGTTGAATTTTAATTCGATGAATTCATTCTTAAGACAGTATTCAATTTTACTTATGTAATTACACATCAAACAAAAAACAGCCTTATTGTTATATTGTTGAAGCAAGTATTTTAAAGCTTGTTGAGCATTTTTCGTCATGTAATCAACCTCATCTAATACTATGAACTTTGTTCCCTTGGAAAACAATGGTTTCGAGTCGATAAATTTGGCAATTTGATTACGAATAGTATCTATTCCTCTTTCATCAGAAGCATTCAAATGAAGAAGAAGACTCTTGTTCGAGCGTTCACTATTTTGGATATAATTTATTAGATTGATAATTGTAGTTGTCTTACCCGTACCTGGAGGACCATACAGCAGTAAGTTGGGATATACTTTATTTTTTAAAAAATTTGTAATAATAGTTCTATTTACATCATCAAGTATAATATCTTGCAAGTTGGATGGTCTATATTTTTCAACAAACGGAATATTTGTCATTATAATATCTAATTGAATTTTATTTATATACTTAAAATTGAAATAAGTATATAAATATTTTATTAGTATTAAAATCATGATTAATGAAATAATGACAAAGGAGCATACTTGTGGATACTTGGAAGTAATTTTAGGTCCCATGTTTTCAGGAAAAACATCCAGATTGATTAATTTATACAAGCAATATACCTACTGTGATATACCTGTGCTAGTCGTAAACCATAGTGATGATAAGCGATACGATCAACTATTATTATCAAATCATGACAATCAAAAAATCAAGTGTTATCAATGTGAAAGTATTGCTGATATGATGATGAAATATAAACATATAATAGAAAATCAATTCACAGTCATTTTGATCAACGAAGGGCAATTCTTTGACGATTTATATGTATGTGTCAATAAACTAGTAAACGAATATAGAAATTGCGTCTATGTATGTGGTCTTGATGGAGATTTTAAGGCAAACAAGTTCGGACAAATGCTTGACTTGATTCCTATTTGCGATAAGGTTCACAAACTGCACTCTATTTGTGCCAAGTGCAAAAATGGGAAGAAAGCTATATTTACAAATAGAAAAACTCATGAATCAACACAGAAGATTATAGGTGTTGATACGTATGAACCTTTATGTCGTTCATGCTACAACATGAAAGAATATCCGCGATTAAGTCTTCAAATCCCTAATGATCATTTAGATGACTCGGTATTTACTATACCCACGGCTCCTAGGGTTTATTCAGAGAGGTCAGAAACATTCTAACGAGTAAATCGACTATACATATTAAAAAACAACTTAAATCTTTTTTAATGATATGAATAAATGAGTGATTTGAATGAAAATATAGGTGATGACGTGGTTACTATTCCTGAAAAGAAAAAACGCGGACGCAAACCAAAACCTAAACCAGAAGTTATAGAACCCCATACACCGAAAAAGAGAGGACGTAAACCAAAGGGAGGAAAAATAGTCATCAATGCCTTAGACAAAAGTAAGGATAGCGAATATGTTACTGAAAACGTGATACTTCATTTGAAATGTAATAGCGACGATATCAACAATGGATCGTTGAATGATATAGGTACAATTGAAGATAATAACTTATCATTTCAAGTGATAGATGACCAAAATGATGAAGAACCTGAACCAACGGGTCAATCGGTGAGCGAAACTACTGAGACTGATCCACCAATTATTTCACATAATATCCATGAAGATTTGAAAAAGACAGAAATGCTTCAGCCAAACAAACATATATCTGAAAAACTTATTGAGCTTCAAAAAAACTTTTACTTCAATGATATACAGACCAACAATTCCGCGTGTTTCTGGTGCACGTGCGGGTTTGATCATACATCTGTTCAAATTCCAAAACATAAGTTAAACGATCAGTATTCTGTATATGGATGTTTCTGTAGTCCAGAATGTGCTGTGGCATATTTAATGAACGAATCTATCGATTCATCTCAAAAATATGAACGATATCAGTTACTAAATTATCTCTATAGTAACATATATAATCATGTGACGAATATTAAACCGGCACCAGACCCAAGATACTTTTTGGATAAGTACATGGGTAACTTAACTATTGATGAATACAGACAGCTTTTGTCCCAGGATCGTCTATTTATGGTCGTAGATAAACCCATTACAAGAATTTTACCAGAAATATACGAAGAAACCGACTTAAAAAGCTCTCAATTTGAAACAGGATACAATAAAACATCGTTTCAAGTTAAAAAAACCTCTGTGAAACCTTCTACCGCTAAGAAAAATTTTTTCTCAACCTAAAATATTTTAATATTATATTTACGTAATATATCAAGTAAATATAATATGAAAACAACATTTGCTTTCTACCAAAACATGATGAAAATAGAGAATATTCATAAAATATCGACCAATGTGGGCGTATCCGATGGACACATCTATTTTCATAACCATTTGCATATGGAGGTGAAAATCGTCCACTTTCATAATATGAACTTGGAAAGTATTTTAGCAAAAATTAATTCATTAGATTGTTTACACACTGGAAAAACAAAATATACAGTAGATGTCATCAAAGCATATGATAGATATAATGTCTTACATATGGCCTATATCATATATTAACTCAACAATTATACTGCAATGTCGTTATACAATACATCAAAGTATGATTTATTAACCTTATATGTATACTTTGAAGTGCTATATAATTTATATGCATTGTATGAAGACGCCATGTCATTTGACAGATTCAAATAATCATGTATAAATTCCTCCACTTCCTGTTTTTTTCCCCAGTATACACAAGAAATATTACAAATCTTATTATTATGTATATTTAAATTTTCCACATAATATTTTATACTTTGTACAGCTATTTCAGGTGTCATATAATTAAGTTCTTCTTTCTCAATGTCACAAAAAATGGTAATTACTTCATCCATTTCAAACTCGTCCAATTCAAATTCCTGGCATTTCAGAAATGACTTATTCATGAAAGAGACAAATTGCTTCACTTCCTCAAGTATATCGGAACTGATATCTATGAATGACCCATTTTCGTATGATAGTTTCGATAAAAAATAATCAAAAACATGTTTTTCGCTATGTATTTGGGGTAATAATTCTTCATAACTATATAGAGACCATAAAAACATCAAGTCTTTTTTACAGATAATGCTTTCATTTTTTTTCGTTGTGAATTTCTGCAAAAAATCACCGTAGATAATCTCTACGCTATTGAACTTTCGCAATATTTTTTTCGTTTGCGATGTGCATTTTGTGATGAATGGTTTCAATTGAAAACGGGTTGAGTAATGACATGCGACTACAATTATATCCATGATATATGATCGAATGGTCTCTATGTTAATAAGATTTGCTCGCAAGAAATGAATATTATCTTGGCCGGTATATTTGAACTTGACATTTTGTAAATAATCATATTGTCCCAATATATCACCAATCAATATTGTCAAATAGTTCAAATAAGATTTATTTAAGGATGATGTCAAAAAATTCAAGTTATCTGATTTTTTGTGAATATTATTGCCCAATATTGTAAGAAATATTTTCACAACTTCGCGTTTTTCAATACTTACTGGGTAAAATAATGCAATTACTTTCTGAATAGTACACGATGTAGGTATAGCCTCAAGCAACAATTGTGTTTTCACACTATTTGTAATAGATACTTCGATCCTATACTTGAATTTATATATCAAGTCTGTATTTCCTAACTTATTTATGTAATCGTAAATATGAACAGAAAAGTCATTATTATTCAATATATCAAATGTATCTTTATCATATAGTACAAAAGTGTCTTGATTGTTGTTGTGATGGTAAAAAAATAAATGAGAACTAAAGAAACCACGTATACAATCGTTGATTAGTTTTGTTGTATATTCATTTTTTTGCTTGTTGTTTAGGTGCTTCTCATATGATGTTTCCAATTGTTTAGGTAAATTCATAATCGCATTACGAAGCTTACCGTGTATAAATTCGTGGTTTTCGTACTTTTTACATAACGATTCAACCATCTGTATGATATCCGACATATTGATATAATATAGAATGCGTTTAAATTTATTAATTTGAATATAATAAACTTAAAGGTTCGTGGTTAAAATTAATAAAGATATGCCTAATACGAACCCAAATAATGTTTTGACTATTAAAACAGTTCAAATTGCCCCATTTAGAACCTTAATGACGGCGTTGAAAGATATTTTATTGGAAACAAATATCACGTTTCAACACGATGGCATTAGAATAATTAATATGGATAAGTCTCACACAATTTTAGCTCATCTACACCTTGAATCTGAAAATTTTGAAATGTATGAGTGTGATTACGATAAAATTATTATTGGAGTGAATATGTTTCATCTGTTTAAATTGATCAACTCCATCGATAATGATGATACACTTACAATTTATATCGAAAAAGAGGACTACGTAGATGGCGTGACTTCCTATCTGGGGTTAAAATTTGAAAATGGTGATATCAAACAATGCAAAACTCAAAAACTTAGACTTATAGAACCAGAACCAGAAGAGCTTGAAGTGCCGGATGTAAAGTTTTCTTCTATTATCAACTTGCCCTCGACAGACTTTCAAAAGATCATTCGTGATCTAAGTAGTATTTCTGATAAACTAGAGATTAAATCAGTCGGAAATGAATTAATTTTTAGATGTACTGGTCAGTTTGCATCAGCTGAAATTCATAGAGCCGAGTCCGAAGGTAGTATGGCAATTATATCTTCCAAAAATAATTCAAAAATCATCCAAGGAGAATTTTCTCTAAAGAATTTAGGGTATTTTATCAAATGTACAAACTTGTGTTCTCAAATAGAAGTTTATCTGGAAAATGATTTACCTTTAGTTGTATTGTATCATGTTGCGTCATTGGGGAAAATAAAATTGTGTCTTGCCCCTTTACCAAGCAATTAGATTGATTTGTAGATATGATATATTGTAATCTATATCATATATGCAACAGAAAATTAATTATCTATGTATATTATAATCGTCTATTATGCCTCATAATTTATCTTATTCAATAATCGAAAGTTTAGAAGTAGGAGGTGGGAATATAGGAGGTGGATTTTTCAGGCACGGAGGTACTAGCGGATCTAGCGAGTCTAGTGGATCTAGTGGATCTAATAATTTAAAAGCATCTTCAAAAGATAAATCTTTGTACGAAGATCAGGGTGAGAATAAATCTCAATCTGGAGCGGAAATAAGTGCTTCACGTAGAAGAGCGAAGGATAAGGTATCGTTGGTCGAGGAAAATAAGAAAAAAATTAAGATTGCATATCCCATTTATGGAGAACCTATGAGTCATCTAACTATGACTGGTGCTAAAGATGGTCTCACATTTCGTGCATGGGAAGAAGTGAATAAATCCATGATTAAAAATGGAGTTGAGTATGATATAGAATACGTCGTTGTAAAAGAACCAAAAGTAGACGAATTAGTTGAAGGTATCAAGACAAGGAAATATGACATGGTTATTGGTGACTATGGTACCAATCCCAATTTTTTAAATGATGTAAGTTATACATCTCCGTTCATGTCCATCAAAGATGTAGGCGTCTATCCAGAAGATAGCGACGCACAATACGAGTACAGGCTTGTGAAAAAAATAGCATCAGTTTTATTATGGCCCTTTTTAGGTCTAATTTTACTCAGTCTGATATCATCTATTTATGCATACTTATTTTCTAGAAGGTTCCACTTTGCAGGAGCATTTATTCAAATGATGAACGGGATTTTAGGTGACAGAGGTTCCTTAATAAGTGGTAATTCATTTAAAGTACGTCCAGGTAAGACTGTTGCTGCTTGGGCGTTGAGTATACTTTTATTGATCAGTTCATTTGCTTTCCTTTTTTATTTACAGTCTATTGCCATATCAAAATCTCTTGACATTATTTCGAAAAACAAGGACCCCTTTATGTTTCCTGAAGGGAAAAAAGTCCTTGTGCCAAGAGGAGCAACAGCACTACAAACTCTAAAAGATTGTTGTAATATCGTTACAGTCGAGGCTAAATCGAAAACAACGGACGTGGCTACCATAGCAAAAGAATTCACGGAAAGAGCCAAGAAAGAGGATCTGGTAGGCTTCTACCATTCTGGACCGGAAGTATCCAAATTTATAGAAAATAATCGCAATTTTATCATGTCCGACACGAAATTTTCGAACCCGTCACCAGTATCATTCATGGTATCTAAATATAGACCAGAACTTCTATATGAAGTAAACAAAGGAATTGCTGAAGTCAATTGGAGTGGTGTACTAAACGACACTTGTAAAGAATACATAAACAGACTTTGCTTTTCGACACAATATTAAAAATTTATAATCATAATCATCATCATAAATTATATGTTTGCTTTACATATAATCTATGCAATTTATTTGCCATTTATCGTTTGTTTGGTGTTATTATTGAATTAATCTTCAGGAACATGTTTTCTGAATATAGTTGATTTCGTATCCACTCTATCCGGTAAATTGAAGAGTTTTATATTTTGTACATCTACTCCTCGCATCCAAATTTTGAGAATACAAAAGTTCTTTTTAGGCGACACGGTAATTCCAGATATTGACTTATTCATTACCTCATCCTTCATAAGCATTTCAGTCATTAGTGTGATGGATATTTCTTTCCATATTTCATATATATCAGAATTGTTAATTTTAAATGAGAATGATCCTCCATCACGATTATTTGGATCCTCCCATGTAGGTAAAATACCTTTTCTCATACAAAATATCATACAATTTTTTATCATAATGTCAGGAATAGCGTTTTCAAATTCAATGATAGATTCAACACAATTTATTTCAGATACCTTTTTATAACTACTAATGGTCCAGTCAGTATCGTGAGGTAAATGAGCCCAGAGAACCCACGAGTCATTCAAAGTATGGTATTTTGTATTAAATGTATCTACTTCCATTTGTTCGCATGTAATACCTGACATTATAAATTATTATATCAATTTTGTTTAATATATTTCATTAGTATATTTATTTTATTACATATAAGAATATATAAACAATCGCTTTGAATTTATTTTACTTTGAGTGCTTTATACGGTACAATTTATCGTCTATTGGAGTAAGTACAACGTATTCTTCATGTGAGAAGGATATAAGATTACACATGTGATCTACTATGGATACCTCGTAATTACTATCTGGTTCTAAATTTACATTATGATACTTATTCATTATATATATGATATGTTCCCTAAAAAATAATTTATTGCCTTTAAAAAAATAATTAATATTTGTTATATCAATATCATAATTTGTACTTTCATGTACAACACTTACCGAAAAGAAAGGAGCGTCTATTTGGTTATGAAACATTGTTTGTATATCATCCGTGTCTAATTCATCAAAAGTGTAATGACATACTCCCTTCTTTTCGTCCGTTTTCTCTACAATACCAAAATTATAATCCATTGTGATATCTGAATTTAAATCATCTATTATTTCAACCTCCATTTCGTGTGTATTGACAAGATATATAGTCTCCTCTTTTGCTGCGGATATCATAAAAATACGAATAAATTTATTCATAAAAATCTCCACGTAACCTACATAGTACATTAAACTATATAGAAAATCTTGTAATATATTCATTGAACTAATACATTTATTAATATTTAAATTACTTTAGATATTAATTCTATTTTTTTCACACAAAACGTATGATTATAATCATATTATTGAAATACGGGTTTTCCATTTACAAAATGTCCGAGTTCTTCTCCTATGTCCTCATCATCCGTAATATCGTAAATAGTCCCATTTTGTTTGTCTGTTGTATAGTACATTTTCCCGGTGATTTCAACTTCGAATGCCTCTTCTTCCTCCTCCTCTTCTTCTTCCTCTTCCTCCTCTTCTTCTTCCTCCTCTTCTTCTTCCTCTTCTTCTTCCTCCTCTTCTTCTTCCTCTTCTTCTTCCTCCTCTTCTTCTTCTTCCACCTCAATTTCCTCTACCTCCTCGTCCACCTCAATTTCCTCTACCTCCTCGTCCACCTCAATTTCCTCTACCTCCTCGTCCACCTCAATTTCCTCTACCTCTTCTTCTTCTTCTTCCACCTCAATTTCCTCTTCTTCTTCTTCCTCTATAGACAAATCATCACAAGTGAAGCCGGAATTGATGAGTTCATCGGCCTTCTCCTGAAAACACATACTGCAAAGTGTCTTATCCTGTTGTACTTTTTCAGAAGAACTTTTATAAAATATATGGATTGAATTCTTATGACAATCAACTATAATTGAACACTCGTCGCATGAGACAAACTGATCATCTTCTTCTTCCTCCTCCTCGTCCTCTCCTCCTTCCTCCTCTTCACTACTACCGTCATCAATTACATCTATATTTTTCTGTACCAGTAATGCACCAACTACACATTTACTTACTTCGTTTTGGGTATTTTGCTCTTCAATATCATCTAAACATTTTTCACATACCCATTCTTCATTCGCGCCATAATCACCACCGTTTCCGTTACAGCTACTACATATGTCCTCTTCATCACATTTGAAGCAATAATTACGAGGTTCTGAATTTGAACATACATCACACGTAAATTCATCTTCTTCATCTTCCTCTTCTTCCTCATCGTCTTCTTCCTCCTCATCGTCTTCTTCTTTACTATTCTCTTCCTTTTCAACAATTCTTACATTGCGAGTAGAAGTATAAGCTGTGTCCGAAGTCAAAGTCGGTATATATTGTGTGATTTTTGTTTGACCAATTTCAACATGTTTGGAATCATCCAGAATATCCTTTTCTACAATTTCAATCTTAATATTTTCTAGTTCATCGTTCCCTGAACGCAATGAAAAGATAATCTCTTTTAACATTTGATTTTCTTTTTGTAAATTCTGTACCATAGGAAGTGCAAATATTTGATCATGTAGTCTCTTGTATATTTCGTAATCTTGTGTGTAGTTATCAATAAGAGATTTAATGTTCTGGAACAACATATCTTTCGCTTCCATATCACTCATTATATAATTTATTAAGTGAGTTAAATTTTAAATCAATTTTACTCATAATATAATTACCTATCAATACTCTTATTTTAATACATATAAAACTTTTATTTTATATGAACCATTGAACTTGTTATCAAAATATTTATTTCTTAGTTTTTTTTGTGCGTCTCATAGACTTACGCATAGGGACAAACTTTCCCTTGGTAGGTTTGTAACCAGCGTTCGCTAAACGTTTGTTCTTCTTTTCGGTCATATGCTTCTTTCTAGATACAATTCTGCCATGCTTGTTCTTTAATAATTGTTTTTTTGCAAGTCCTCCAGAAGTATGCTTGGCTTTACCATGCCAGACTTCAGCTCTAGATCCAATAGTTTTATCAAATCCCATGTTATATAATAACCATAGAAAAAAAAAGCCTCTAAATTAAAATTTATTCGATGGTGGAGGAGAAGTAGTTTTATCAATCGATACTTTCGACGAAGAATATTTTTGTTGACGAATAATATTTGCATTTTTTTGATTTCGGCTCAAACGAAGTGTATTATTCGAATAATAGTATTTTTGAGGAATAGGTGGTGGCGATACGATATCTTCTTCGTATTCCCCTTCAGGAATGTATGCCGGTTCAGGTTCAGGTTCTGGTTCAGGTTCAGGTTCTGGTTCCGGTTCTGGCTCCGGTTCTGGCTCTGGTTCAGGTTCAGGTTCAGGCTCTGGCTCAGGTTCAGGTTCTGGTTCTGGTTCGGGTTCTGGTTCAGGTTCGGGTTCTGGTTCGGGTTCTGGTTCAGGTTCGGGTTCTGGTTCGGGTTCTGGTTCTGGTTCAGGTTCCGGCTCAGGCTCAGGTGATGGTTCAGGTTCTGGTTCTGGTTCAGGTTCTGGTTCAGGTTCAGGTTCTGGCTCTGGTTCAGGTTCTGGTTCAGGTTCAGGTTCAGGCTCTGGCTCTGGTTCTGGCTCTGGCGAGTCATCTATTACCCTTATAGTTCTACTCGCGGTCGTTTCATTTCCTGCATTATCTTTGGAAGAATACTCGA
>Ga0181564_10002169_pt1 | contig 17274 bp, 16 predicted proteins | sample 011ome_24_FD_134512 | JGI IMG/M metagenome (GOLD analysis project Ga0181564, IMG submission 134512) | Coastal salt marsh microbial communities from the Groves Creek Marsh, Skidaway Island, Georgia - 011513CT metaG (megahit assembly) | ecosystem: Environmental > Aquatic > Marine > Intertidal...
GATTGCATCTTGGGCGGCTTGGTTTGTAGTAACGGTCAAGGGGTTTGAGGAACTGTCTTGGCCACTTACTGTAAAGTTATTATTTGTTCCATTACTACCCTGAAGAGTTATGACCCAATTATCAACCAAGGTGCCACCGGTTTGTTCTTTGCTGTTGATTAATTGGGCTGTAACCCCTATATCTGCATCGTTAATGCTAGACACTAATTCGGCTCCGGAGCTCTCGCTAGTAAGGTTGTAAGTATTTCCGCCAACAACAATACTTAGAGCGCCTATGTTCGAAATATCGGTCTCTGAATTAATTTCAAAAGAACTTTGCTGAGGCTTGGCGTGTTGCTGGACTGTGATGGCGTAATTTCCCGCTGGCGCCCCCAATCCCGAAGTCGATACTGTCATAGCAGGATCTGAACTATTCACTTTATTAAACACTAGACCAGACCGATTACGCATCAATTCTAGCTGTGTTTTCAAGCTGCCAACTGCAGATTTAAGCGTCCCAAGTCCTGAGATATTAAGTTCAGACTGCGTTTTTTTTTGGTTAACCCTATCGACTTTTGCCTGATTCTCTGCTTCTGAGAGATTTTTTGCCAGGGCCTGAATGTCAACTCCGGAGCCCATGCTTAGGGACTTTATGACAGCAGCTGAGTCATTGTTAGAGGTATCTATTGCCATGAGAACTTACCTTATGTAGTTAAATAAGGTGAGCTGACTCACTTTAGCGATGCTGCTCTGTGCCGCTTCCAAAGCAAGCACCTGAGATGAGAGACTGGATACTGTTTTACCGTAGTCGAGATCCCTATAGTTTGAGTAAAGTTTTGTCATTGCTAGCTTTCGCTCTTCTGCGACGTCAATACGCGACTCTATGATTTTTCTGCGCGTCCCGACACTGACTATAAAGGAGTCGACACTATTAGCTATAACGTCAATATCAGATAGACCAGTTCGTATAGCTGCAATATTACTACCCGTCACAGCGGCTTCCATGGACTCTATTGCTGCAAACACTTCCACTACTGCTTCAGAACCATCCCGCCTAAAGTTTGGAAAAATATCTTGGGAGTTTGAATTGGATCGCATGGACTGCCCTGGGCCAACCTGGATATTTACCGCCGAGTTATCTCCCTGGAATTCAATTATGCCCTCCTCATTCTTTTGGAAGGGTTTGATGCGATTTTTTATTCCTGAAAAGATATAGTTTCCTGATGAGTCTGTGCTGTTCATCATAGACAACAGGTTGTCTTTGATCTGACCAATCTCGTAGCCCATCACTACCCGGTCTTGATTACTGTAGGTTTCATTCGCTGAACGAATTAATATCTCTTTGATCCTGGTCAACTGATCTCGTGCGGTTATTGCCAACACCTCAGTTTCATTAAGCTTCATATCAAGCAGCTGCAAGTTTGATACGTACCCTTCTTGCCGTTCTATAGTGGACTTAAGAGCAAGGGAAGCAGTGGCAACCCTGGTATTCTCGCTCGCAGAAGATAGAGAATCCCCCTTTGATAACTTAAGCTGACTTTGAGCAATATTCGACTGCTGATCAGTGATGTAACCTGCCATTTTTTGAAAATATTCATTTGTAGAAATTTTCATGAGCCACCTAACTTGCTGAAATAATGGCGTCAAAAAGCTTTGTTGAGACCTGGATTAATTGAGCTGAGGCTTGAAAGGCCTGCTGATACCGCATCAATTCTGCAGCCTCCTGGTCCAAATTCACTCCTGACAAGGAGGACTTCTTAACACGGTTCTCGTCATAAAGTATATCGGCCGCATCTTTATTTAATTTAGCCAGATCAACTACGCTACCAACTTTATTTACCATGTTTGAATAGTATGTTCTGGCTGAGAAACCGTTATATATTTCTTCATTCTCAGTGGCGCTTAGCATTCTAAGATTTCTATTATCGCCAAAAGCATCTACGTTTTTGCTGAAAGTAAAAAGATCTCCGGCTTTTGGATCTATATCAAACTTAATCTCAAGCTTTCCAAATAGAATTTCTGTAGCTGGCACATAGACTTGCTCTAGCACTGTGGTGCAGGTAGCTGTATCTTTAATCTGGTAGCATAAACCACCATTGTCTTCCACAAATTCCAATGTAAAGGGTGATTCTACCTGCGGCTCCGGTGGCGGTAACGACCTGCCCACCTTCATACCAACTTCCATGGCCCCTGCTGAATTTGCTACATAAAAATGCAGTGAATTATCAGTGGCATTGGTTCCACTGACTGTAATGGGCAGGCCTATGCGTGCAAAATCGATACTGCTTCCATTAGCGCCCAGTGTGAAATTTATTTCTTCAGAACTCTTGAACTCAATTTGACCTGTAAAAATGCTCTGTGCTATGCCAAGTGAGCTACCTGACACTTCAATAGACGCTCCTTCCTGTCCAAAGTCATTAGTGAGTATTAGCTTTTGCTCGTTGTTCAGGTAGGCTCTCACACCAGTTTGATCAGTCTTAATATTAATATTCCTGACGAGATCCTTCAGATCAATGGATTGATTAATGGCTGTTCCATTAAGACTCAGGTTTTTCGTGAAATCTATACCTTCTGGCTCAACACGTATTTTATTTATTGCTGAGGCTGATACTCCAAGATTGTTTGCTGTAGAGTTCGCGTTTATCCAGGACGCTATCGCTTTTGGATGATTCGTATCTGAGATCTGCAAATCAAGTTGTGTAAGGTCATGTCCGTTCAGCTTTATGGCTCCAGCTGAAATTCTACCTCCAGTTACCTGTGCATTCGCACGCTCTGTCAGGAGCTCAAAGTTAGCTTTTGCTCCTATGTATAGGTCCTTACCTGGAAATGGATCTGCACTTGCATCAACAAAGCGTTTGTTGCCGTAGATTTTACTGTTAATGATATCGGTAAGTTGATTGCCTGTTAGAGCCTCAGATCCCGCAAGCTTTATAAAGTCGTTGTTCAGAACCTGAATATTCAGCGCCTCTTCCAGTGAACCCATCAGCGTAAAATTAAAATCGCCAAATTGAGGAGGTACAGAAAGACTCGGATCCGTGCCGTTTGTTCTAACAGTTTGTAGAACATTCCTACCCTCAAGATCCCTTACATCCAGCCCTTTCAAAACAGGCACTTCGGCTCGATTGCCTGAATAATTGATACTGACTTCGATCCTATCACTGTTTGTGGAAGATTCTTTGACGTGCAGACGCGCCGCTGCAGCAATTTTTCGCGGGTCGTCTAGGTTGAATACTAATTCCTGCGCCGTTTCCTTTTCACGGCTAACTAAGTAAACAGCTCCCTCCGAAATAGCCGGTGGTAATTGAACTGATAGCCCTTTATGGTCAATAAATTGTCGATTCTCAGTTATTTTGGATTTAACCACAGCGATTGTGTCTGTCATTAAATCTTTTATTTCCCAATAATTTTTGTCTGCAGCCTTTATTGAAAATGGATTAATCTCTTCTGTGGGCATTCCTGTGATCAAAAAGCTATCATCAGTCACACCCCCCATATTTTTCACAATATAATTGGGTGCAATTTGGAACATGTCTTGACCTAAGTTGTTCGTGAGGTCAAGTCCAGAGCGATGATGGGCATTGATACTCTCTACAAAGTTTTTTGCGAAAATGTTCAACTCATCAGTGAGTCGCTGAGTGACCTCATTATCCAACTGCATTAGTCCTGCCAGCACACCGGATTTAGGGATACCGATGAAGGTTGGACTACTGTAGGTGTCCACTACCAAACCCTGAACATTACTATTAAGACTATGCTTTTGAATACCAAGTTGTCTTTGTCTGACAGTGTCCACTAATGTAGATCTGTTAGCGGGGCCAGATATTCGTACAACAACGGTGCCGTTTTCATTTTCAGTCACATTGAGATCAACGTAATCTGATAACTGGCTCAACAAATTGTCTCGCTGATCGAGCATCGATGGTGACTGCAGTTTAATGGAAGTATTTCTGTTTAACTCTTGATTAACATTGAATAAAGATTCGGCAATCTTGTTAATTGAGACTATATTTTTCTCTATTTCACCTTGACTATCTGCACGAATATTCGCAACCTCTGTTGCAAGCTCATTGACTCGAGAGGCAAGATACTGCCCACTGGATAACAATTCATTCCTGTTCCCTATATTTGCCGGATCAAGTTCAAGCCGGTTGAGGGAAGAATAAAAATCGTCTATCGCATTGATCAAATTACCTTGATCCGAAGCCATAATGTCAACGATTCTGCTTGTGTAGTTGATCAAAGTATCCTGTGTTTTTACGGCTGAGTTACTATTTCTTAGCGAGCTCTCAATGAACTCATTGTAGCTACGATAGATATAATCAAGATTAGCACCTGTGCCAATGTTTATAACGCCCACTTTAGCTGGGGCACCTGCAGTAAGGATAGTCTGCTGCCTTGAATAAATATCATTGCCAACGTTAGCAATATTATTACTTACCGTACTAAGAGCTACCCTGTAAATCTGCGCAGCGTTTGCACCCATCGTGACCAGATCTGGCATAATCTATTACCTCTCCGGTGCTTCACCAGCAAGCTGATACTTTTTTAACCATTCAGATATACCAAGCGGCTGGCCTTGGGCAATGAAGTGCGACGCTTCGGTAAAGAACATGTCCTCATACTGGTCCATGGTTGCACTTTCATTGAGATCACTTTTCAAGGGCTCACTGGCCTTGCGCATCGCATCAAACATAAGTTTGAAGAATGCGCTCTCATATTCGACGCCCACTTTTTGTAATAACTCATCTTTTCTACTTTCATCTGAGACTGCCTGCGAGCGCAGTGATCCCAAATTATTAAAATCGAAGTATCCAGTGACGTTGTTTGCCATATTAGATCACCACTAGCTCTGCTTTGAGGCTTCCTGATCTCTTGAGCGCTTCAAGGATAGCAATAAGTGCTGAGGGGGAAGCACCAACCTGATTGACGGCATCTACGATATCTTGAAGTTCAACACCACTTTCAAACACAAACATGTTGCCGTTCTGCTCTTCCACATCAATCACGGCATTAGTGACGCCAGCAGTTTCGCCGCCTGCAAAAGCACCAGGTTGACTAACCTGATTAAGGGCCTGTACACGGACAGTTAAGTTGCCATTAGAGACTGCGGCAGCGGTCACTTTCACCGAACGGTTAATTACAGCTGTGCCTGTACGAGCGTTGATAACAACACGAGCGACAGGGTCGCCAGGATCGACTTCTAAGTTTTGTACGTCACTTATATAAGCCACGCGTGCCTCTGGATCACGCGGTAAACGAATAGCCACCGATGCACCGTCAAGCGCACTGGCGGCACCATCGCCGTAGATGTCGTTTATCTTTCGTGATATGGCATGCGCCGTACTAAAATCCTGATCACGTAGGTTAAAAACAATGTTGTCTGCACTGTCGAAGGGTGTCTCAATAAGACGTTCAACTATAGCCCCATTTGGAATTCGCCCAGAGGTGGGCACGCCAATTTGTACACTGCTTCCGTTCGAATCAATGTTAATGCCTGTAACCGTTAAGGCGCCCTGTGCCAGGGCATATACCTGGCCATCAATACCTCGTAACTCTGTTAAAATGAGATTACCACCCCGCAGACTTTCTGCGGTGCCGATTGTTGATACATTCACGTCAATACGCTGGCCGGGTTTTGAAAAGGGCGGAATTTCCGCTGTCACTAGCACCGCCGCTAGGTTATCTGTTTGCAGGGGCTGCCTTGCCTGCTGCGCCACAAGACCGACTAAGCTGTCACCCAAATCAAATTCTGAAACAGGCCCATCAACCGAAACACCCAATCCAGAGAGAAGACTTTTGAGGCTCTGACCGGTAACGAGCAAATCTTTACCATCTCCAGTGCCTGACAAGCCTGCAACCAAACCATAACCCACAAGCTGATTTGAACGTACACCAGCCATGTCGACCAGGTCTTTTATCCTCTCGGCTTGAGCAGGCATAACAACGGACATCAAACTTATATGACCTATCATGGCTATAACTTTTAATAACACTCTCATACAAGATTCCTGTTATCTTAATTCCACTCAGAACGGCCAAATACCCATGAGGACACGTTGGCCCCAAGGTTGTTTAACTGCCCTAGAAAGCTCACCCGTACCACTGTAAGAGAACTGGGCGTTGGCTATTCTGCGGGAGTTTATGGTGTTGTTTGGTTGTACATCTTCAGGGCGGACCACCCCCCTTACGCGTATAATTTCGCTGCCTTCTGACAGTGTCAGCCTTTTCTCTCCTAAGATAACTAAATTACCATTTGCCATAACATCAACCACTACCGCCGAGATAGAGCCCGTCAGTGAAGCCGACTGATTGGCCGTTCCTGTACCAGTAGTGGAAAGGGAAGACCCAGCAGTATTAAGTTCATTAAAGAATTGACCACCTGGGGTGATAGCAGCTGCCTGGTTAGTGCCGATCACATTATTCTCGGTAGTCCTTTCTGCGCTTAGACCGGTGTTACGAGAAGCCTGCGCACTTTCATTTAAAACAACTGTCATGATGTCGCCGATCTTGACCTCACCCGCCATGTACATGCGCTTTGTTGGAAAGAGGTTAGTGCCATTGGCAAAGATTGAACCCGTAGTCAAAGTCTGATTAGGGCTCTCTTCTGGGTAGTAGAGCGTAAAATCTGTTTCTGCAGCCTTATCTGTCTGCACTGAGGCACACGCGCACATCATCAGACTAAACATTAAAACGAAGACCCTAGAAGGCATAATCTTGTACCTACCTAATTAAAGGTTATTGTTTAGGAACCGTAGCATCCCGTCAGCGGCTGCGATTGCTTTCGAATTTATTTCATAGGCACGTTGCGTTTCAATCATGTTGACCATTTCTTCAACGACATTAACGTTTGATGCCTCAAGAGACCCTTGCATCAATATACCGGTCCCCTGTTCACCTGGAACAGAAACGATTGGCTGCCCACTTGAGTTAGTCTGAGAATAGAGATTCCGGCCAGTTGGCATTAGTCCAGCATTATTCACAAATCGATTAAGTTGGATCTGACCCACTTGGACCGAGCCGCCACCTCCTGATAGCTCAACGGAAATGGTTCCATCACGTCCGATAGTTATACTCTGAGCATCCTGCGGAATAGTTATGGCAGGAATCAATGGCTGCCCAGAAGCAGTTACCAAAGCCCCCTGATCTGAGAGTTTAAAGGCACCATCACGAGTGTATGATTGGGTCCCGTCAGTGTTTTGAATGGCAAAAAACCCATCACCCGCTATCGCTATATCAAGCGAATTCTCGGTTGAGATCATGTTGCCTTGACGATGTATTTTTTCAGTTGCAAGGACACGTGTGCCTGTACCCAACATGAGCCCTGTTGGTGTCTGCGAATTGATGTCAGCCTGTGAACCAGCCTGAACGATTCTCTGATAGAGAAGATCTTCAAATTGCGCTCTGTCTTTTTTGAAGGCAGTGGTGCCAACGTTTGCCAAGTTATTAGCAATTACAGACATCCGCGTTGACTGGGCTGTTAAACCTGTTTTGGCTACCCACATCGAAGCGTCCATATTACTCTCCTCTTTTAACTGATTCGCATGAGATTGGTCCCATCACGGTCCATCTCTTCAGAGTTTTTGATAATTTTCAACTGAGTCTCGAAGGATCTCTGCATGTCTAATATGGATACCATCACTTCGATAGGATTGACGTTGCTACCCTCTAACATCTCTGATCTTACTGAAACGGGCACAATCCCACTTGCAAAGTCACCTCCATCAGCAGGATCTTTTGGCGTATATAGACCATCCTCACGTCTCAACAAAGGTGTTCCGCTCGCATCCCTAAGCATGAGTTCACCAACGGGTTGTGGTTCTGCACCATCCTCGTCAGGATCTAGCGCGAAAATGGTTCCATCTCGAGATATTGTAACCAGCGTTCCAGTAGGGATGGTGATCGGTCCCCCATCGCTCATTACAATGTCCCCACTTCCAGTCTCAAGAACGCCTGTCGCATTTATATGTAGATCCCCCCTACGCGTGAATGCAAGAGATCCGTCTGCGGCCTGCACTCCCATGACGGTGGCATCTTCCATATATATATCTAAAGGGTTGCCTGTGCTGATTGCTGCGCCTGGGCTTAAGTTAACTTCCTCTATGATGGCAGGAACAACCGCTTGGGCCCTCACGTTGAACCCAGGGCCCTGCAGACCAATTGATACAGGCGAATTTGAGCCACTGCGTTTGTAGCCGACAGTGGCGACATTAGCCATATCATTTGCCTGCTGAACCCTTAAAAAGTCCGCATTGGAAATCGCACCTAGTGCTGTATAAATTAGACGATCCATACCTGTCTTCTTTTGCTTGTTATCCTACGTTTACCCACGAATATTAATAATCGTCTGTGTTAGTGAAGCAGATGTTTCGATCGCTTTTGCATTCGCCTGAAAGTTACGTTGTGCAGTGATGAGATCAACTAACTCACCTGTTAAATCAACGTTAGAGCGCTCCCGGGCACCAGCACGCAAGGTACCGTAACCAGCTGATCCTGCCTCACCATAAGTCGGCGAGCCTGATTTAGCTGTTTCCATGAAGTTAGAGTCACCCATCTGGCGCAGGCCAGCTGGTGTCTTGAAGTTAGCCACAATGATCTTACCCAGCGATTTTTGACTACCGTTAGAGTAAGAAGCAACAACAAGCCCGTCATCACCAATATTTACCCCTACCAAATTCCCTTCAGGGGCACCATTTTGAGCCTGAGTTAATACAGCAAACGGAGAGTTGTACTGAGTGCTCTTAGCGTAATCAATCGCGACCTGAGTACCCGTGATACTCTCACTATTCATTGGTATGCCAGCTAAAGGTGAAATAATTGCTCCAGAGGTATCAAAAGTAAGTTCTCCCTTATCCAGAAATATTGGCGACCAGTATGGAATATCCAGATCGTTAAAATCACCTTTGTCTGTGCTTTCAATCCAGTTACCGTCCTTATCTTGTATTACATAGACTAGCCCGGCTCCATTATCATCCTGCTCAAGACTTACATAGGTAGAAGATACTCCAAAAGCAGCATCCACATTTTCAAGACCCCAGTCTGAACTACCTGCAATTTGAATAAATGAGTTTGAAGAGGTAGTGGCACCAGTAATGATTAAAGAACTTGTTGCGTCATCAAATTCTACTTTTACGCCAGAAACCTGTCTTCCCAACTCATCTGCCATTAAATTTATTTTGTCTTGTAAATGCGATGTGAAAGTACCAATTGAATATTGACCACTATCTAGATTAATCCTGGATGAAATCCCATCAACTATGACAGTAAGGCTACGATTTGAAGAATTTACTGAGAAAGATTTTCTAGGGTCTACACCCATCTGTTTTCCATAGACTACGGCGGGTTCAGATGCTTGACCGCGAACAGTAGGAAGATTATTAATCTGCGAAACTTGTGCTGAAACTGTTACACCGCTTTGAGAAATTCCAAATATTTCTTTTGCAAATAAGGACGCAGCAGTCAACTCTTCATTACCATTATTTATTTCAGAGTTGAGAGTAATATTTATGCTCGAACCATCACCAGTAGTACCACTTTTTATTTGAAACGCACCATCAGTATAAGAGACAGTAATACCAAATCTATTGTCTCTGCTTGGAGTTACTTGTGTGCCATTCGGGTAGACATCCTTTAAGATGATCAAGTCCTCATCATTGTCTAATGGAGTGAGAAGCGCTCCATACGCACCAGTCGCAGAATCAAAAGCATCAACGTTAAAAGTGGAGTTTTGAGCTGTTGTCCCTCCTGCCAAATAAATTGGGGTAATATTGTTTGCGTCATCTTGTGAAACCTTCATACCCTGATTTGCGAAGTCATAGGAAATGCTTAGATCTGAAAAATCTGTGATAGAGGTAGCCAATGCAGCTCCCGTCACATCAGTGCCTGTAAAGGTCAAACCATTCAGCAAAGGATTTTCGTTCGTAAATATCTGGGATAAAAGATAATTTAGATTTTCAGGACTGATCTCAGTACCATCGAGAAGTTGACTTTCCACATCGATGTTGTTGTTTTGCCTTGATTGAAGGGCGGTTGCTGCAGCCGTAAGATCGATTGTTATGCTTTTGTGAGATCCATCTGTATAGGCTCTAGTTAATGTGAAGATATTATTATCAGATAAAACTGCATTATTGTTGTTAGGATCTAATACTTGATTGAGGTTAAAACTTTTTCCATCACCAAAACGATTATTTAATATGTTATTCAATTCGAAAGCTAACTCTGTTCCTGACCATGTCTCTGTACTACCAGCTAAATGCTCAAGACCAATCTGGACATCGCTTGATCCATCTACTGATATACTGAACATGTTGGCTAGTTCAAGTCTTGTCTTATCTGAAAATGAAATTCCACTCGAATTATTTGTCAGGTTTAACCCATTGAAGTAATCACTATCTTCAGCGATGGGAAGTGTTATCGTGGCGGGCTGTGATTCAATTGGCTTTGACAGCTTGTCATAGCTATATTTTTTATAGACTGTGCCTGACGTTATTAAGTATTTTTCACTCTCAGAACTTGTTTTTTGAAGTTCTTGTAACTGTGATAATGTTTTAATTTCACCATACTTATTTACGAAGTATTCGTCCCCACCTGTATCAGCCGCCTGTATCAAAGCAGGGGCAACTTCCTGCTCGTCAATGTAGACATAGGTCTGCCATTTGTTATATGGGTTATCCGCTGTAGCTGTTGCGGTCTTTACGTAGTAAATGGTGGCCAAATGAGATGATCCAGACGCACCGTACACTGTGAAAGAGGTGGTCTTGTGATAGGTCTCTGGTTTTGCCGGATTAAAGGTAGCGGTGATTGGCGTTGAATCGGATGGTAAGTTCAAGCCAAGCTCTACCTCAGTTGTAGCCTTAAATTCTGATACCGTTGTTCGGGGGATAGATAGTGGCGACAATGGCTCACCGAAGTCAGCTTTGTTTGTTGAGTCCACAGATAGGGACATCAGTGCCTGACCTGCTGAGTTTACCATCTGGTTTTGCTCATTCAGCATAAAGCCACCGTTGCGGGTAAAAACTTTTGTGCCATCTGGTGTCTCTAGGGCAAAGAAGCCATCTCCCGTAATAGCAAGATCAAGAGAGTTTGATGAAAACTCAATGTTTCCCTGACTAAATTCCTGGCGCATTTCTTTAAGCGAAACACCGTTGCCCACTACCGAGGACGATTTCTGCAAAGGAGAGGTAGCAAAAATGTCACCAAAATCTGCAGATGACTTTTTAAAACCTGACGTTCCTGCGTTAGCAATGTTGTTTGAAGTTACTGCCAGCTCTGTGGTAGCTGCATTTAATCCTGTTAGAGACGTATAAAATGACATTTGCTTACCCCTTTTTATGTTTTTGCTTGTTTAGATTTCTAGATTATTTATTTCATCTGATGACAACTCTCTACCAGACTCAGTTATCACAGAATAATCTTTTAATTCAGCATCCCACCGAACTGACCTTATCCGCTCTAGACCAGTCACTGTCAGTGCTTTACCTACTCCACCATTTGTAACAGTGGCCATCACCTTGTATGCGCCAAGTGGAACTTGGTCGCCGTCGTTGTCTATACCAGGCCAGTTGATGGAAAGAGGTCCGCTTTCTGGGTTGCTATATGTTTTTGTATATATTTCTTTGTTGCTCATATCTAAAACTCGAACCGTGATAGAGTCTGCTGGCGCAGTTAGCATGGAATAGGCTGTACTCCCAACGCCACCGCCGGCAGTAACATACCCAATGTCGTTGGGAATATTTTTACCTAACAAATTACTGCCAGTTACAAATTTTTGGTTATTAATGGCTGCTGCTACATTATCCATACCCGCCTGCATTGCCTTCATCGACTCAAGTGACGAAAACTGTGCAAGCTGTGAAACAAATGCCTCATTGTCCATAGGCTCTAGTGGGTTCTGGTTTGTAAGTTGCGTTGTGAAAAGTTTCAAGAATGCGTCTCTACCAAGAGCGTCTTCTGTAGAATATTTTTTTTCCTGCAACTGCTGCTCATACTGAGTGGCTGTTAGGATAGAATCTGGCATGTTTACTAGTGTGGGCATTTTTATACCTTGGTGATTTCTAGTGTTCGCATCATTAGCTCTTTTGCCGTTGAGATAACTTCAACGTTATTCTGATAGGCACGAGATGCGTCAAGCATTTCAATCATTTCTTCGACGGTGTTTACATTTGATGAGTAGATATAGCCTTGCTCGTTTGCATTCGGATTAGATGGGTCATAAATTCGCTGACCAAGCTTATCGCTAGTTATTATTTCAGAGACTTTTACGCCGCCCTCTATTCCCTCATAAGCCGACATCTGCTCCTGCATAATTGTCTCAAAGATCGCACGCTTACCTTTGTAAATGCCTTCTGGTGTACTCGACATTACATTACTATTTGCCAAGTTGGACGCTGTAGCGTTTAATCTGACTGTCTGATCATTCCTCGCTGAAGCAGCTATTGTCATGATCTTATCAAGTGCCATTAGTCACCTCTCAAAGCTTTCCGAAGGCCGCCAAGACGACTCTCTAAAAATTGTAGAGAAGCTTGATACTGCGCAGCCGCTTTACCGTAGTTTGCTTGCTCTATACTTAGCTCTACAGTGTTTTGATCTAAGCTTGGGGTAAGCGGAACGCGGTAAACTAGAGCATCATCTGTTCTAGTGGTGAAATTCTCTGGCGTACCGATATGTAGTTCGTCAGTCGCCACTAAATCTATTCCTTTCGCCTGAAACTTTGCCATAGCTTTGGCAAAATCTAAGTCTTTCGCTTTAAAATTAGGCGTAGATGCATTAGCTATATTTTCTGCAATAAGTTTCATTCGCTCATTGCGAACAGTTAATGCATTGCCATTAATTGCAAGGTAATTGTCTAAGATATTCATTCACTGGCACTACGTAATTAGTTTTACTAACCAGTGACAAAGCAGGATATGTGCCAGCTTTTTTTCATTTGCTGCTGGCTCATTTTAACCGCATTTATTTCAACGACTTAGGGCTATATTGGCGAGATCTTTAGGAAGTTATTAAATGAAAGATAAGATTAGGTTGGCAAGAAAGTGGCAAAGGTATGCCACTTTTATTAATTCGCTAGATGGTGGAATCGTCGGGTATATTTTTAATTCTGGCTTTTAAAGTAACTAATAACCCCTCCTTCTTCAGGCGTGCTTTCGGCCTCAGGGCCAGTCTTTTTCTGGATAGCCTCAAGGTAGCGTTCACGTTCAAGGACTACTAATGCATCGACAGAGCTCCTCAGAGCAATCAACTGCTCAACACTACCATGCATATCCTCCAGCTCTGACCGCAAGACCTGCATGGCAATGTTATTTTGGTTAACAGAATTTTGCTGATTTTGACTTTCTCCCTGCAAATCGGCCAACGTTGTCCCCAGGGAGCTGATCTGATCAGAAAGAAGCGTTATTAACTGATCAACTTGAACACGTGTGTCATTTGCCATTTGGTCAACAACAGCTTGCACCCTGCTTTGTTGAGATTCAACTTCCTGAGCAAGCTGCAGAGTTGATTCATCCAAAGCGCGAATTGTTGCATTAAGCTCTTCAAATGTAACCAAACCACTATTAACCTCTGATATCCTTTTAGCTAGACTCATAGACAAGGCATTCATATTGTTCACTTGCTTGCTAAAACTAAAACTCATAACCAGCACTATTGCGAGAGAAATAACTATGACACCGATACTACATGCCATGAGATATAGTAAGTGCTTATCTTTCTTTTTTATAAGGTGGTTGTAACTTTTAAATAGGTCTCCGTAATTATTCCAGACGCCATTGAGCTTGTCGGTCAGCGAACCTGTAACTACAAGAAGCTTGCTCATATCCTCGCCTGTGCTGAGCAAACTCTCTGCGAGGACACCTAGTTGACTCTCGTCAATTTCATTTTTCTCTTCAGTTTCTTCCTCCAAAGCGTCCTTTTTTTCTTTCTCCTCCTCTGAAGAATCCTCAACAAATTCAACTACTTGATCAAGCACTGTATTTTGCTCTTCGACAACCTCTTCTTTCTGAGGAATTATAGATTCTTCAGGGTTGCCATCAGTTAGATCATTATCATCTGCCATACTATTTCCCCTACAACTCTAGTCAGCTTTAAGCATGTCTATCAATGAATCGACATCAGAACGTAAAAGTTTAGTTCTAAGCTTTATTCTGTCTAGATCAAACGTTGATTTGTGTACCTTTCTGATAGTGGCTATGGGCTTAGATAACTCTTTATCAATTGGCTTACTATTTATTTTTGCGCTTCCCTGTTGAATATTTTTATATATTTCTACAGGACTTTCAGAAACCGTTGTTTCTAGAGCTTTTTTTGAGTTTTTTGTAGCGGCCTTTTCTAGCCCACTTCTAATACCAGATTTACTAAGAATTTTTGAAATCATGAGCTCGCTTCATATTCAAGACAAAGATTTAGAGGGCTTTACGAGGTATTCAGTTTATCATATAGTCATCGGTATGAACGGCGATGTCTTTAAGAAATTAAATTATCACAGAGCTCACCAAAGACGAGCTTTCCTTTTTTTTTCACTTTTTTTCTTGTCTTATTTTCTTTCTACTACGGGAAAAGCCCAAGAACAAGACCCGCAATCTAGCATTAGAACCCTGCTTGAAAAGGCAGAATCTTTCCTTGCTAGCCAAGTTGATCTTCCTGAAGGCAAGCCCGTACTGAGCGTTCCTGACAATCGTATTGTAATCCCTAAGTGTATTCCAGATTATGATTTTAGCTTCCCTTTTTCTTCAAAAACCAGCTTGCAAGTCTTTTGTAAATCAACACAGTGGACCCTATTCTTACAAATTTCTTATGAAGAAGTCTCTACTTACGTAACATTCATCACAGACCTAGCTGCAGGTAGTCTGTTAACTGGTAAAGACTTATCAAATGGTGATTCAGTTGAAGCTCAATGGAAAGGACGCTTTTTAAAAACTGCAGTGCGTTCAGGCCAGCGCTTCCAAGAAGCATTATTAGATGATGCTGTCCTAGTTTTTAAACTTACTCAAGATGTTAGCAAAGGAGAGTTAATCAAGGCCTCAATGTATGAACAACAATTATTACCAGCTTCGCTGCATCACAATAAAGTGAATGATAGTAACGTAGTTATCAATGCAAAAGCAGCACGTACAATGGCCGCTGGACATTTACTTGGCTTGAATGACCTTCTTCCTTTATACAGAGTGCTGGAAGTAAAAAGTCCTGTCTCTAGAGGCACATTCGTAAATACTGAAATGGTGCATCAGACCGATTTTTGGGGCCGTGTCCCAGCTGACGCCCTGACTGACCTAGATCAATTACCACATGCTGTGGCAACCAGCCCACTTATCCCAGGCCAAGCTATTCGGCTTTCCCAGCTTAGAACCGTGCCGGCCATTCAAAAAGGACAAGTAGTAAAAGTCAGTGTTGAACGAGGTCAAATCAGTATCTCAACGCAAATGACTGCAGAAAATTCTGCAGAAATCGGCCAGAGAATCCGACTTAGAAATGAAGAATCCAGGCAGATTGTGGAAGGGGTTGTGACTGCCGTGGGGGCTGCTACTTTGCCCTAAAATATTTATGTTATTGATTATTAAGCATTTATTTTTTATAAAAAAATTAAAGATTGCACTTTAGGCACCGACTAATATGATGTGACACCCTCTAATGAGGAATGACGAGATGACGACTATTAATCAAAATTTACCTTTGGGCCCTAATACGGCCGGTGAACTAGAATACAAAACTGTTAAAAACGACAAAGCGCAAGATACGGGAGCCACAACTGCTGATAGCTCTTTGGCTAAAACGAATATCGCGGTGTCTCAGGACGCGCTGACTTTATCTGAGAATGTGACTGAGGCACTGCAGGAAGCTGAGTTCGACCATAAAAAAGTTGAAGAGCTTCGGTTTGCTATTGCTCGAGGCGCTTATCCTCTAGACAGTATGAAGATTGCGGAAAAATTCATAGAGCTTGAGAAACTACTCTAATATATGACCGATCAGATACTGCAGTTTGAGGCACTTAAAAATGATTTAGTCCTGCTAGAAGAAGTTCTGGAGCAGGAATTTGTTGTGCTCAAAAATCAGGACATGGACAGTTTTGATGCATTACATGCACGCAAAGAAGCTATCATCGCCCGAATAAGTGGCGTCAACTTTGATGCATGCATGGCAATTCTTAAAGATGACAATGTCTCTATGGAAATAAAAAGTAGCTGGTCGTCAGTTGAAGAACTAGGCTCACATTGCAGAAAACTTCAAAAACGCAATGAAGTGCTGATTGATAAAAAACTCTCTGTCGTCACAGAAGCGCTAAATGCCTTACGCTATCCTCATGGTGATAGCCCTCAAAATTTCTATTCACCTAAAGGTAAATTAACTTAAATTCGAAACGCCACAGTTCACCACAAAAATCCTAGCCTAATATTTTTATTGCTCCTCATTCTGTACGTAAGTTAAAAGATTATCAAAAGCGTTGGCCGCAAATATGGGGAATGTGTCTTACCCATGTGTCATCTAACTCTATGGCAATGATCTGTCTGCGAAGATGATTAGTTGCAACGAAATTTAATACTGCTTTCTTAAACTAGGACAAACTGTAGTAGACTTCGGCCATTATGGCCGCAATCCGCAAAAGCCGATCGACATCGGTCATATCCATAACGTTCACCATACTCCCGCAGATCCTCACCCGCCTTACGACAAGCCTACACACCACTAACTTCAGTCAGAACTGCTTAAACAGCCTAGTAAGCTAATCGTACGACGTCTCACATTTAGACTAGTGTTGTTGCCTATAGGCTTAATACCCGCCGTGATGGAATTCCTTTAGATCTCATAGCCCGCGGAACGGCAATATAGAACTAGAGGAACGGTTATAGAGGGGCCATAATTGGGATGGACGAAATACGGCGCAGCATTTTTAATGACGCATACTTCAGTGAACGCGTCAGTTCCCTCCAAACTGGCTGATTTCTTTTTAATTATTCAAGTGAACTTGACTATCTTTAGCACAAGGAAAATAGTGAATCAGCTACGCATATGAATTTGGGTCATATTTCCTAGGCGGCCGACTACTAATGTTTGTCTGCAGCCTCGTTTAATAAACTGCTTCACCGATTTGATGTTATGTTCATTGCAGTAACGCTTACTGTTAATAAAACACTTCATAATTTAACATTTTTTTCGACTGAAAGATCTCTTACAAAGAATGAATGTTTCATTGTTTTGATTTAATTGCTATCTGATGGAGGTTTTTTTCCTGCTAGCCAATAGGCCCAAGATAAAACTACCGCGACACCAACATAGAGCTCTTCTGGTATAGTTTCATCTAATTCAAGC
>Ga0181564_10002185_pt1 | contig 17226 bp, 6 predicted proteins | sample 011ome_24_FD_134512 | JGI IMG/M metagenome (GOLD analysis project Ga0181564, IMG submission 134512) | Coastal salt marsh microbial communities from the Groves Creek Marsh, Skidaway Island, Georgia - 011513CT metaG (megahit assembly) | ecosystem: Environmental > Aquatic > Marine > Intertidal zone...
ACTGCTGCAGGGTTTAGCGGGGTGACGCGCGCGCGTCGCCTCTTTTTTAGTGAAAAATAATAGCTCTTCGTCGCTACTTGTAGTTACGGAAAAGAAAAACACAAACACGATACACGGCTCTTGCTTACAACCCAATCACGCGCAAACGCACCTGGCTATTCCCGTGCGCGATCCTCTCGACCCCTCGCGTCGCCTTGCAAAATACAGCCGTCTCTCGAACACCCGCGGCGAAAAAGCCATCTCTCAAACAAAAAACTTTTTTTGAGCGGCGCGCGCCGGCGTTTGTCGTCGCGCGAAATAGTCGCGCGGCGCAACCGGCGCGCGCGCAGAGATGTGCGCGTTTACTGCAGCTGCGCGTACCACAGGCCGGTGATCTTCACATCCTTGGGCGCCTTGGAGCCGAGGTCGGTGTCGGAGGGCTGGATGGACTCGAACACACCCGCGATCTCGCCCGTCACGGCGTCGTACTTGGCGACGTTGAACACGGCGGAGCCCTTGAGCGCGGCGACGTTCTTGTTGTTCTCCTTGAGGAGCTCGTCGGCGTCGGACTTGGCGGGGAGCGCCACGGCGTTGTCGTAGCCAGTGGAGCCACCGCGGCCCTTGGGGTCGAGGAAGGACGAGCCACGGTACGAGGGGACGGTGAAGTCGCCGCCGAACTGCGAGGTGTTGCCCTTGCCCGTGAACTCCTTCAGGGTGAACAGGAAAGGCACGCGCTCACCGCCGGGAAGCTGCACGGTGACGGCGGCGTAATCCAGCCCGTCGCGCTCCTGCACGGCGACGGCGCCGTCCGAGCCAACCTTGAAGGAGCCGGTCATGCCGTCCAGGGTGTACGTCAGGCGGGTCATGAGCTTGGTCTTGGTGAACTCGGACTCGCCAGCCTTGAACGCGGACTCCTCCTTCACCGTGAACGACGTGGGCTCCATGCAGAACTTCTCGAGCTTGTAATCCTTGGCGGGGATCTTGCTGCCAGCCTCGCCCGTCTCAACCACCGGGCAGGTGTTGGCGAGGCCGGTGCCCTTCACCTGGAGGTACGTCAGGCCCTGGAACTCGTCGTACGTGACGGCGCCGGCGGACTGTGCGCGCGTTTTGTGGAAGAGGAGAGCAACAGGAGAGAAGGAGGTCAGCGTCCGCGGTCATCTTTCGCGGCGCGAGAACCGCGAGGGCGAAAACGCGCAGATGTGTTTTCCTTCCGTGATTTTCGCGACTGACTGACTGAAGTGCCGCTCGTCTCGCGCGCGACGAAGCAACAACAGCGGTGTTTCTCGCGTCGCGGGATGTGCTCGCGCCTCCCGCGCCGGCCACGGGCGGTGAGGACGCGAGCGAGCGCGCGCGGCGTGCAGACGACGCGGACTCCCGCGCGTTCCGCGCGTCGCCTTCCGCTTCGTTCGCTCGCGCCTCACGGCCGGCCGTGACTCCGGAGCGCGCGGAGATCGGGATCGGATAGGAGCGCGTCGTGGTGAGTGTTAACGTACCGAGGCGATGACCGCGGACGCGGCGAGGCCGGCGATGGCGGCCTTGCCGGCCTTCTCGACCTTCTCGACGAAGGCGGGCTTCGCGGCGGAGCACATCACGGAGGTGCTGTTGGTGGGCGGAGGGAGAGAGGGGCGGGTCAGCGATCGCTCGAGGAACGCTCGGGAGCGACTCGCCCGCGTCGATCGGCTTCGGAGGAAAACTGCGCATCCGTGGCATCGCGGGAGGTGAACACGCGCGCGATCGGTCGACGGTTCGGCGGGCGCGGGCGAGCGCCGGACCGAGCGAAACGCGAGGCAGACACGCGGCGGGCGCGCTTCGGACGCGCATCCGCCGCGTCTTCCCCTCGCGTCGGTCTCGTGCCCGCCCCGACCGCGCGTCGCCGGAGCCTCGGCTCGCGTCGGTGCGCTGGCGTCGGCATCGCGTCGTGCCTCATCGGGAAGAATTTGCGTGGGGTTTCCCGTCGGAAACGCGTACGCACCGCTTGTTGGTGCGCACGGCGGCGCGCTGCGCGACGAGGGCGTTGGTGGCGGAGAGGCAAGCCATCTTTACGGTGCTTGAGTTGCGTCGAAGGTGAGGCGTGTGCTGATATGAGGCCGGAAGTACGCGCGGTGGCAGACGAGCTTTCGGGAAACACGCAGTGCTCGCTCGACTGAATCGCTTCGATTTCCGAGAGATTTCCGACGCTCTGATTCGTCGAGAGCCTCCGCGAGGATCGACTTGGCCATTTGTCCCAAAAACCGACTCGAGCCGCGCGCTTTTTTTTTCGATTTGTTTTCGATGTGGAACCGAGCACTCGTGCCTTCGTTCTCGTAAAAGTAGACGCCGGACGCGTCCGTCCGCCGCCGCCGCTTTTCGATTGCGAGCGCCCCTCGCCACTGCGACGCGCGCGCGGGTGAACGCGCACTCCGCGACTCGGGGTTGTCGCCGGCGAGCTCTCGTCTTCGGTGCGCGCGAGGTCGGTACGAGCCGCGATGATCCGCCGCACCGCGCGCCTGCGGCGCGAGTTCGTCTACCGCAAGTCCCTGGAGGGCAAGGAGCGGGAGCTGTACGAGAAGAAGCGGAAGATTCGGCAGTGCCTCGAGGAGGGCAAGGTCATTCCCACCGAGCTCCGGAACGCTGAAGCGAGTTTGCGGAGCGAGATTGCGCTGGAGGACGCGTCGACCGCGGCGAACGGCGCGAGCGCGGACGACGAGTACGCGCGCGCGAACGAGCGCGACCCCAAAGTCTTGGTCACGACGTCGCGCGACCCGTCGTCTCGTCTGACGCAGTTCGTCAAGGAGGTGAAGCTGCTGATGCCCACCAGCCGGCGGATCAACCGAGGCGCGCAGGTGCTGCCCGACCTGGTGGAGCTGTGCAGAAGCAACGACTTCACGGACCTCGTCGTGGTGCACGAGCACAGAGGCGAGCCGGACGGCCTCGTGGTGAGCCACATGCCGTTCGGACCGACGGCGTACTTCGGGCTGAGCAACACCGTGATGCGGCACGACGTCAAGGACCAGGACATCGGCACCGTGTCCGAGGCGAACCCGCATTTGATCCTGGAAAACTTCACGACGCCGCTCGGAAAACGAACCGCGAACATCCTGAAACACCTGTTCCCGGCTCCGAAGGATGGCAAATCGAAACGCGTCATCACGTTCGCGAACGACGCGGACTACGTCTCCATGCGCCACCACACGTACGAGATGCCCCGCGGCGCCAAATCCGTGGCGCTCACCGAGATCGGCCCGAGGTTCGAGATGAAACTGTATCAGATCAAGCTGGGGACGATCGACGCGGACGACGCGGACGTCGAGTGGGCGCTGCGGCCGTTCATGCGGAGCGGCAAGAAAAGACGACTGTGACGCGCTTCGAAGCGCGCGAACGCGACGACGCGGCGCGAAATAAAGCGAGCGCGCGTAGAATATACTGGTACAGTAAAAAACAAGTCTTTCGACGTCCCGCGACCGTCGCGGCCTCCGCCTCGCGTTAGGCGGACCCCTCGTTCATGTAGCAGTCGTCCAGCCCCTCGACGCTCCCGCCCGTGCGTATGTCCGGGGGCAAGTGGTCGACGATGTTGAACATCTGCAGCCCGGCGACGTTCCCCGGGTTGGCGGCATCCGTCCCGGGCTTCAGCTCCAACACGTGGATGCCGGCGTTTTGCGAGCAAAACACCATCTGTTGCTTCCCCGCGGTGAGCGCGGCGCCGCTCAACGCCTTGATCAGGATGTCGATGAACATGCCGTGCACAACGATCATGAGCGCACCGTCCTTCTCCTTCCAATTCTCCGCCTGCTCCCACAGCCACTTCACGACCCGCGCGACGCGTTCCTGCGCCTGCGGCACCGTCTCGCACCCCTGCTCTTCGCTCCACCACCCCTTCATGAGCTCGATCGGGACGACGCACCCCGGAAACTCCGCCTCGAGCTGCGGTTTGGAAAGGCCGGGGCGGCCGATGACCCCCCCCGGTTGGTCCGCGGCGCCGTCGAAGCACCCGCCGTGCTCGTGTATGTCCTGCTTGACGCGGATCGGTATGCCCAGCTGCTTGCTTATCGGCGTCGCCGTCAACATGCATCGCCGCATCGGCGACACCACGAGTTTCTTCACCGCGTCGCACGGCTTGACGCGCCCCAGCGCCGCGGCTTTCTCCCCGAACGCCTCCGCCACGTACTTGCCCAGCGCGGCGGCTTGCTTGAACCCAGCCTCCGTCAGCGTGGGGTCGGCGTCGCGGTCGGGGTTCATCAGCGACGGCACCAGCAGCGCGTTGTTCGCGCTCTGCGCGTGGCGCACCACGTACAGACGCATCGCGGCGTTCGACGAAGAAGGCGCCTCGGGGGAGGTGGTTCACGCGTCTCGAACGCGTTCCCTTCGCGCGAACCGGGTGCGCGGGGCTCGACGCCTTCGACGGCTTCGGCGGGAGCGCTCGCGGGTCTCGTGCGGGTTCCCGAACGTGTCGGCGGCGTGAGGGGGCTTGAACAATAACCCGTCTCCACAGAGCGGGTGCGTTTTCGCGGCCGAAAAGCGCCGTCACCGAACAGCTGTGCCCCACGTCTGTGCACCCACTGGTAAACTGGATTGAACGCTGCCTGCGGGAGAGTGGCGTTCGTGCTAAAATGGTGCGCGTGTGCTACAACAGATTTTGGAAAACGAGCTCGTCTTCGGCCGGCATTGCGGCCGGCGCGCCTGGAGAGGAGGGTCTCGGCGGGCCCCGCGGTGTCGGAGGCTCGACCGTCGCGATGGCGAAAGGCAAGAAGCAGAAGAGCGCGAAGAAGCTCGCGCTAGCGAAGGCTGCCGATGCGGAGACGAAGGCCGATGGCGGAAACGACGCGGCACCCCCGAAATTGAATCGTCCGAGCCTGGCCGCGCTCGCGAGCGCGGGCGCTCCGGGCGCGGCCTCGACGCCCTCGCGCAGCGGAAAGCAGCTCTGGGCGCTGGACAGCGTCAAGAATCTCGCGCCGACGGCGACCAAGAAGCGGTCGATGTTCATGAGCGCGTACAAGTCGCTCAAACGCGCGGCGGGGATCCCGTCCAAGAAGGACAGACCGGCCCTTTCGCCGGCGAAGACGAGCGCCGGAGAGCTCCATTCGCCGCCGCGCGGATTGGACGGCACGCTTCCCGACGTGCGTGGCGCGAAAGAAGAAAACGCGCTTGAAAAAATCTCACGCCTCGACACCGCGAAGACGCTCGCGGGGCTACGAGACGCCGACGCGGGGCACCGCGATCGCCGAGAGTCGCACGCGGCGTACCTCGACGCGCTGCGCCGCGCGCTCCCGAGCGACTACGCGCGACCGGAACGGACCGCCAAAGAGCCTCCGGAGGCTCTGGAGACTCTGGAGACTCTGGAGACTCTTCGAGACTCTTCCGAGACATTGGACGCGCGCCTCCCAGCGCCGCGGGTCGCGGAGGCGTCGTCGCCTCTGTCGCCGCCGCGCGCGCGCTTCGCGCGCGCCGTACGCGGTTTGGTCGGGGACATGCGCAGGCGGCACGAGGCGTCCATCGCGACCGCGCGCGGGATGCTCCGGTCGCTGGACGCGCTGGAAGGCCTGGAACCGGCGGCGGTGGCGTTCGGCAGGGTGCAGAGACGCGCGGACACGGCGTTCTGGTCGGGTCTGCCGCCCGTCGCGTTCGCCGCCGTCGAGCGAGCGAATCGAGCGCCGGCCGTCCCGGAGGAGGCGCGGCGTCCGAGCGTCCCGGAGGCGCTCGGCGAGAAGCGCGCCGCGCGCGCGTCTCCGACACATCTTTCGACACGTCTTTCCGACACGTCTTTCACCGCGTCGCTCGAATCGCTCAAACTATCGCTCAAACTGCTCTCTCCCAGGCGCAAGCCGCCGACGCCCCGCGTCGTGGAGGCGCGCCACGAGGAGCGCCGCGACGCCGAGGCGAAAACTAGCTCTCGCGAAAGCGAGAGCTTCGCGTTTTGGGCGTCGGCGCCGGCGTCGCGGTCGGCCTCGGCGCCGGCGTCGCCGAGCGGCGCGTCGCCGCGCGCCGACGGGTCGCTCGACGCGCGGGGGACCCTAAACCGCTTCGGGGACAGCTTCGGGAACGACGATCACGCGACGTCCACGCGGAAAGGGAACGAAGCCGTGTTCCCGGGACGCGAGGCGCGGGCGAACGATCCCGCCGCCGCCGCCGTGGCGGCGGCGGCGTCGCGCGTGCGCGCGCTGCCCGCCTCGGTCGCGCGGCGGCTCGCCGCGGCGGAGGCGATGCGCGGGAACGACGCGGAGACACCGGAGTGGCGCGCGGGCGAACAGTCTGAACAGTCTCCGGGTTCGAGTTCGGGGAGTTCCGCGTCTGATGAACTCGCGCCGAGGTTGTTTCGAACCTGGGTCGCCGGGCACGGCGGGTCGCGGTTTTCCGCGACGGCGGAGCGCGCGCGCGGCGACGCCCCGAAACCCTCGGCGGCGGCGCTCGCGGCGGCGCGCGCGCGCGACGCCGCGAGGGGAAACAGAGTAATCTCTTCTTCTTCGATCGGGAGGAATCATACAAGTACTGCGCCGAAAACGACGAATACGAGCTTTCGTCGAGGCGACGAAAGCGATAAGTATGGGCGCGCGGTGGTTTCGCCGCCGCCGGCGCGGCGCGCCGGCGACCTCGACCGCCTTCGCGCGATGCGCCGGCGGCTCCAGGCGGAGTATGAAGTCGAAGCGCACGCGATGCGTCTCAGGAACTCGCGAGGACCCTCGCGAGTTCCTGAGACGTCGCCCACGAAGTCCTCGGCGCGGAAACGTGATGACGTCCTCGGAGTCCATTCGGAGTCTACGCGGAGTCCCGGCGAGTCCCGCGCGGCGTCGGCGAAGGACGCCGAAGGGCGAAGGACGCCTCCGGACGGAAACGCGGAGGAGGAGGTGTGGCACGACCTCGCGCGGCTCGGCGGGTTCGCGTCGTTCGAGGAGGTGCCCTCCTCCGCGAAGCCACTGGACGTGCCCTCCGCGCGGCTCAGGGCGGCGTACGCCATGGAGGCGCACCGGCAAAACGGGGGGTCGTTCGGGCCCGGGCCCCCCCGGTCGGGACGCGACCCGACGCGACGAGACGAAGACGACGAAGTCGCCGCGCGCTATTCGTCGTCGTCGCCGCGCGGCGAAATCACGCCTCGCGCCGTGGGGTCTCCCGAGACCGCCAAGGCGGGCTTCGACGCGCTCTTCCGCAGGCGCGAGGCGCGGCGGGCGGCCGAGGCGAACGCGGTCCGGCGGCCGCGGACAGACGGGGGGGGGACGTATCGTCGGTAGCGACGCGGCGTTTCGCGTCGTAGACTTGTACTTTGGTTAGTTTGTGTCCACGTGATTGCAGTGTGACGAAAAAAAAAAAAAACATGATGCGCGAGTCCAGATCGCACCGGAGATGGGCGGCGCGTCAGTGCGGACGCGCGCGTGCGGCGCGGCATGGCGGCGAACCACCCGCAGCTCGGCGCGGCGCTGAGCAACATCGCGGAGCTGAACCGGGTGTACCTGGAGCATCAGCGCGAGTCGCTCCGCGAGGCCGAGGCGGGGTCGCGCGGCTCGGAGAAGAGCGCCAAGAATCCGAAGAAGCGCGACGACCGGGAGAAGAAGCCCAAGAAGCGCAAGGACAAGAAGCGCAAGGACGACCGGAAAAGCAAGAAGCGCAAGCGCGAGAGGGACGATACGAAGAGCAAGCGCGGAAAGAAGAGCAAGAGCCGGTCTCGGAAGGAACGCGAGGCTTCGTCTTCGTCTTCTTCTTCTTCTTCTTCCGGGTCGTCGGGTGAATCGAGCGGTGGTTCCGACGACGACGGAGTCGTAGGATGCGCCTCGGACTCGAACGCCGTGGACACCGCGAAGCGCATCCTCGCGGGGTTCCCCGACGTCCGCACGGACTTGGCGAACATCCTGCGAAGCGTCGACGCCGGCGAAGCCGTCTCGGTGGCGGGCGTGCCGGATGACCGTCTGCGCGCGTCGCTGACGGCGCTCTTCCGCGCGCTCGGGATGCGAGCCCGCGAAACCGCCAAAACGGGGCGCCTCTGGTCCTCGCGAAAGGGCGCAGAGGCGGTTCTCGCGAGGGTCGCGCCCGCGTTCGAGGGCGTTGGAGGGGAACAAACACTCGAAACTCTCTCTGAAACGCGCGGAAAAGAAAAAGACGCGGCGCCCGACCCCGAGGTGGCGCGCGCGGAGGAGGCAAAAAACCTCGCGCCGATCGTCGCGCCGAACGAAGCGAACGAAGCGGTCGTTCGCGAAGCGGCGCTCGCGCGACGCGCGGAGGCGAAAAACGAAAACGACGACGCGCGAACGACGAAGCCGCCCGTGACGAACCCGACGGAGCTTCACGAAAGGGAACCCGTGACGCACATCGAGCCGCCGGCCATCGGTCCGTCGATCGGTCCGGCGATGCCCCCTCCCTCGCGTCCTCCGCCGCGCGTCGTGCTCGGTCCGGCGATGCCCCCTCGCGCGGCGCTGGAGGCGGCGGCGGCGCTCGCGGCGGACGGCGACGTCGGCCCCGCCCCCCCCGAGATCGTGCGCGAGGTGGAGCTGGTCGGCGCGGAGGCGCGCGCCGCGGCGGCGGCGCGCGTGCTCGCGGCGGTGCGCGGGAGCGGCGATGCGTACGACATCCTGGGCGTCGACCCCGGCGTCGCGAGCGGAGCCGGGGTGGACGCCCGCGCGGTTACCCCGGCGGCGCTGAAGAAGGTTTTCTGGAAGCTTTCGCTTTCGGTGCACCCGGACAAGTGCGCGCACCCTGACGCGGCGGGCGCGTTCGACGCCGTGAAGAAGGCGCACGAGCAGCTGTGCGACCCCGCGGCGCGGTCGCGGGTGGACGCAGCGCGCGAAGAGCGCGCCGCGCGCGCGGGGTTCGATTCCTGGCTGGAGCAGGAGCGGGCGCGGGCGCGGTGGCGGGCGACGCGCGGCGAAGCCGCGCCCGGGGACGAGGCGATCCTGCGCGGCGGGGAGGGGCCTGAAGAGACGCGCGGCGGCCGCGAGGAGTGGATGACGAAGCTCCCCGAGCAGAGGCGGCCCGTGGCTGGGGGCGAGCCGGCGAGCGGCGGCAGTGGCGCCGCGAAGGCGTTCGCGCGGACGACCTTCGCGGAGCGGGACGCGCGCACCGTCGCCGACTGGACCGCCGCGCCCTCGGAGGCGGCGGAGGCGGAGAAGCGGCTCCTGCTGGCCGCGCGCGAGGCGATGTACGCCGCGCCGGCGGAGGCGGCGGAGGCGGCGGAGGCGCGGCGGCGGCTGGAGCAGGTCGCGCGCGCGAGCCGCGGGCAGACGCTGCTTGAGAAGCACCAGGAGCGCGAGGCGCGCGCGGCGAAAGCGGCGAAGGCGAAAAAGAAAGAGGCGAAGAAGAAGGGCGACGCGGCGCGCGCCGGCGACGGCGACGGAACGGGGTGGACGTACAAGCCCTGGAACCGCGAGACTGACCTCGAGGCGGGGCGCGCGAGCACGAAAGCGCTAAGCGCGGGCGAGCTGCTGAAGAAGGCGGGCGGGGACCTGAAGGGGCGGTTCGGGAGCGGCGGTGGGGGCACGGAGGGGGGAGGGCGTTGAACCTTTTTTTTCGAGTGCACATTTTTTCGCCGCTTCGTTTCGTCTGTTGGTCGTCCGGCAAGAACGCTCGCGATCGACGCCGCGAACGAGCCGAAAGACGCGGTGCGCCTAAATCCGGATGCTTGCCTCGACCGAGCACCCGCGCCGGTCTCCACAACGCTACGGCGCCGCGGCACGGGTTCGGGGAACCCGCACCGCGTCGCTCGGCGCGTCGAACCCCGAAGGAAGCGGAGCCTCTTGTCTTCGCTGGGCCCGGAGGTGAGCAGGGGCGAGGGCGAGTCGGCGGACTCGAGGACGAACCATGGTCCCGAGCAGACCGGCGGTGACCCGAGCGCCCTCCATGAAGCGCATGGATACGGCGGTGGACCCGCGATGCGTGGAGTGGTGCAGGAGCAAAGTGAAGCTGCTGGGAGATGACGTAGACGCGCTGTGGCGACCGGAGGTACGCGGACATCCCCGAGAACGATCGACCGACGCGCGGCCCCGTCCGAGAACGCACACCCGCTTTCCGAGCGGTGTTAGTCGTTGACGCCGGGTTCGTCCCGTCCCGACCGAGCGCTTCGCCCGATCGCGCGAGCCGCGGCCCGATCACGCCCCCCCACCTGAGCGAGACGCGCGCCGAGCGCGGCGACCGCCGACCCACCACCTCCACGCCGCCTTTTGCCCGCGTCGCCCGCGTCGGCGCGCGTCCGCGCGCGCCGTCCCTCGCGGGACCGTCACATCGTCTCTCGCGCGTTCGTCGCTGACGCCCTCGAAAAAAAAAACGAAAAAACGACCCGCGCCTTTCGCCCGCCTTTCGCCCGCGTCCTCTCGTCCTCTCGCAGGACCACGACGCGCCGACCGCGGCGTTTCTCGCCGGCGCGGACCCCGACGCGACAGCCGCCTCGATCGCGAAAGAGAAGCGCACGCGTCTGTTCGCGTACGTCGTGGAGAACGACGGCGACAAAAAAGAAAAAAAACTGGCGGTGACGTCGAACGTGCCCGCGGCGGGCGCGTGGTCGCGCCTGCTCGCCATGACGCGCGACCCCACCAGCTTGGTGATCGGCGAGACCCCGGTGACTTTACCGGTCGAACTCACATCCATGCCCAAGGCTGTGCACGTCGCCGTGATCGACGCGGACGTCGCCGGCTCTTTGCTCAAGGTTGTCAAAGGGGTCTTCGCGCCGCGAATGCTGCGGAACGCCGCGTGGCCGGAGAGCGTGCGCGACGACCTGGCGGCGCACGCGCACCGGTACCTCGCCGGGCTCACCGAGCGCACGCACGAGCTGCGGGGTGAGACCGTGCTTTACGTCCCGGACGAACCGGGTTTAGCGAACGTCCGCGATCCTTGTGGAGACGAGACGGAGGCTGCCGCGGTCGAGCGCGCGGCTTCGGATGAGGAGCTGACGCGACGGTTGGAGAGCGTGGTGATCCACTGGACGCGGCAGATTCGGGAAGTCGTGCGCGAGACTGACGGCGGCGAGAGCGGCGCCGACCGCTACGGCGGCGGCGGCGCGCACGCGGCGGGCCGTGACGGCGCTTTAACGAGCGACGCTTTAACGAGCGGCGTCGCCGGCGAAGAGGATGCCTCGGATGGCCCTCTGGCGGAGGTGCGGTTCTGGCACTCGCGCGCGCGCGATTTAGACGGCATCGCGCGCCAGCTGGGGGAGAAAAACGTCGCGGCGGTGGTTCGCGTGTTGCGAAAAGCGCGCTCGACGTACCTGGACCCGTTTTCCGAACTGAACGCGATCGTCGCGAACGAACTCTCAGCGGCGGAGGATAACGCGCGGTTCCTGAACACGCTCGTGCCGCCCTGCGAGGCGCTCGCGAAGGCGAAAGCCACGGACGTGGCGGGTCTGGTTCCCGGCATCTCGCACCGCGTGCGGCTGGTGTGGAACGCCGCCGAGAAGTACGACCAGGACCGCGTTTTCGGCTTGCTTCGAAAAATTTCCAACGAGGTGATGCGGCGGTGCGCGCGGGACGTGTCCGTGCTCGATATCCTGGACGGGAACGTGCGTGAAGCTGTCGATGCTTTGCACGCCTCCATCGAGGCGTGCGACGCGTGGAAGACGTCCTTCGAGTTTACTCGCGCCGCCGTGAACAAGAGGCATCACGACAACCCCGCCATGCGCTGGCCTTGGCCGCCGAGCTCGCTGTTCGCGCAGCTGGACGCGTTCGAGCAGAGGTGCAAGGACCTGCTCGAGGTGTGCGACGCGCAGGCGCAGTTCGCGCCGCGCGCCCCGCCGCCCGTCTTCGGGGGCGCCACCGGCCCCGAGACGGCCAAGAGCTTCGCCGACATCCGGGAGAGCTTTAAGAAGTGTACCGACGCGCTGCGCGTGAGCGGCGCGCGCGCCGCGCTGGACGTCTCCGCGGCTTCTTGGCACGACGACTTCAACGCCTTCGCGAGCGGCGTGAAGGACCTCGAGGTGCGTTTCCAAAACGCCATGACCGCGGCGTGCGAGAGCGCGCGCGCGGACCTCACCGCGTTCGTCGAGCGGATCGATGCGCTTCGCGTGATGAGCGTCGATCCGCTCGGGGTTTCGCCCGTCGGTCGGTGCGCCGACCGGCTGACTTCGGAGCTCTTCGCGGCGTTCGCCGACGAGCTCGCCGCCACCAAACGGCTCTTCGACACGCACAGGGAAAACCCGCCCGTGCACCCGAGCGTGCCGCGGCGCGCGGGCGCGGCGGCGTGGGCGCGCACGCAGCACACGCGCCTGAAGGGGCCCTGGGACGCGCTGGAGGAGGCGGCGGCGGCGTGGATGGCGGAGCGCGAGGCTGCGAAAGTAATTAGTCTGCAAAAAGAGGCCGCGGCGCGGCGGGCAAACGCGTCTGATTTCGCCGCCGGCGGCGGCGAAATTAGTCTCAAAAAAGAGGACGGCGACCGTTCCGGAGCCTCCAGCGCCGCCGGTGGCATACGGCGCGAGCTCGAGTCTCTGCGCCTGGCGTACGACGCGACGCTCCCGCAGTTCGAGAAGTACGCCAAGGATCAGCACGCCTCCTGGGTGGCGCACGTCGAGCGCAAGGTGGCGCCCTCCGTGCGGCAGAGGCTGGAGAACCGGCTGCTCGCCGTCGCCGACGAGGATGACGAAAATTTTTCACTAAAAAAAAGCGGGCGCGCGCTGCTCCGCGCCAACTTCGACGAGGAGCTCCTCTGCTGCCTCGCGGAGACGAAGCACTTCGAGCGCATGTACTTCCAGATCCCGCACGTCTGCGCCGAGCTGGGGGGCAGCCGCGAGAAGTACCGCGTGATGCGCGAGGACGTGATCGGGCTTGTGACGGCGTACAACGACGTGATGCTCCGCCTCGACGCGGACGAGCGTCGTCTTTTCCGCGACCGCCTCGGCGCGTTGGACAAGAAAATCGCGCCCGGGCTGCAGAAGGTGAACTGGACGTCCTCGAAAACGATCCTGGAGTTTTACATGACCGAGAGCCTGAAGCAGGTGGGCGACGTCAAGGCGCAGGTGGACGCGTTCAAGGAGTGCATGGACGCGGTGCGCGAGAAGTGCGCGGCGATGAGCGAGGAGAGCCTGGTGTCGCTCACCAAGAAACGCGTGTACCAGGAGGGCGAGTTCCAGCAGGCGCAGGAGACTCGGCTCGCGGAGGCTGCGAAGACGTTCGGCGATCTGCGCGCGGAGATGGAGAATGTGCTGAAGAAGACGTTCCGGGCCATCTTCGCGCGTGACTCCCCTGAAGTTCGGCGCGAGTGGCTCAACCTCCTGAAGCACGTCGACTCGCTGATGCTCGAGGCGCTGCGCAACGCCGTCAAGACGAGCTTGCGGTCGTTGTCGCGCGCGCTGCACGGGGACCCGAAGACGAAGGAGACGGCGCCTTTGTTTGGCGTCGCGGCGATTCTGCGCGGGGACAAGCAGGTGGAGCTCAAGCCCGCGGTGGCGGACATCCGCGCGGTTCTGCACGACACCTGCCGCGCGCTCGTCGCGGCGACCAAGGCGGTGGACCGCCTCGGGCCGGTGGACGACGCGTCGGACGAGGACGAGAGCGACGACGTCGAAGAAAAGCCCCGGAGCCGGGAGACGGGTTCGTTCTTCGACGTCATCGCCGCGGACGAGAAGGAGACGCTGGCGCGCGTCGTCGCCGTGGACGACGGCGCCAGCCGCGTCGTGGAGGAAGCCGCGCGCTTCGTCGGCGGCTGGGAGGATTCGTACGGGTACGTCTGGGAGCGGGACAAGGACGCGACGCTCGCGGCGTACGCCGAGGCGAACCACCCGCTCGCGACGTTCGAGCACGACATCCAGAAGTTCAAGGACCTCGCCGAGGAGATCCGCGCGGAGACGCACACCAAGCACATGCTTTTCCTGCGCGTGGACTGCGAACCTTTGGTGGACGCGGCGGCGCGGCACTGCGAGCAGTGGCGCGCGCGTTACCTCGAGCTTCTCAACGACCAGGCACGTGCTGATTTGTTCGCGCTGTACGCGTACTTCGAGAGCGGCTCGGAGGCGCTGCGCGCGCCCCCAGCGGCGCTGGAGCAGCTCGCGGACAAGGTTGCGATGCACCGGCAGTTTTTGGACGCGCGCGAAGCGACGCACGCCTCGTTCGCGCCTCTTCGCGCGCGGTACGCGACGCTGGAGAAGTTCGAGTTCCGCGGCGCGACGCGCGACGAGCTGGAGAAGCTGGCGGGGCTGGACCAGGCCTGGGCTTCGTTCGCGGAGATGCTCGGCGAGACGGAGGTTTCGCTGGAGGAGCACAAGGAGGGCTTCCGGGACAAGCTTACGCGCATGGTGGACAAGCTGGTGAGCGACGCGGACGAGTTCGAGGCGAGCTTCGCGGCGACGGCGCCGAAATCCGTCGCCGACGCGGTGACCCACGCCGCGCTGGACGCCGCGAGCGCGGCGCTGGCGTCGTTCGATGCCACCGCCGCGTCGCTCCGCGCGCGCGAGGCGGAGGTGCGGAAGGGCCTGGGCATCTTCGGGACGGCGCCGCCGCGCCTGGAGCCGATAGGGCGCGTGGAGTCGGAGGCGCAGGGTCTGCGCGCGCTCTGGGACCTCATCGCGCAGTGGCTCTCGGAGTACGACGTCTGGTCTCTCGGGAAGTTCCGCGACTTGCGCGTTGAAGAGATGGAGACCACCGCGCAGACCATCAACAAGAACGTGGTGAAGCTCGGCAAGAAGGTGCTGGGCGACGCGGACGCGGGCGGCGTCGAGTGGGGGGCGTGGCGCTCTTTGAAGGACACCATCGACGGGTTCAAGAAGACCATGCCGCTGATCATGGACTTGCGAAACCCCGCGATCCGCGATCGGCACTGGGAGCAGGTGATGCGCGAGTGCGGCGAGACGTTCGACCCGCACGGCGACGCCTTCACGCTCGGCCGCGTCACCGACTTGAAGCTGCACCTGCACGACGAGTTCATCGCCGAGCTCTCGTCCAACGCCACCAAGGAGCTCGCGATCGAAAACAGCCTGTCTTCGATCCAGGAGACCTGGACGACGCTCAAGATGGACATGGTGCCGTACAAGGAGGGGCGGGACGTGTACAAGCTGCGGGGCGCGGAGGACGTGTACGCGGCGCTGGAGGACAACATCGTGACGCTGTCCACGATGAAGGCGAGTAAGTTTTTCGTGGTGTTCGAGACGCCCATCACCGCCTGGGAACGCAAGTTGCTGCTCGTGTCCGAGATGCTCGACCTGGTGACCAAGGTGCAGACCGCGTGGATGTACCTCGAGAACATCTTCGTCGGGTCGGAGGATATCCGGAAGCAGCTCCCGCTGGAGAGCGTCATGTTCGACGACGTCGACGCCGCGTTCGTCGCCGAGATGCGCGCGATGCGTTCTGAAAACTCCGTCGTCGCCGCGTGCACGGGCTCCACGCCAGACGCGGCTTCGCCCGTCTCGGAAAAGACGCTCGACGCGTTCACGCGCATGGACGAGAAGCTGGAGAAGATCCAGAAATCGCTCGAGGCGTACCTGGAGCAGAAGCGCCAGCAGTTCCCGCGGTTCTACTTCATCAGCAGCGACGACTTGCTCGAGATTCTGGGCCAAGCCAAGGACCCGCTCAACGTGCAGCCGCACTTCAAAGGCATGTTCGAGGGCGTCAAGAAGCTGGAGATGCACCGCCCGGGCGACGGCGGCCGGCGGAACTACGCGTCCACGCTCATGCACTCGCCGGACGGCGAGCAGCTCCCCTTCGACGAGGAGGTGCCGACGCACGGCCGCCCGGAGGAGTGGCTGAACAAGGTGGAGGCGGCGATGTACCGGGCGTGCAAGACGAGCCTCAGGGAGACGCTCGAGCAGAGCAAGGGCATGAAGAAGGAAAAGTGGGTGAAGCAGTTCCCCGGGCAGATGATCATCTCCGCGGGGTGCGTGGTTTGGACCGCGGAGTGCGAGAAGGCGCTCGCGGACAAGGACAAAGCCAAAGCCGCCGTGCGCATGCTGAAAAAGAAATGGGTGTCGTACCTGAGCAAGCTCGTCACTTTGACCCGGTCCAAGCTGGACAAGGTGAACCGCAAGAAGGTTGTGGCGCTCATCACCATCGAGGTGCACGCGCGCGACTCGGTGGAAAAACTGTCGAAATCCGGCTGCGACGCGGTGACTGATTTCGAGTGGGTCTCGCAACTTCGCTTCTACTGGGACCACGACAAGGACGACTGCGTCGTCAAACAAGTGCTCTCCGTGTTTTCGTACGGGTACGAGTACCAGGGCAACAACGGTCGGCTGGTCGTGACCCCGCTGACGGACCGGTGCTACATGACCCTGGGCGCGGCGATGTTCACGCGGCGCGGCGGAAACCCGCTGGGACCCGCCGGAACTGGGAAAACGGAGACGGTGAAGGATTTCGGCAAAGCGCTGGCGCGCTACGTCATCGTGTTCAACTGCTCCGACGGCGTGGATTACAAGATGACCGCCAAGATGTTCTCCGGGTTAGCGCAGACGGGCGCGTGGGCGTGCCTGGACGAGTTCAACCGCATCTCCGTAGAGGTGCTCTCGGTGGTGGCGACGCAAATCTCGGTGATCATGGCCGCCGTCAAGAAACGCGCTAAGATGTTCTTCTTCGAGGGGCAGAACATCCGGCTCATCCCGTCGTGCGGCGTGTTCGTCACGATGAACCCCGGCTACGCGGGAAGAGCGGAGTTACCGGACAACCTGAAGGCCATCGTGAGGCCGGTGTCGATGATGGTGCCCGATTTCTCGCTCATCGCCGAGATCATGATGTTCGCCGAGGGCTTCTCCTCCGCCAAGAGCCTCGCCAAGAAGATGGTCGCGATCATGGAGCTCTCGCAGCAGCAGCTCTCGAAGCAGGACCACTACGACTACACGCTGCGTTCGTTCGTGATCCCCATCTCGCGCGCCGCCGGCGCGCACAAGCGCGTCGACCCGGAGGGCTCCGAGGAAGCCATCCTCTACCGCACGATGCAGGACCTCATCATGCCCAAGCTCGTCTACCTCGACATCCCCCTGTTCCGCGCGCTGCTCGGCGACCTGTTCCCGGGAGTCGACCAGCCCCCCGACGCGGGCGGCGAGCTGCGCGCGATGCTCGAGCGCAAGTGCGTCGAGCTCGGGCTGCAGGTGGTGGACGACTGGATCGTCAAGATCATCCAGATCTTCGACTGCAAGGTGGCGAGGCACGGGAACATGATCGTCGGCAAAACCGGCGCGGGGAAAACCGCCGCCTGGAAGGTGCTCAAGGCGGCGATGGCACAGCTGTGCGAGGACGGCGCGGGCGAGGGCGAATTCCAGAAAGTGGAGGTGTACACCATCAACCCGCTGGCGCTGTCCAACGACGAGATCTATGGATGCTTCGAGTCGAACGAGTGGCGCGACGGCATCCTCGCTAGGGTCATGCGCAACATCTGCAAGGACGA
>Ga0181564_10002192_pt1 | contig 17200 bp, 11 predicted proteins | sample 011ome_24_FD_134512 | JGI IMG/M metagenome (GOLD analysis project Ga0181564, IMG submission 134512) | Coastal salt marsh microbial communities from the Groves Creek Marsh, Skidaway Island, Georgia - 011513CT metaG (megahit assembly) | ecosystem: Environmental > Aquatic > Marine > Intertidal...
CGTCGGCAACGAGGAATATCCAGAGATTGCCAGCGACATCCAGCAGACCTACAAGGCAGCCAAGGCGATTCCCGCTGAAGTCTGGGTCAGTTCCCATGGTGTGTTTTACGGATTGAATGAAAAATTCGAGAAGTTGCAAAACCGTGGCCCTGATGACCCCAACCCGTTTTATGATCCCGATGGCTATGTTGAGCATGTCAATGAATTTGAGCAGACATCTCTCAACACCCTGGTCAGGCAAGTCACCGAAGCCAATCAGGAAGAATAAATATCCTGCCTTTTCTGTTTTGGAGGGAATGTATGACACAGTTAAATGCCTTGCAAAAAGCTACTCTCCTCACTGTGTTACTGGCATTGGCCAATGTGGTTTCAGCGCAGTTCGCCCTCCCTCCCCTGGGCAATGGTCCCTGGACTTTTGACACCTACGAACAGGACAGCGTGACGTTAAGCATTGTTACCAGGGGCATGCATTATCCCTATGATATGGTTTTCCTGCCGGGCACCAGCGACAGCAATAATCCGCTGGGAGATATTCTCTTTACCGAAAGACGTACCGGCCTGCTTCGACTGTACCGTGATGGCACACTTCAGAAGCCGCATGCAGGCGATCTCAAATCTGCCCTGGATCTGGAGCAGTTGTTTGACGTTAACCCACATCCACAATTCGAAGATAACGGGTTGCTTTATTTCACCTATGGCAAGTTAGGTCCGCATCCGGATGGCAGTGATACCCACTGGTCCACGACAGCTGTTGCCAGGGGATACTGGGATGGCAACCTGGTGACCCATGTTGAGGATGTATTTGTGGCCCAAGCATGGGCAGAGCATCCTGGCGGCGCGTCAACAAGAGCCGAATTTTTACCAGACGGAAGCCTTGTTGTGGGTTCCTCTCACCGCATCGACAGACCAGGTCCCCAAAGTCTCGATACCCATATCGGCAAGGTTCTGCGCATCAATGATGATGGCACTGCCCCACCAGACAATCCTTTCCATGCCGTCGAAGGTGCTCTGCCGGAAATCTATACCTGGGGCAATCGCTCCATTATGGACTTTGCGATCCATCCCGAAACCGGTGAAGTCTGGGAACTGGAAAATGGTCCCCAGGGAGGCGATGAAGTGAATCGCTTATTGCCCGGTGCAAACTACGGTTGGCCCCTGGCTACCTATGGCCGGGACTATGATGGTACCCAGTTCAACGATATTCCCTGGGTCGAAGGGACAGAACGCCCGGAAGTCTTCTGGGTACCTGCCATCACCGTAGCCGGCATGACGTTCTACACCGGCGATCGTTTTCCCGCATGGCAAAACAATCTCTTTGTCACGTCCATGATGGTGGGCCGGATTCCCGGCACAGGTCATCTTGAACGCATTGTGTTCAACGAGAATGGCGAAATTCGCCGTGAATCCATGTTCAATGAACTGGGCCAGCGCATACGCCATGTTGCCCAGGGCCCTGATGGACTCCTCTATCTACTTACCGATCATGAAGACGGTGTCCTGATTCGGGTTGAACCCGGAGAAGCCAAAACAGCAGACCTGGAAGCCCTGAATCAACAACTTGCCAGGCAAGGTCTGGACTCACCTGAGCTGTTCACAGCCAGCGACTGCATGACCTGTCATAGCGTTAGTGATCGACTGATAGGCCCCTCCTTCATCGATATTGCTGAAAAATATGAAGACAGCCGTGATATTCGGGAGATGATGGTAAAAAGCATCATTGAGGGTGGTGGCGGAAACTGGGGAGATGTGCCGATGACTCCACACCCCAATCTTGACTCTGCCAGTGTAAAAAAAATGGTCTCTGAAATACTCGCGCTTTGATTTAAACAAATAATGCAGACTTGCTGACAATACGTCAGACTATTGGGATAGAATGTTGTGATGCGCATCCTCCATATAGGAAAATACTATTCACCATTTGAAGGTGGCATTGAAAATTTTTTGGCGGGGTTTCTGAAGGCCAGTAGCGCCGACGGTATAGAGCATTTTGTCTTGGCTCACCATCATTTATCAGGCAAAAAATCCGTCAAAGAATTACGTGATGAAACGCAGCTTCTAAGATCCTTCACCCTGTGCAAAATTCTATTTGCCCCTATTTCACCCTTTTTTTATAGACAATTAAAAGAAGTCATAGCTGAGTTTAAACCAGATATTATTCACGTACACATGCCTAATTTATCAGCCTTTTGGTTGCTTTTGCTTGGTAGCAGCTTATCAATTCCCGTCATAGTACATTGGCATTCCGATATCGTACCTTCTAGGAAGAATCCGCTTTTATCAATTGCCTATTACTTTTATGAAAAAATGGAGCGCCGATTACTAGCAAAATCAAGTGCTATAATAGCCACATCAAAGCAATATCTAGATACAAGTATCCCGCTAAGCCAATGGAAAGAAAAATGTCATGTGATCCCACTTGGAATCGACATCTCAAACAATATCTCAGCATCATCTAATACCAAGACGATATGGCCATCACATGACAAATTCAAAGTGCTTTGTATTGGTAGGCTCACTTATTACAAAGGCCATCATCACCTTCTAAAAGCAATAAATAATCTTCCACAAGCGCAATTAATACTGATAGGCACTGGCAAGCTTCTAAAAAAATATCGCCGTGTCATTGACAAATACAAACTACAAGACAGAGTTTTGTTAAATGGCCATGCAACGCAATCACAAATTGAGACACTGTTGAAAAGTTGTGATTGTCTATGTTTGCCATCCATTGAAAGGACTGAGGCCTTCGGACTTGTTTTACTGGAAGCAATGGCTGAAGGAAAACCTTGTTTGTGCACATCCGTTACAGGTTCGGGAATGAGTTGGGTGGTTCAAGATGAAAAGACTGGGCTTGTTACACACCCTGAATGCAGTAAATCGCTGGTGAATGCTATTCATCGCTTGAGCACAAATACCATTTGGGCTGAACGACTAGGTCAAGCAGGCAAAGAACGTCTCAAAAGGCACTTTGATATACAGGTCATAGCTAAAAAAATAACTACCTTATATAATGATCTATTAAATCCTGTAGAATTCAAGTAATACTAACAAATTAACCAAATCTGATAATCTTCAGGATGACAAATCTTTTAATAATCATACCGGCTTTTAATGAAGAAGCCAGCCTACCTTATGTCTTTGAGGAACTGAAGGATTATCCAGAATGGGACTTGCTAATTGTAGATGATGCGAGTACTGACAATACGCTCAAATTATGTCTGGAATATAAAATAAGTACTCTACCATTGAGAATACAGTTAGGAGCATGGGCAGCGACTCAGACAGGTATTCGCTATGCTGCCAAGCACCATTATGAATGCGTAATTACTATGGATGGAGATGGTCAACATCACCCGAAAGACATACCGAAATTACTTGAGACAGCACGGCTAAATCCGAAAGCTGATGTGATCATTGGAGAATGTATTGCAAGGGGAAGCCAGATGCGCCACATAGCATGGAAATATTTTAGAATGCTAACAGGCTTGAAAGTTAAGGACATAACATCAGGCTTCCGCCTCTATAAACCTGAAGCTATACAATTACTTGCTCGAAAAGAAGCGACCATGCTTGAATATCAAGATGTTGGAATTTTGTTAATGTTCAGAGAAGCTGGTCTGACAATCAAAGAAACTAGAGTGTCAACTTCTGAAAGACTTCATGGAAAATCTCATTTATTTTCAACTTGGCTCAAGGTAACTTATTACATGATTGTTACGACAATCCTTGCTATTAGCAAACATAATCTAGGGATAAAGAAGCAGTAAGGAATCGTTTTGGAAAATTACCAGCTAGCATCTGCCATTATTGGTCTATTATTATTCGGAGCAATCATCTGGTTAGTAAGAAAGGATCTCTTGCATGGCCGATTTGCCGTCATGTGGTTTTTTATAGGCTTATGCTGTGCATTATTAGGCATTTTTCCAGAAGCAACAGACTGGTTCGCATTAAAGATAGGAATCGGATACCCACCAGTGTTGGCTATTATTCTTGGCATGGGTTTTTTAGTTCTCAAAATAATAATAATGGACATAGAACGCTCTCGTAACGAAGTCAAACTTGCGCGATTAACTCAAAGGCTAGCCATTCTAGAGAGTGAACTGCTTGATAAAGATAAAACTCTACCGGATTGATCAATGGAACTTTAAAGTCTAGTCCTTCTCTCATATGCCTGAAAAAAACATTCCAAATATATTTTTGCATAGGCTTTTCTCAAGCCAAAAGAATCAGATCATACTGATCATCTGCTCAATATGTTTTTGTTATTTCCATACCTTTGACGTTCCATTTTATTATGATGATTATTTATCTATTCTTGGGAACGTAGCGATTCAGGAATTCAATCTACATAACTTGTGGGAACAGTATTCAGCAAGATTTATTGGATACATCACATTTGCACTAAATTACCGGGTGCATGGCTTCAATATATTTGGCTACCATCTATTAAATATAGCTATTCATATAGCCAACTCAATACTTGTTTTTTTTATATGCAAACTCTTATTGAGCACGCCACTAATTGCCAAAAATACACCTTCAAATCTAAAAAAATGGTTCCCATTATTCTGCGCTCTATTATTCGCTTTGCATCCTCTTCAAATCCAGGCGATTACTTATATAACACAAAGATTAGCGTCGCTATCAGCTTTCTTTTATTTAGTATCAATTTATTGCTTTCTTAAAGCACGCTCAGGGAACAGCAATAAAATTCAACTAATTTTTGCTATTTGTACGATCTCCGCGTTTTTGCTGGCATTCTTTACCAAACAAAATGCCCTAACTGCTCCATTAATTTGGCTCATTATCGACATTGTATGCTTTCCGCAAAATATTAATCGCCATATTGGCATATTTACTTTTGGTATATTTTCTTGCGTTTTAGCCTATATCTGTATTCCATTAATATCAGACCAAACTCTTTTTCAGTTTATTGACCAGAAAACTCGGGAAACCACTTTATTTTCCCGGAAAGAATATTTTTTAGTTCAGATGCATGTTATCTTGGACTACATAATAAAATTTTTTGCTCCATATGAGCTAACGTTGAACTACGAATTCGACACCCCACAGAGTTTTCTCCAATTATCGACATTATCCAAAACTTTCATTCATTTTTCTCTACTTTCATTCGGTATACTTTTTGTCAGAAAATTACCTTTAGTTTCCCTAGGTATTTTTTTTTATTATGCATCTCATCTGATCGAGTCTTCAGTTATACCAATAAGAGATTTTGGGTTTGATCATCGAACCTATCTGCCTAATTTCGGACTGTGCTTAGCGACAAGCTGGATAATGGCAAAACTACTTGCAATCCATCCAACAAGAAATCTCGCAACTGCAATCATCTTTCTATTCACCATACTGGCCATATTGACTTGGCAAAGGAACAACACTTGGCGAGATCCCATTGCTTTTTTTACAAGTGAAACAAAGGTCTTGCCAGATAGTTTTAGAGCTCACTGCTTTTTAGGACAGTCCTATTTCGAATCAGGAAGAACTTCTGAAGCACTATCTACCTATGAAAAAGCTTGGCAAATGAGAAGTAATGATGTGCAACGTGGCAATAATACAATGCAGTCTTGTGCAACAAACTTTGCATCAACTCTTCAGCAAGAAGGCGACTTGAGACGAGCATTGACTTTAATTAACAGCCTGAACCTTAATGATTTTACTGCCGAAAATCGATCAAAAATATATAACACACTTGGCAATATTTATGCTTTAAGAAATAGCTTTTCTAGAGCTCAAGAATATTACGAAAGAGGACTAGAGTTAGTTCCATCAAGTACTGAAGCTCTATCAAATCTTGCTAAATTAAAAATTCTCACCGGAGAATTACAGACCTCATTAAACTTATTTCAACAACTAAAAGAAGTTGACCCAGATAATGAAGATGCCAGAATAGGTTTAGAATATCTGCAAAACTTATTAAGCAATCCATAATTTCTATCAAACATTTTTTAAATACCTGAATACAATAATTAAAAATACCTGTGGCAATCTTATCTGTATCAGAAGCAATAATTTCTTTAATGCAAGAGACCGACTCTCACCTCGCTCACAATAATTTTAAAAATACGCAACAATTTCTTGAAACAGCCCTGACTCATCTAATTCTCAACCCAACTGGCGATATTCGTATACAGGCTAACATTTCTAAACATTCTCTTTATCAAGTTATTCCATCTACCTTCAACATTAATATCGATCGGCTTTACCAAAAGGTACAGATAGCATTTATTGCCAGAACAAAGCTTGACTTCTCTCAGAAAGCAACTCTTACTAAAAACATTTGTGATCTGTGTAATGAGGGATATTTACATTCAAATCTTACAGAAAAGTTCACAGTGCCTGCTAACCAAGAATTTCTAAACAAGGGATTTAAAAATGCAGAAAGTATATGGCAGATAGCTTTAGTAGCACATTGGGCGCTTAATAGCATGGGTTTACAGCACTTTTCCGATAATACCTGGAAAAATTTTTTTCCAAATTTACCACTTGTCAATTTAATCCAAATTTTATTGGAAACAGTCACATTCAAAACAATGTTTACTTTAAAAGGTTATCGCCGCGATGCCATGCGCCATTATCCAAAAATTTCTCGAGAAGAATTTTCTTCTCTGCAGGGCAACCACTGGCAGGAGGTCATTGATCATCCGAGTGGCAGGAAGGCAGAGGACGATATACCGCTCATCAGTCCGACAATAAAACAGGGGGATATCGAACATAGTCTCTACCGACATTTCCTGATGCCCGATCTGCTTCGGGCCATGCGCGACGATACCCCGACAATAACCAGTCAGTTTGATTTCAGCGGTGCCGACATGGATCTGCTCTACGGCTTGCCCTTTGTCATCCAGCAGGTTGAAAAGGAGCTTTTTGATCATGTCAAGAAAAGCGTGGAGACACAGATCAGGCACTGGGCGAAATCCCTGCAGGCTTCCTCGCAAGCACCTGCGATAGCCATATCGATTGCTGAAAAAATATGGGATTACCGGAGAACCCCTGCCGCCCATGAATGCAGCAATCCCCTGGACAACTTGGTCAAGGGATTTTCCGCGACCATACGCAATGCATTCAGCCATCTGACTGATGTGAATTTTGCGGCCTCTGCAGGCAGTCGCCTTGATCCCATGGATGTAGCCGAAAAGTTCGTCCTGTTTGCCTCGGTCTCCAATGGACAGCTGGATAACCTGGCGACGGCCCATGACCGTTATATTCGCGAACTGGACAACCCTGCAAACTGGGACAACGAAATATTCTTCAGCCATTTCCTGGCGGTTAACCGGGAGTCGGATCCCCATCATATCCAGGCCCATTTTATCGTGGACAAAACCAGAGGATGTCCGGCAATCCCGCAGATCACACGATTCCATGAAATTGTCATGGACCTGATACTGAACTTTGTCATTCGGGAATTTGGTGAAACCAATGTCCGTGGAGCAGGTGCCTGGTTCCTGAAGGAGAAAGCCCCATCGGGTTTTGCCTGAGGCATTATCTGGGTGAGAATTTAATCACCTTACGCCCGCGGGCATCGGATACATAAATACTCCCATCAGAATCCACCGCCAGGCCATGAGGCCGGGCATCCACACTGATAGTATCGAGCAATTCCCCGTCACGAATTACATTAACAGCACCTGCATTCACATCACTCACATACACCGTATCGTCGGGCATTACCACGATTCCGCCCCTTGAAGGAAATGGCCAGGACTCGACAAACTCACCTTGCGCCGAGAACACAGCAACACGCTGGTTTCCACTGTCATTAACGAGAATGCGGCCCCGGGAGTCCACAGCCACACCATGAGGCGTGTCCAGTTCGCCGTCACCACTGCCCTTGATACCGCCGATAATGCGTACGAACTGTCCCTGGCCATTGAACTGGATAACGCGGGAATTTTTATATCCATCTGCGATATATATATCTCCACCATGGGTGACAAATACATGATTTTCCTGATTGAAAAGGTAGTGGGAACCGTTATCTCCAGCCTGGTCCACCCGGCCAAGACTCATCAGCAGCTCACCTTCAGGACTGAATTTATCAACGATGTGTCTGGCGGCACCGGTAGCCCAGATATTCCCCTGATTATCATAAGTAACACTGTGGGCATTTCTGTACAGACCTTCAGTTCCCCAGGATTCAAAGAAATGGCCGTCCCTGTCAAAGAGACGAAAATACGGTGCCTGCCTGACCATGACCAGGACATTTCCCTTGCCATCTGCGGCTACCCAGGATGTGGCACCATCCCAATCACCTTCGGGACCCCGGGCCCATTCATCATTAATCGTGAATTGGGTATTGGTCTGCGCAGTTAGTGATCCAACTGTCAGCAGAAAACCAGACAGCAGCACTATTTTCCTCAATATACAACGCGTCATTAATCCCCCCAAATACTCATAAAAATCTTTTATGGCCAAGAGTATATTCGCCCTTTATTACATTAACCATGTCTAGGTAGAATCACGATTTCCTGATATGTTACTGAATTAACAGAATAATTAATGCCCTAAACGGAATGGCACAGCATGCTCAGCAAACACTTTTCATCAATGGTAACACCCGGGTCGATTGAGCTGGATATTTCCGCCCTGCCCCGAGGTGTCGACAACTATCATATTGATGTAAAACTGAGCCCGCGTTTTTGTGCGCTTTACAAAAAACTGCTGGCGGATTTCATTACCGTAGAAACTTCGCAGAAACAGCAGGAACTGAAAAACAAACAAAGCCAGGAAGAGTTCCGGGACAGTTATGTCGATATGATGACGGTCCTCATCAATCGGGTGAAGTCCGACCTTTCCCGCCAGGAAATCATACTCCTGCAGTTTGCCGTTTACCGGTACGTCCTGGAAAACACACAAAACACCCTGGACAACCAGATCAATACGCTTCGCGCAAAACTGACAGAATCCCGATCAGGCAGCTCAAGTGGCAAAGCGCTCAGCATCCAGGACCAGATCTTCTGGTTGAGCAAGCACTACAATACCATCCTGTACGCCGTTAACCGTCACTTTTTTATCCTGCTGCGCCAGGCTGAAACCCGGCAACTCCAGGCTGTGAGACGTCAATATCTTGAACCGGAAGACCAGGTATTCATTGACCTGCTTTTCAACCCCCTCCTGCTGACAGCGGATTTGGATGCTGCCAATTTCCTGATCGAACGCTACCTGCTATGGAATAAAAACAAGGATGAATCCGAATTTCCCGATATCAACCACCAGGTTGAGGCTATTTTCAGGGATAACCTGCCCGAACTCGACTTTGAACCACTCGTGGACCGCCGCCAGAAGTCAGATCAATACGAGGTTCAAGATGACCTGGGGGGGCTGGCTACCTGCAAGAACCTGCTTGGCCCATCTGCCGACCAGAAAAATACCCTGAGTGAACATTTCTCATGGCTGGATCATGCGGACAATTTCGAAAAGCTTTTCGATGAGACAACCCTCGATGAATTAACGGCCCAGGTGAAAAAGGAGCAGGGGTTCAAAGCCTGGATGCAATTCAAGGGCGAAGTAAAGAAACTGACTAAAATTCTGAAGAGCCTCAAGAAAATGCTCGAGAGTAAAAAACTTGTGCACCAGCTGTCTGCCTCTTATCACACCCGAAAAATCTGGACCCGGCAGTTATCCCAGTACATGGAACCGCTGTCGCTATGCCGTTATCTGGTGGGCGAGATCAAGTTCAAGGATTTCCAGAAGCACCTGTATCGTGGCTACCAGTTCACAGAAACCGAAACCAAGGACCTTGAGCATACGGCCCAGAAAATACAGGAAGAAATCAATGATAATAATGATGAGGAGTTTATCCGACTTCTGTCCGTAATGGCTCAGTACCGTAAAAACCTGAAGCATTACCGGTTTGCCCATCGCGTATTCAATCGTATTGTTGTTCTGGAAGATGAGGAAAAGCTGCGTCTCTCCTCAGAGGCGGGGTCCCTGTATCAACTGCCAATGGCAGATGAGGTCACTGATGATGAGGATCGAATTGTCCATCATGCCATTCTCAAGGCCGATGTTCGAGGGTCCACCACTGTCACAGATGAACTGGAAAAAAAGGACCTGAACCCAGCCTCCTATTTCAGTCTGCGCTTCTTCGGTCCCATCAATGAAGTCCTTGAAACCTATGGTGCCAACAAGGTTTTCATCGAAGGCGATGCCGTCATTCTTAGTTTTCTGGAGTATGAGCATAATCCACAGCACTGGTTTTCCGTAGCCCATGCCTGCGGTATGGCAAAAGCCATGCTTTCTGTCGTTAAGTCCAATAACAAGTATTCGAAGGAGATGGGACTGCCCCCTATCGAACTGGGTATTGGCGTGTGTTATGCAGACTATGCTCCACGTTATCTCTATTACGGCGAAACCCCTATCATGATTTCTTCTGCAATTGGCGATGCCGACCGCATGTCTTCCTGCTCATGGAAACTGCGCGCTGTGATTGATAAACACCCCTTCAATGTGGAAGTGATGGAAATCGCTGACGATGATGCGTCGAAAGGAGAAAAAGGCCAGCAGGTCATCCGCTATAACGTTAACGGGATTCTCCTGGATAATGTGGGTTTTAAGAAACTGAAACAGGAAATGGAGCTGAACCGCATCACCGGTCAGATTGCCGGCAAGGAAGAAGTTTTTTACTACGGTGAGTATCCGGATACCGCTGGCAAGAAACGCAATCTGGTCATTCGGGAAGGTAAGGTAGGACTGTGGAAAGATGACAGCATACAAGCTCAGGACACAGACGATACATTCTACGAAGTGGTCACAATCTCCCAGATTACAGCCTCCATTCAGAAAAAAATTCATGCTTCTCGACCCGGTTCAAGCCCGGTAGAAGTTGAGCCTCCAGTCTGAAAGCTATCCTTCCCCCACCCAGGAATTCCCAACATACTGTTTTTATTTAACTTTTCCAAAATTACGCTTGCAGAATCTCCGGTCTTTTTCTCACTTGAAAGGGGGTCCCGGAAGTTGTGAAGAAATTATGAAACTTGTCTCGTATCAAGTTTAGGTAAGCCAAAAAAGGTAGAATATCGACTATGAAATATTATCAGTTTAACCGCCGACAAGTACTTCAGGGACTCGCCGTTTCTGGCTGCGCGTCCCTTTGGGGTGCGCCTGTATCAGGTGCTGCCAAAAGCCCTCTGGATGTTCAGAAACTCACCTCACGTTTGCACTTGATTAGCGGTGCGGGCGGAAATGTGGTGCTTTACTCCGGAGAAGATGCCTCAACCCTCATTGACACAGGTAGCCGTGGGCATGCCAATGACCTTATTTCTCTGGTCAGTGATCTGAATGATGGCAATCCGGTCACTACGGTTTTCAATACCCACTGGCATGGTGGCCATACTGGTGGCAATGAGGTTTTCAAGGCTGAAGGAGCCAGAATTCTTGCTCACGAGAACACACGTCTGTGGATGACGGCCGATTTTGATATTGAATGGCGAGGAACAAGCATTACACCTCGTCCAGCGGCAGCCCTGCCAGATGAGACTTTTTACTTTTCAGGGCAGCAGGAATTGGGTAACGAGTCCATGGATTACCTGCATTATGTTCAGGCCCATACAGATGGCGATCTGGCCATGCATTTTCCTGATAGTAATGTCCTGGTGACTGGCGGCCTGCTGAAGGTGGATACCTATCCCGTTTGCGATACGGCCACTGGAGGCTGGATAGGCGGTCTGATTCCAGCCAATGAAGCCATGCTGGCACTATGCGATGATGACACGATCATTGTCCCGGACCAGGGTCCTGCAGTAGACAAGTCTGCACTGCAGAAGCAGCATGACATGCTTGTTGATCTCTATGAGCTGATGAAGGAGCTGGCACGTAAAGGATACAGTGGACAGGACATGCTGGATGAGGGCATCACAAAGCAATACGACACAGATCATGGAGACCCAACCGAGTTTGTCCTGGAAACCTATCGAGGCATGTGGGCGCACAGTCGCGACATGGGTGGATTCATTTAAACCAAGCAATCACTGATGGCAAATTATTCATACATTATGCAAAAACTAACATTAGCTACTTTTCTCTCCAGCGCCGTCATCCTTGCGGGCTCCGTTAATGCACAGGAAGCAGATCTAGATGCTGTAAAAGCCCAATGGCCACTGTTTGACCAGTATTGTGTGAGCTGTCATAACTTTGAAGACTGGGCTGGCAGCCTTGCATTTGACACGCTTTCTCCTGATGCAGTGCATGAAAACAGGGATATTTTTGAAAAAGTGCTGCGTAAAATGCGAGGTCGGTTGATGCCTCCTCCAGGCAACGAACAACCTGCCCAGAGTGACCTGAACAGCTTCATAGCAAGCATGGAGGGCTATCTGGACTCAGTGTCTGTGGAGGAAGGTCCAAATCCGGGTCACATTGCAATCCATCGCCTGAATCGCAAAGAGTACGCTAACGCTATTGAGGATCTCCTGGCCTATGAGGTGGATGCCGAGGCGCTGTTGCCTACTGATGCCACCAGTGACGGCTTTGATAATGTGGCTGAAGTCTTGCAGGTATCACCTACTTTCCTTGAACAGTATGTCAAGGCGGCCAGAACTATCAGTATTGAAGCGGTTGGTTCCAAGACTCCGGAACCCGATATAACCTCCTACGTATCACCGAGCCTGGCAACCCAGTATCGACATGTGGCGGGCTTGCCTCTGGGCACCCGTGGCGGCTTTGCCGTTGAACATTACTTCCCGGCTGACGGAGACTACATTTTCGGTGTCGAGATTGCTTCCCAGGAGGGCTCGCTCCAACGCTCCTATCCGACCTGGTGGCTCGAAGATGAGCACACGTTCATTCTCACTGTTGATGGTGAAGAAGTATTTTCGGCCACGCTTGGCGGATATGAAGATGCAGAAGCGGTAGACCGCTTACAGACACCGGCAATCACCGAAATCCAGAGACGCTTCCAGGACATCACTATTCCGGTCCCTGCCGGCAAACATACAATCGGTGCAACCTTTGTTGCCAGGACCTATGCTGAATCGGACCGTATTGTAGACCACCTTAGCCCGGGGGAAACCTTCGACAATATCCCCATCGTTCATGGCCTGAAAACCTACGGCCCATTGAATGTGACCTCGGTTCCGGATGTGCCCAGCCGGCAAAAAATCTTCTCCTGCTATCCTGAGAATAATGACGAGGAACGTCGTTGTGCAATCGAGATTCTGTCCAGCCTGGCTCGTCAGGCCTTCAGACGCCCGGTCAATGATGATGACCTGAAACCCCTCATGCAGTTTTATGACAATGGCCGTTCCGAAGGGGGCTTTGAAACCGGTATCCAGAAAGGCGTTATGGCCATCCTGGCATCTACCAAATTCCTGTATCGGGCTGAGCCGCTCCCTGAAGAGGCCGAACCCGGAGAAGTCTTCCCGGTAACCGATATTGAACTGGCTTCACGCCTTTCCTTCTTCCTCTGGGGACGTGGTCCTGACGAGGAATTGATCACCCTGGCTGAAACAGGCAATCTGAGCAAACCGGCTGTGCTGCGTGAACAGATAGATCGTATGCTCGCTGATCCACGTGCTCGCTCGCTGACCGAGAATTTTGCCTACCAGTGGCTCAAGGTGGATATGGTGGATGCTATCGATCCCGATCCCCGACTGTTTCCCGATTTTGATGATGACCTGCGCCACTCCTTCAAAGTAGAACTGGCCATGTTCATTGACAGCATACTTCGTGGAGACCGCAATGTGCTGGATCTGCTGGATGCCAACCATACTTACCTGGATGAGCGCCTGGCCCGCCATTATGGTATTGACGGCGTACGTGGCACTGATTTCCGTCGCGTGGAACTGGATAACAAAAACCGCTGGGGACTACTCGGTAAAGGTGGCCTGCTAATGGGCTCTTCCTATCCTAACCGGACCTCTCCTGTACTGCGCGGAGCTTACCTGCTCGAACACCTGATAGGGACTCCACCGGCGGCGCCGCCGCCAGGCGTTGATATTGATATCGATACCAAACCCGGACAGAAAGTACTGACCCTGCGCGAGCGCCTTGAGAATCACAGGGAGCAACCCTCCTGTAATAACTGCCATGGCGTGATAGATCCCCTTGGCCTGGCCCTGGAGAACTTCAATGCCGTTGGCCAGTGGCGAGATATTGACCGTTTTGCACAAGCTCCCATAGATGCCCAGGGAAGACTGGCGAGTGGAGAACCGGTTACCAACCCTGTGGACCTGTACACTGCTTTGCGTGGCAACCCGGATCAGTTTATTCAGACACTCACCGAAAAACTCATGACTTATGCATTGGGACGTGCCGTGGAGTATTACGATATGCCATTGGTCAGAAGTATTGTTCGTGATGTCAAAGAAAACGATAATCGTTTTGACAGTATTATTGAAGGAATCGTGATGAGCGATGCATTCCTGATGAAAGCTTTACCGCTCGAAGATCATGACACTGAAATGGTAGCAACTAATCAGTAGTTAGGCATGACCACTCGTCTGCTGGCAGGATAAAAAGCAGCCAAGAGGTCATTGATAAGTAAATAGAGAAAAACTGTCGGGAAAGGCATGTTGCCCCCCGACCAATAACAGAGGTTACTGAAGACAGTAACCAGGAGATAACACCATGTTTATCACCAAGAAACATTTATCACGCAGACACCTCATACGCGGTCTTGGCGCCTCTGTCGCCCTGCCGTTCCTCGACGCCATGGTGCCTGCCGCCACAGCAATAGCCCAGACTGCAGCAGCGCCCAAACCGCGCATGGGCTTTTTCTATATGCCTCATGGCGCCATCATGCGTGACTGGACACCGGATAAAATTGGTACCGACTTTGATTTCAAACCTATTCTGAAACCTTTTGAACCCTTCCGTGACATGGTCACTGTCGTATCAGGGCTGGATAACCGGCCCGCCCAAAGCTCCGCCGTCCATGGTATTACTCCCGGAACATGGCTCACCTGTGCTACACCACGCCGCAGCCATGCTCCCTATGTGGGAATTAGTGCTGACCAGGTGGCAGTTAAGCATATCGGCCAGGAGACGGCTATTCCCTCGATTGAAGTGTCCACCGAAGAGAAAGGCGGGGCTTCTGCCTGTGATGGTACCTATGGATGCACCGTTGGAACCACTATTTCCTGGAGCAACCCCACGCAACCTTTACCCATGGAATTCAGTGCCAAAAAATTCTTCGCCAAACTATTCGGAGAAGGCCGCACAGATGCCGAGCGGGCAGAAATTACCGGGGATTACCTGAGCTTGCTTGATATGGTGAATGAGGAAACCAAAACGCTGAAGAAAACCCTTGGTGCCGAAGACCGCGCTATGCTGGATAATTACCTTACCAGTGTCCGCGAAATTGAACGTCGCGTGCATAACCAGGAAAATCGAGATCTATCCGTTTATGAATTGCCAGATCTGCCAGTAGGCATTCCGGATTTTGATGAACGCACTGAACTGATGTTTGACATGATCGCGTTGGCCTACCAGTCCAACATGACGCGTATCATCAGCTTCATGCTGGCAGCCGAGGTGAGCCAGCAGGCCTATAATCATATCGGTGTCCCGGATGCATTCCATCCCCTGTCACACCATAACAACAACCCGGATTCGATCAATCGCCTGTCCAGAATACAGACATGGCATAGTCAGACCATAGCAGACTTCATGGGGAAACTGGCAAAAATGCCTGATGGCGAAAATTCCATATTGGAAAACTCTGTCTTCCTGTTTGGCTCAAATATGTCCAACAGCAATGTTCATAATAACTTCCCGCTGCCTTCGGTTGTTCTGGGAGGAGGTGCTGGCGCATTCAAGGGCAACCAGCATCTCAAGTATGAAGACCACACCCCCATAGCCAACTTGCTGCTTACATTGCTCAACGGTGTTGGCGTTCCGGTTGACAGTCATGGTGACAGCACCGGGATTTTCCCGGAAATGTTGGCCTGAACCCAACCGGGATAAGTGAGTAAAGCGCAGTACAGGCTGATAGAGTAGACAAGAGGAAAGGGACAAGGCCGTCCCAGGGAAAATAAGATGAAAAAATTTATCCTGACAACAGTGATTGCAAGTCTGCTGGCTGGACAGGTCCATGCCTTAGCCTTGCTGGACTTGGTTAAAGCCGGCCAGAACGATGCAGCACTCCAACTGGTACGCGAGGGCGTTGATGTTAATACGCCTGAATCCAATGGGACCTCCGCACTTCACTACGCTGTTTACCAGGGTGACCTGGCGCTGGTAAATGCCCTGATCGCGGCGGGAGCCGAAGTGAATACCGTAAATAAATACGGCTCTTCACCCATGTCAGAAGCAGCCACTCTGGGAGATTACGAGATCATGAAAGCCCTGCTGGAAGCCGGTGCCGATCCCGAATCCCCTAACAAGCACAACCAGACTGCACTGATGATTGTGGCAAGAACCAACAAGGTGGAATCAGCCAAGCTGCTGTTGGAACATGGTGCAGACGTTAACGCGACCGAAGCCTGGCAGGGGCAGAATGCGGTTATTTTTGCAGCGGCCCAGGCCCAGCCGGAAATGCTCAGGTTGCTGCTTGATGCCGGTGGCAATCCTGATTCACGCTCAATACCCAACCAGAGAGACAGACAGATAACAGCAGAAAGACGTTTTCAATGGCGACCTGCCGGTGGCATCCCTGCACTCGGTTATGCAGCCCGTGAAGGCTGTCTGGACTGTGTTCGCCATCTTGTAGATGCCGGCGCTGACATTGATAAGGGCGATGCGGAAAATGTGACTCCGCTGACCCTGGCTGTGATGAATCTTCATTTCGATACTGCAAAATACCTGGTGGAAGCGGGAGCCAATGTCGATAAATGGAGTTGGCGTGGTGAAAATCCACTCTATTCCGCTGTCGATATGAACACATTGCCCCATGGTGGCTATCCAGATCGCCCTTCTCAGGACGATACCTCACCACTGGACATGATTGAGATCCTGCTGGAAGCCGGTGCCAACCCAAACCTGCAGATCAAACTCCAACCTACCTACCGCAGCCTGAAAGATGACCGTGGAGCCGACACCATGCTTGTGGATGGCGCGACTCCCTTACTGAGAGCGGCCAAGGGTCATGACGTAGCTGCTGTAGAATTACTTGTTCAACACGGTGCACACGTCAACCTGCCCAACCGGGACGGAACATCTCCCTTGATGGCTGCTGCTGGTGTACAGGCTAATTCCATCGATACACGAGGGGATTACACCACCCCACTGGTTGAATCCAATGCCCGGGAAA
>Ga0181564_10002198_pt1 | contig 17174 bp, 12 predicted proteins | sample 011ome_24_FD_134512 | JGI IMG/M metagenome (GOLD analysis project Ga0181564, IMG submission 134512) | Coastal salt marsh microbial communities from the Groves Creek Marsh, Skidaway Island, Georgia - 011513CT metaG (megahit assembly) | ecosystem: Environmental > Aquatic > Marine > Intertidal...
ACCAGGAAACTGCTCAAAGAACTAGGGGTTTACGAAGATACGATTTTTATTTTTACCACCGATAACGGTACCGCCCGGGGGAGGGAAATTTACAATGCCGGCATGCGTGGGCAAAAAGGAAGCGAGTACGATGGGGGGCACCGGGTGCCTTTTATTGTTCACTGGCCTCGCGGAGGGATGTCGAGCAAGCGGGTGGTGAACACGCTTTGCCATGCCGTGGACATTGCACCCACCTTGCTTGACCTGATTGGGGCAGAGCCACCCGAGGGCTATCTTTTTGACGGAGTTTCGATTAAGTCCCTGCTCGCCGGAAAGGGCGGACCGGATTGGCCTGAGCGGATGCTGGTGACCGACTCTCAGCGGGTGCGTGACCCCATCAAGTGGAAGCAATCGGCGGTGATGAGCCAGGGTTGGCGCCTGGTAAATGGAAAAGAACTTTACCATATCGATGAGGATGCCGCCCAGGAAAAGGACCTGGCCGGAAAATACCCGGGGCGGATGGCAAAGATGCGGGCCTTTTACGAGGCCTGGTGGGCGGAACTGGAGCCCTCCTTCGCCCGAACCACTGAACTTCACCTTGGCCACAAGGATCACCCAGTGGTCACTCTGACCAGCCACGACTGGATTCAGGAGGCCTACCCTCCCTGGAACCAGGCCCAGAATCGCAACAAGCAACCGGTTCACCCGCGCAAATTAAATATCAAGCATGAGGGGCACTGGGCAGTCAAAGTGCTGTGTGAGGGCACCTATGAAGTGGAAGTCAGGCGCTGGCCTGAGGAGTCAGGCAAAAAAATCAACGAGGAGTTGCCGCCGGGCGAAGATGTGCCCGGGGCGGATCAGGCCTTTCGGGCCCGTCCGGGTCTGGGGATCGGGGCCACTGCGGCCACCATGCGTTTAAATGGGAAGGATTCCGAAAACAAGCCCGTGGACGACGATACTGAAAGTGTGACTTTCGAGATTGAGCTATCAAAGGGCATGCACCAGCTTTCTCCCTACTTCACCATCCCGCAGGGAGAGCTGGGTTGTTATTACGCAATCGTAAAGGGGCCGTTGTCACGCCTTTAGGTATCCGAACCTAACCGGGTAAGTTGAAGTACATGATGCAAGTGCTTACCTGTTTCCTCTTTTTTTCATTGGTTGGATTGCTCTTTGGCAAGGCCCCTGCCAAAGCAACCACGACCCTCCCGAATGTTATCATTATCCTTGCGGATGATATGGGCTACGGCGGACTGAGTTGTTATGACAATCCATACTTCAAGACGCCCGAAATCGATCGGCTCGCGTCCGAAGGGTTACTGCTGAGAGATTTTCATTCGAATGGAACGGTTTGCTCACCCACCCGGGCAGCCCTGATGACCGGGAGATACCCGCACCGATCCGGTTGCCATGTGGTCATCAATGCCGATCGTAGTCATGTCGATCATCGCCGGGGCATGCCTGACCATGAATGGACTTTGGCGGAAGCTCTGAAGGAAGGGGGGTACAAGACCGCGATCTTTGGAAAGTGGCACCTGGGATATAAGCCTGAGTTTAATCCTATTCGACACGGATTTGATCAGTTTAATGGATTTATCAGCGGAAATATAGATGCCCATTCTCACTATGACCGGGTACTGGTCAAGGACTGGTGGCAAAATCAGGAGGTTCAAGATGAGCCCGGGTATCACACCGACCTGATTACGGAACATACTTTACGATTTATTCGTGAAAACCAGGACAAGCCTTTCTTTATTTACGCTGCTCATGGCACCCCGCATAGCCCTCATCAGGCACGGGGATCGCCCGTTCTGCGAGGTCCTCAAAAAGGAAAGATTCCGGCCGGAGAACCTCCTACGAAATACTCCAATAACCCAAAGGACGAGAACTGGTTGATTAAACATTTTGTCTTACCACTTGATGAGGGAGTGGGGCGAATCCGCAGAGAACTGGTGGAGCTCGGGCTGGCAGAGAATACCGTCCTATGGTTTATATCTGATAATGGGGGAACCAAGGGCAACTATTCCATCAGTCCCAAGACCCGCGGAGCCAAGGCGTCTCTTTACGAAGGGGGGCACCGTGTGCCAGGAATCGTCTGGGCACCTGGTCGTATCCTGCCAGGTACCAGTTCCGAACTGATCGTGGGAATGGATATCATGCCGACCACCCTGGCCCTCGCTAAAATTCAACTGCCCGATGAAATCAAGATGGACGGGATCGATGTCGGACCGGCCCTTTTCAAATCTCGGCCCTTGCCGGAAAGAGCCGTGCTCTGGGAAAAAAATGGAAAGGGAGCCCTCCGCGTAGGCTCGTGGAAATTGGTCAGGAATGAACTCTACAACTTACAAGAAGATCCCCAGGAGAAACAGAACCTTGCACGACGATACCCCGAGCGGGTGAGGCATATGCAAAAGAAGTTAGAAGCGATCTTCGAGACAGCGATGCTCGAATCGCCCTACGATTAAAAATTAGGATCCCGACAAACGGCTCGTGAATCAGGCGGCTTTTAGCTGTTCGTTTGCCAACTGGTTTTTGAGTTCACCAAAGCTGATCATCTTGCAATTTGCCTCGTCCCATAAACGAAACTTGATGGTCTTAATACTACTCCAAAGATTGAGTTCCGGAGCGACCTGGAAAAAGGGATCGGAATGATGGCAGCGTTCCAAGTTATAATTGGGCACCATCGGGTTGAGGTGGTGAATATGATGAAAGCCAATGTTACCTGAAAACCACTGCATGATTTTGGGCAACTTGTAGTAGCTACTGCCCTCCATGGCGGCGGTGGTAAAGTCCCAGTCCTTACCCTGGGCCCAGTAGGTGTCTTCAAACTGGTGCTGCACATAAAATAGCCAGATGCCACATCCACCGGCCACACCCATCATTACTGTTTGAATGATTAACCATGGGATGAAGCCATAAATCAGGCTCATCACTGTGCCCCATAGAATGAGAGTCAAATTCATCAGGTAGACAGAACGACGCTCTCTGGGCTTGGACTTAGAGGAGGGAAAGCGTTCAAGCACAAAGAAGAGGAACAGAGGGGCGAGGCCGAAAAGAATGAATGGGTTGCGCAGAAGACGATAGCTGATCTTTACCCGGCGGGAGGATGTGAGGTATTCCTCCACCGTCATCGTCCAGACATCGCCGATCCCGCGCTTGTCCAGATCGCCATTGGTGGCGTGATGCACCGCATGTTCCCACTTCCAATGATGGTAGGGCGTGAAGGTGAGCATGCCAGTGAAGAAACCGAGGGCATCGTTGGCTTTTTTGTTTTTGAAAAAAGAACCGTGCCCGCAGTCATGAAAGATAATGAAGGCCCGTACTAAAAATAAACCCGCCAGTGCAGCGAGGAGGATGGATGACCACAAGGATACGGGGTAAACAAAATATAGGGCAATCCAGATACCCAGAACGGGTAGGAGGGTGTTGGCACATTGCCAAAGTGCCCGCCCGAGATGAGGTTTCTGGAATTCTTCCACCAGCTTTTTCCACTCTGCCACCGATTTCATGTTGTTTTTCATATGTGTGTTCCCAAATATAAAATGTCCTCTATTCATATCAACAGGGATATAGCGATTAGGCAAGGACTGAAAGACGTAGGGGTGATCGTTACATATTGAACCTTTTTTACCGATGTCGCTTGTGCGAAATCTCTCATTCTCTAAGATTGCTCTTAAATAATGAAAGAAACATCTAGCAAGAACCACTTGGCATTTGGCCGGTCAATTGAATCAGGTCTGGAACAGGTTTCGACCGATCACGAATTTTTAGTGGAGTCCTTTTCACGGGTGCTGAACACCCTCGGGTTTGCGGGGCCTGCCTCTCTTTTACGCAATAAAAACTTTTCCGAAACGTTTGAAATTCTGGATCCCCAAACCATTCAGGCGATCTCCTTTTATTTTCAGTTGCTCAACCTGGTGGAGGAACACGGAGCGGGCAGAAGTGCCCGGCAGCGCGAAAAGGAGCTCGGTGGAGATGCCGAGCCCGGCCGTTGGGGGCATTACCTCAAAAGGCTCAAGGCTGAAGGGCATTCTCCGGAAGAGATCCGGGCCCAGCTTTCGCGACTGCGGGTGGAACCGGTCTTTACCAAGCATCCGACTGAGGCAAAAAGATGGGCGGTTCTTGGATTGCACCGCGAAATTGTCCGGCTCTTGCGTAAGCATGACTCCGTCCAAACCAGTTTTGAGCGAAGCTTTTGCTCACAATGTCTGCAGGCGGTGCTGGAAAGACTTTGGCTGACCGGTGAGGTGTTCTCGCGCAAGCCCGAGGTTGAAAACGAACTGGAAAACCTCAGTTATTACTTGAAGCAGATTTTTCCAGTTGTATTTAACAACCTCGACGACCGACTGCGCCATGCCTGGTCGCTGGTCTGGCCCGGGGCCGATCCATTGCTCGACGAAGAGCTGCCCAGCCTGATCTTTGGCTCATGGGTGGGCGGAGACCGGGATGGGCACCCTAAGGTAACTGCCGAAGTGACCCGAAGCACGCTCCATACTTTGAATAAAGGAGCACAGGAGGTGGTGCGGGTGCGCTTGCGGGATCTTGGTCAAAAATTGGCCTTCAGCCGGGCGGGTCTGCAGGCTCCTCCCCAACTGGTGGAACAATTACGGGAGTGGGGTGAGGACGAAGATGTAGGCGAACCTTGGAAGTCATTTGTTCTGGGCATGATCGAACGGCTCGATCAGGGGGTCGTTCCTTTGCGCCGAAACCTCGAGGTGCTGATCCAAAGCCTGGTTGATGCCGGAGCCCGTTGGACGGTGGATTTGTATGTCCGCCCAGTGATGCGCCTGGTCAATAGTTTCGGGCTGCATCTTGCCCGTCTGGACATCCGCCAAAACAGTGCCGCTTATGATTTGGCCCTCGGGCAGATGATGGATGCGGCAGGTATAGAGGATGGAATAAATTTTGGTCAGTGGTCGCTCGAAAAAAAGCTTTCCTTCTTAAAGGAGGAACTGAGCCATCCCCGGCCGATGACCCACGCATCCATGGAACTTCCTCCTGAGGCAGAGGAAGTACGGGCGACCCTCACTGAAGTCGTCCATCATCTTGATAATAGTGGGCCGGAGGGGTTGGGCTGCCTGGTTGTAAGCATGACTCGCAGTGTGGCTGATTTGCTGGTGGTGCATGTCCTCGGCAAAGAGGTGGGACTTACCCGCCTGATTAACGGACGGATGACCTGTGCACTGCCAGTGGTTCCCCTATTTGAAACTTTTGAGGATTTGGAAGCGGCTCCGGGCATCCTCGCTGATTTCCTCTCCTATCCATCTGCTAAGGCAAGTCTGCAGAAGGTAGGAGAAGAGTCGAACCAGGTGATCATGCTTGGTTACAGTGACAGCAATAAGGATACAGGCATTATTGCCAGTCAATGGGCCCTGCAGCGTGCCCAGAAGCGTCTGCTGGAAATTGGAGTGGATCATGGGGTCACACTCACCTTTTTTCATGGCCGTGGAGGAACTGTGGGAAGAGGGGCCGGGCCAACTCACCGTTTCTTGGAGGCTCTTCCGGATGGTTCGCTTGCCGGTGGTCTGCGCATAACCGAGCAGGGGGAGGTGATCGGTCAAAAATTCAACACTGCTACCAACGCATCTTCCAACCTGGAGGCCCTGCTTGCCGGATCCCTCGGTGCCCGCATGTTGCCCTCGGAAAGAGGAGAGCCCGAAAAAACTGCCCGGATGATGGATTGCCTAGCAAAGTCCTCGCGGTTGGCCTACCGGGAGCTGCTGGAAACCGAGGGCTTTGTGCAGTTTTACCGTCAGGCGACCCCGATCGATGCCATTGAGCGCAGCCGTATAGGTTCCCGCCCGAGCCGACGTACGGGCCAGGCCAGCCTGCAGGATCTAAGGGCCATCCCATGGGTGTTCAGCTGGAACCAGTCCCGTTACTACCTGCCCGGTTGGTATGGAGTCGGTGCCGGGCTTGAAGCACTGAAAAAAGGCCATCCTGACCTCTTTGATGAACTGCCCTCATTGCTCGGCAAGAGCTCATTTTTGCGCTATGTATTTTACAATGCGGAGAGCAGTCTGGCCAGTTCTGACCCATCCTGGATGACCGCCTATGCCGAGCTGGTTGAGGACGAAAATCTCCGGTCATTGATGTTGAACAAGATTCTTGCGGAAAGAAGCCTGGCCGAGCAGCATTTTACGGTGATGTTTCAGGGAACCTTGCAGGAGAGAAGGCCCCGTTTCTGGAAAACCCTTCAGGCACGCGAGGATGCTTTGCGTCTTTTGCACGGTCAGCAAATTCGCTTGCTGCGGGAATTTCGCAAAGAGGGGGGAGACCAACCGGAGCGGGTCGAGCGCATGCTCCTGGTGGTCAATGCCATTGCCAGCGGGTTGCGCACCACCGGTTGAAGCTTCTTTTTACCTCAAAAAGCGGGCGGGTGCTTCGTCTTCGAGACCAAGGGTGACCGCCACATTGAGAAAAGTGATTTCTCCCATGGTTTCGCACTGCTCGAACCTTCTATCCCCCTGCATTCTGCTGAGCTCATTGCGCAAGCGGCGCACTTTTTCATCACTCGATATCCGGTCCTCGCACATACAGGTGCGTAGTCGTTTGATCCGGGTCTGGGAAAAATTGAACCTCCTTTGAATCAGTGCCCGTTCCTCCCGTTGGTACTGTAAGCTAGTGTCTTTGTTGATTAGGTTGGTACAGAGTGTCACCACGGGAAGGTTATTCTTAAAAAACTGGGGTAGATAAAAACTACGCCTGCCCTCGTAGGATTGCTGGTCGAAATCGATCGCCCGCACCCGGTATTGGGTATGTTCGAGATCGGGAGTCATTTCCACAACATAGTTATAGGCCCGCATGTCGCCGAGCAAACGGACGAAGCAGCGCTCGTTGAACTTGATAAATTCCTTGGCCAGTCGGACTTCGTTGAGCTCCTCCTTTTGCAAGTAGTCGCGGATGAAGTCATCCCCGGGAACCCCGATAATGTGCTCCTCAATGAGGGTATCCTTGTCCACCTGAAAATTGATTTCATTGGGAGAGAGCAATTGTTCAAGTTCCAGCCCGTAGAGCCGGGAGGCGTCCGCTTTCTTGACATAGAAGTAGTCGTGGTTGTCGTTGTACTGGTTGACGATTCGTATACGGAAGGGCTTGGTGTTCCCAAAGGTGCAGTAATCGACCCGGTCAACATAGAGATTGGGCAGAATGCGCTCATCTCCCCCAGACCGCAAAAGGACATAGATTTTTTTCAAGCCCTCGAACATCTCGCGACCATAGTTCTGATCGTAGACCATGGTTTGCCAGAGGGTATCTTCGTTTTTGGCGTTCATTACCGGGTAGCAGTCCTCGGACTGGAGCAGGTTTTCATAATGCACCGGCAAGTCGAACTGTCTCTTGTAGTACTTGAGGTATTCCCGCAGGGGATCGCTCAGCGGAAAGAACTTTTTTTTCTGCTGCTGGACGAGATCTTCTTTCATTCGTGTTGAAGAGGTCTGCTCATATAAGTCAGGATTATTTGCACTCTAAGTCGCCTGCCCATGATCGACAAGGTGCAAAGCATGGGGGAGGTGATCTATCCCTCCTGGAGCAAACGGACGGGTTTTTCCCGCAGGGCCCGACGGGCGGCGATATCTGCGGTGATTACAGACAGCCCGACCACACATCCAACCACCAGCAGGGGAAGATCCCAACGAAAACTCCAGACCCGGTCGAATACCTCGACGGAGATAAGATAACTGGTCACCAGACTGAGGCAGGTCCCGATAATGGAAGCACCCGCGCCTAGCAGTCCAAATTCAATCCATATCTGCCGGCGCAACTCTCCGGTGGTGGATCCGAGCACTTTTTGCAGGTTCATTTCCCATCGCTGGGAACGGGTCTTTTCCCGCACCACGCAAAAGAGAATGACCAGCCCAGCGAGTATGGACAAAATCGCCATAACCTGCAGGGCCCAGGTCATTTGACCGACCACTTCGAGGATCTTTCTTCCCGTCCGCTCGACATCGAGAATGGAGACGGTGGGAAATTCATTTACTAGCAAATCCTGCAAGCGGCTCTTTTCTTCCTTCTCCAAATTGTGCAGGGTACCGAGGAAGGTCTTGGGTGCCTCCTCGAGCACACCCGGTTGCATCTGTACAAAAAAGTTGGGTTGGAAACTCGTCCATCTCACCCGGCGCAAATTGACCACTTTCGCCTCGATGGGAATACCTGCCACCTCGATGCCCATCCGGTCGCCCACGCCCAATCCCAGAGCCTTGGCATACTTTTGTTCAATCGAAACCTCTGCCGGTCGGCCAGTCCCGGCATCATAAGTGCCGGAAAAGGGCCGTCCCTCCAGCAGTTGTTCGCTGGTCAGCAGGTGCTCCCGGTAGCTCAGGTTAAAGCTGCGGTTACGGAAAGCACTGCGTCTTTGCTCGTCCGGGTTGTTCAGATCCTTTTCTTCGCGGATGGATTTCTCATAGGGTAAGCCCTTGATCGTTTTGATCTTTCCCCGTACCCATGGAGTCAGGTTGCTCAATGGGGCGTCCTGTTCGGCCAAAAAAGACTGCACCTGATCCAGTTGTTCCTCCTGCAGATCAAAGAGAAAAAGACTGGGCAGGTCGCTCAACGGATCGTCCAACCCGATCTCCCTGCCCAGGCCATGGTGAGTCTGTGGAATCAGGGTGAGCAGGAGCACGCCCAGTCCGAGGGCGAGAAATCCGGTCACCGCACCCGCCCGGTTGCGGGCAAGCGAACGGGCGGCTAGGCGCAGGGGCAGGCGGGCCCGGGCAAAGATCCGTTCCACCAGACCGAACCCGAACCGGGAGAGAAGGTAGAGCAGGACCAGCGAGCCGAGAAAGCAGAGAAAAAAGAGGTTGGCCAGTTTGTCCGAGTTGGCCTGAGTCAGGCACAGTCCCCAAAAAGCGAAAAGCCCGGGTAGGGCCCAGAGGAGATTCATTCCAGAGGTGCGGGTGCCTGGACGGGCCGCTTCGCGGAACAATTCGGCAGGCTGCAGGGACCTGATCTTGTGGAGGGCGGGCAGGGCGAGGAGCCAGCCGGATGCGACCGCCACCCCAAAGGTGAGCAGGATGCTTCGCAGACTGACGAATACCTGCACTCCGGCAGTGCCCATATCCGCCACTACAGAGCTAAGTGCCGGTAAAAAGATCGAGCAGGCTAGGCAGGCAGGCACCGCGGCAAAGATGCCCAGCAGGCCGAGTTGCAGGCTGAAGATGCTCAGGGCGGTGGACCGGGTGGCTCCCAGGCTGACCAGGGTGGCCAGCTCGGGCATGCGGTGGGTAAGGAACCCGTGAAAGAGGAATCCGCTTCCCAGGCAGGCAAGAAAGAGGGCCACAAGGGAGACGAGGGATAGAAAGTCGGTGAGGTAGCGCAAGAGTCTGCCTGCACGGTGGCCTGCCTGGCGGTGAGTGTAGATCCGTGCCTCGGGCGAATCGATCACCCGGTCAAGGGCGGGGCCAAAGATCTCCGGGTCTGCCCCGTCCGGCAATCGGAATAAATGGGTATGAAAAGCGATATTCCCTTCACCGAGCAGGCCGGTGGAATCGAGAAACTCCTTACTGATGAACACCTTGGGGGCGAGATCGGTCGGTTGGAAGGAGAGGCCCGCCTCCTCAGTGATCAGATCAGCGATCCGAAATCTAGAATTTCCCAGTTTCAATTCCTCGCCCAGATCGATCTCTAACTGTGCACGGGCTTCGGGATAAATCCAGGCGTGCCGTCTTTGGTGGAGCAGTCCGATCTCGTCGCCTCCAAGTTCCCCGCCCAGTCGCAGTTTAAATTTCCCATGAAAGGGGAAGCCCCGGTCCATCGCCACCACCTTGACCAGCCGGCTCCTCCCAGTCGGTCCGGCGGCCATTGAGAAAAAATCCACCGTTCCCGCCTCACGGGTCTCGCCAGGGAGAGTGCCACGGGCACGGTCCAGTTCCTCGTGGGTAATCGGGCGCCTTGCCCGGATGGCGAGGTCCGCACCGAGCAGTTCCCTCGATTCGCTCGCCACCTTGGTTTCGATCGATTCGCGAAAGGAGTCCACCACCACAAACCCGACCAGTCCGAGAGCCAAGTTGACTGCATAGAACAGACAGAAAGACCGGCTATTGCGCATCTCCCGCCAGGCCTGGCGCAGGATGAACCTCATTTTCCGAGCTTGTTCAATGCTCCGTCCTTGAGCAGGAGAGCACGGTCGCAACGCTTGGCCAGTTCCCGGTTGTGGGTCACCAGTACCAGGGTGAGCCCGTGTTCCGAGCAAAGATTAAAGAGCAGATCCATTACCTCTTCGCCGGTCTTTTGGTCGAGGTTGCCTGATGGTTCGTCTGCGAGCACCAGGGCGGGACGGGTGACCAAGGCCCGGGCGATTGACACCCGCTGGCACTCACCCCCCGACATTTCAGAGGGAAAGTGGGCTACCCGGTGGGAAAGGCCCACTTCTTTGAGGGCCATTCTCGCCCGTTCGGCATAATCGGGCAGGCCGAGAATTTCCATGGGCAGGCCGACATTTTCGATGGCGGTGAGGTTACGCATCAGATGGTATTGCTGAAAGACGATCCCTATTTTTTTGGAGCGCAAACGGGAGCGCTCATCCTCGCTTAGTAGGGCGAGGTTGTTGCCCTCCAGTTCCACGGTGCCCACATCGGGTTTGTCCAGCCCGGCAAGGAGGGAGAGTAGGGTGGATTTCCCGCACCCGCTGGGTCCAAGAATGGCGAGCTTCTCTTTGGCATTTGCCTGCATGCTCAGGTGTTCGAGCACTTCCACCCGGTGGTTTCCCTGATGAAAGCACTTGCATGCCCGGTGGACTTTAAGGATAGGATTCACAAGGATGGGTGATTAAGGTGATCGATCAAGTGCTGGTACATGGTTTGGCAAATTTTTTTGTGTCCTTCGGGGTTGGGATGGATCCGGTCGGGCAGGTTCATTGTTGGCTCTCCCCCCACCTCCTCGAGGAGGAAGGGGAGGAGGGGCACCTTCTTTTCCCTGGCCAGTTCTGGGAAAATATTTTCGAAGGACTTACGGTAGTCCATTCCATAGTTTGGGGGCATCTTCATTCCCGCAAGCAGGACGGGCACCCCAAGTTGCTTTGCCTGGTCGAGGATGCTGGCCAGGTTCTTTTTCGATTCCTTCGGCGATATGCCCCGCAGTCCGTCATTTCCGCCCAGGGCGACCACGAGGTAGTCCGGCGGGGTTTTCAGATACCAGTCGATCCGGGATGCCCCGCCACTGGTGGTGGAACCAGTGACTCCTCCGTTGAACACTTCATAGGGAGGGTGGCCGGGTAGCCGGGACGCATTTAATTTTTGCTCAAGCAGGGCGGGGTAGGCCTGGTCGGGGGATACCCCGTAACCTTCGGTCAGCGAGTCCCCAAGTATAAGGATTCGAAAAGGAGCGGGGCCATCGGTCTGGGGTACATCATGGACCAAAGGCGAGGAAAAGGTTCCGCCATCCGAGCATCCGCCCAGAAAAATGCTCAACAGAAGAAAGCAAAGATTTGCCCGATTGACCAAACTCATCATAAATTGGGCTGTGCCCTCAATATCTCCATATTTTCAATAATGAGCCAGTTTCTTGAGTTTTTGCACGAGCATGCATTGAGCATCGATTTTGCCATGTTTGTACTTATATGGCTGGTACAGGTGATCGTCTATCCGGTTTTTCGGGAAATCCCGGACGGGCGCTTCTCCACCTGGCATCCGCAGTATTGCAATCGGATTGGTTGGTTTGTGCTCCCTCTGATGATTGCCCAGTTGCTTGACTCCGCATCGACCTGTTTTTTTGTGGGAGATGATCTCGCCTGGGCACGTCTGCTCTGCGTGCTCCTTGCCTGGGCAGTCACCTTCCTGATCTCCGCCCCCTGCCACCGCCGCCTGATGAGGGAGGGCAGGATCGACCGGGTGGTCGACTGTCTGATCCGCTCTAATCTCTGGCGGGCGGTTGCATGGACAGGTGCACTATTGGTCTCCTGGTTGCAATACTAATGGGCACGAACAAGCCCCAGTTAGAGGTCAAGGATTGTCCCCGTTGTGGGCGTCCTTTCCGCAATCGCAAGAAATGGATTCTGCGGGGCATCTGGGACCAAATTATTTATTGTTCAGAAAAATGCCGCCGGTCGAGAAATTGACTACTTCCATGACCAACCGGACTGTCTGGTGGATCAAGCGGGATCTGCGGATCACTGACAACCATTGTCTCTTTCTTGCCACCCAATCCGCTACCGAGGTGGTTCCCTTTTTTTGTTGGGAACCGAGCGTGCTTGCAGGGGCGGATTATGGTGTCTTTCATTTGCAGGCCCAGTGGCAGGCTTTGCGTGGGCTTGAGGCCAGCCTGCGAAAGCGTGGGTCCGGATTGGTGGAAAGAGTGGGCGAAGTGGTGGATGAGCTGGATGCCCTCTACCGTAAACATCCCTTCCAGTGCTTGCGCTCCTACCAGGAAACTGGGAACGACCTAACATTTTGCCGGGACCGAGCGGTGCATGCATGGTGCCGGGAACATGGAGTGGAATGGGTCGAGTCGACCGGCAATACTGTGATTCGAGGAATGTCCGCCGAGCGCAAAAGAAAGGTGCTCTCCAAAGGGTCCCGTGGCCGGTTGGCCGTGCTTCCAATTCCTGATGATCTTTGCTCCCCGAAAGACTCTAGTCTTTTTGCCCGCCCGATGGACTGGGGCGACTTGCTGGACCATTTCCCCCAGTTTTCCGGACCTCTTTCCGATAGTCTGCAAGCGGTCAATGAACGGTCGGCTTGGGATACCATCCATTCCTTTTTAAAGGATCGCGGGTTGGGCTACTCTGGGGGCATCTCCTCACCCAATACCGCTTTTCTGGCCGGCTCCCGCCTGTCTGCCCATCTTGCCTGGGGGACGATCAGTTCGGGAAGTATTTTTCATGCCCTTGACCAAAAAAGAGAGGAACTTAATTCGGCAAATAAGCCGAGTCCTTGGAAGCGCAGCCTGCGTGCCTTTGAGTCTCGCCTGCACTGGCGCGATCATTTCGTACAACGCCTGGAGGGCAGCCCGCAGATGGAGTTTTTTGCTATTAACCCAGCCTATGATGCCATCATGTACGAGGACGATCCAGACTTGCTCGCCACCTGGCTCGATGGTCGCACCGGTTACCCGATGGTCGATGCCTGTATGCGTTGCCTCGGACAGACTGGTTTTTTGAATTTTAGGATGCGGGCTATGGTAGTCAGCTTTGCCTGTTTTGGGTTGCATCTTTCCTGGCGTCTGATTCACGGGCCGCTTGCCCAGATCTTTTTGGACTATGAGCCGGGCATTCACCTGTCCCAGTTGCAGATGCAGGCGGGTATTACCGGTATCAATGCCATCCGGGTGTACAGTCCGGCGAAGCAGTTTTTGGATCACGACCCTGAGGCGGTGTTTGTAAAGAAGTGGGTGCCGGAACTCCTAGATTACACGCCCGTGGAGATTGCCCATGCGGGCGAGATCGACCTCACCGGCTATGTAACGCCCGTGGTCTCCTTGAAGGAAAGGACTAGGCAAATGAAGGATCAAATCTTTGCTATCCGTAAGAGCGAGCAGGGTCGCGATGGTGCCCGAGTTATGCTCCAGAAACATGGATCCCGCAAAGGAGCAGGTACAAAAGGAAAAAGTAATAAAACGGCCGAGGTGCAGCTCGCTCTCTTTAAAGACTCAGTCCCTTGACTGTCTTTAAGTCGCAGCGCAAATCCTCCATCGAGGCAAGATTGCGCAACCACTTGCGGGGCACCCCGCACCCAATTCCGAGGATTCCACCCACCACCACAGCCCGGTGGCAGTTATCCCCTCCGCACTTGGCATTTTGCAAAACAGCTAGGGAAAAATCGTCGTGGTACTTCCAGACTAAATACAGGGAAGCGACAAAGGACTCAGGCAGGTAACACGCGGTGGATAGCTTTTCTCCCACTACCACTTGGTCGGGTAGATCCACCCAGTTCATAAATTTCGAGACCGAGACCCCTGGTATGGGCAGTTCCCTAAGCACCCGTTGGATGGGCATACCCTCGGCGGCATGGAGGAGAATGCGGGTATAATCCGCGGCTGCCCTCAGGGAGTATTCGTGGTCGTGGGTGGCCCGAACGAGGGAGACCGCATGCTGTATGAGGGTGGCGGGGTCCGTTATGTTCAATGCATCCAGTCCGGCAAGGAGACCGGGGATCAGACTGAGAGCTCCAATGTGAAGGTCAGCTGATCCGCAGGAGTGGAGGGCACGCCCCCTGGCGAATTGGGTGAAAAACTTCCTGTGGTACTCCTCGACATAGGTGTCTCGGTGCCAACCTGGGGTGAGCATGACCTCGGCATAGCGGCGGAGCCAGCCGTCGAGGTCGTACTCTCCCCGCAAGATGATCCAGCGGTACAAATCCACTGAAAGTTTTAAATTGAGGGTATTTTCTCCGGCCTGCAAATATTGATGATAGTGGGCCCCTTTGACTCCCCAGTACTTTTTCTGATCGTGCAGAATATCAGCTTTAGGGCCGATTGGTTCGTACTTTGATCGCCAGAGGATGCTGTCGGGGTGGGGGTTGCGTGGGGCCAGGTAATCCTCAAAATCGCCATAGTCGCGCTCCAAAGCATCGCGGTCGTAATACCAATGCACCGGCATAGCGATGGCATCACCGACTAGGGAACCTAGAAATGCATTTTGCAAGCTCATGATATACAGGTTAGGAAAGTTTTGAAGATGGACAAATTAGAGGTGTATGAAAATTCCGTGCCAAGTGGGCGAATGTCCCTCTTTTACGATGAAATTTATTCATCCGGGCTTGATCGAACCGCCCGATTCCCGGTCGACCGATATTCCCGGATTGCCCAGCGGATCCGGCAGCAGGATGGGCAGGGAATGATTGAAATGAAGCGGCCTCGCCTGGCCACCCGCGAGGAAATTTTGCTCGCTCATGATGTTGACTATGTCGATCGCTTTCTTGCCCAGGAGCTGCAGGAGGATGAAATTCGCCGGATAGGCCTGCGTCCATGGAAGCCGGAAATTGTAGAGCGTACCCTGCGGTTGGTCGGTGGGGCACTCGATGGGCTTGATCTTTTGCAAGGGGGGGCACCGATTGCCGGAAATATGGCGGGAGGTACCCACCATGCCTTTGCCGGTGAAGGCACGGGATATTGTATATTCAATGACCTTGCGGTCTGTGCCCTGGTTGCTCTTGGACGTGGCCAAGCTCAGCGTGTCCTCGTGCTCGACCTCGATGTTCATCAGGGGGATGGAACCGCGGAGATCTTTAAGAAAAATGACCGGGTATTCACGGTCTCCCTACACGGGCAGGATAACTTCCCTTTCCGAAAAAAAACCAGCGATATTGACCTCGGTTTTCCCAAGGGCACCGGGGATGAGAAATTTCTGGCCGGTCTTGACCGCATCCTTCTTCAATTGGATAGTCAATCCTTTGACCTGCTCTTTTTTCAGTCCGGAGTGGACGGATTGAGGGCGGATGCCCTTGGCTTGTTAGACCTCACGCGCACGGGAATGAAGGCGAGGAATGAGAGGGTATTTAGTTGGCGTAGGGAACGGGGAGTACCCATGCTCCTGTTTATGGGCGGAGGCTACGCCAACCCCATCGACCCCACGGTCGATGCCTTTGCCGATCTCTTCTTCGGTGCCGCTTGTGAGTACCGCAAGGCGATTGGTACTTAGGTAGGAGGGCGGTCCGCGTGCTCTTCGGGTTGAAGGGCTTTTTCCTCCCCTTTTTTTGTGGGTAAGAACCGCCGGTAGACCGAGGTGAGAAAGAGAGCGATGTGCAGGCAGGTAGGGAGGGCGGCGGATACGCCCATAATCACTCCAAAATAGATATTTTTGGCATTTTCCTTGCCCGTGGGGTCCTGGATTGCCTGAATTGCACGGTTGGTGTACTTGGTTCCTCGCTCGGCTAGTTGCTCGGGGGCGGCTTCCAACAGGCTGATCATCCACCCTCCAAAGGTGAACACAAACAATACCCAGAAGGTTGCGATCACGGCGATGAGCAGATCGAGGGACAGATGAAAGACATACTCTGTGGTCTTTGTCGAAGCGAGGGCTCGCCGGATAATCCAAATGGTCACAAAGAAGGACAGGCTGTCAAAGAGGGCCCCGAGGATACCCACTGGAATTTGCAATTTTATATAGTGGGCCGCCTCATGGGTCATCATGTAATAAGGGAATGCGGTGTAGATTGCCCACCAGTAGCAGGCAATGTTTAACACGATGAAAAATCCGAAAAGAACGGGAAAAAAGAATTTAAGCGATCCACGCTTGCGCTCGTAAAGATCAAGCACCTGGTGAAGGGTATCCCTCCACAATTGCATAATGTTGTTCACGTGGGACTATTTATTGCAGGCAAAAAAATTTAGCGAGAAAAGATTGGGTAGATTGGTTGATGTTGAAAATTAAATGATTAACGAGGTGCTACATTTCTAAAGTCACTTACCTACTTGGTTAGTTTGGAGACCATACAGACATGTGCCCTTGCATTTTTTTTTAGGATTAGAATATGATGATCAGAAGATGGCAGTCACTTTGGAAAGATTTTGTTTGGCGGCGTTTCACTTATTTACGAATTTCCGTTTGCCCCTATTTCTTTTGCTTTTTAGCTCCTTCATTGATCCAGCGTTTAGCAATGTCTACAGGATCGATTATGGTGAACTGGAAGGTATTCTTACCCAAAAAAGTGCCAACTGGATCGATGTCCGTGATGATAAAGGATTTATCAATAGATACCTTCCTTTTTGGGTCGGGGAGTCGCCAAGTCGGGGAGGAGAATTCGATCCCCAAATGATTCAGCGAATAAATGAGCTGATTGTCGGTAATCGGGTCTATTTAAAGTGGAGTTGGGATGGGCACCTGCGAGTGGAAGATTTTAGGGTGATTCAGCCTCCTGATGAATCGGGCACCTTTGAAGGATATATATTGGAGGTGGGCGATAAATGGGTGGATGTTCAGAACCACAAAGAGGGGAAACCCTGGCGCTTTTACTTGCCGTGGTTGGGCGGGTATCCTGAAAATGGCGGAGGCTATGACCGGGGAATGCTGCTTTTTTTTCACGATCACAATCCCAGGCTGCCTGTCTATTTTGACTGGATTTATGATTTAAGACCACGAATTACGAGGATTTTGAAATTTGAGGATGCGAAATTTGTTCCTTTTTTCGCGGGAAAAGAAGTGGCCACCGAGGTGATACTTCCATCGAGCGACAAAAAGGACCAAGCCGCACCGACGAACCCGTTTGACCAAGCCGCACCGACGAACCCGTTTGACCAAGCCGCACCGACGAACCCGTTTGACCAAG
>Ga0181564_10002199_pt1 | contig 17173 bp, 7 predicted proteins | sample 011ome_24_FD_134512 | JGI IMG/M metagenome (GOLD analysis project Ga0181564, IMG submission 134512) | Coastal salt marsh microbial communities from the Groves Creek Marsh, Skidaway Island, Georgia - 011513CT metaG (megahit assembly) | ecosystem: Environmental > Aquatic > Marine > Intertidal zone...
AATTGCTGAACATCCCCAGGCTTACGATAATCGCTAATAAATTCGCCATGTGGAATTCGCCGACTCAGTTTACTCGTCCATCCACGATTCCACAAGTTGAACCCACCGCGTAAGAGCACCAATCGCTCGTACCCGGCGTCTTCGAGCGCCTCCAACGCCTTGACCGCGCGCAGCCTCCCGTCGCTACAGACGACTATTATTTTCGACTGTTTCTTATCCGGAAAGTATCGCTCAACGTCGGCGACAAACGACGGATTCAGCGCCTGGCCTTGCATTACCTTGGCCTTCGCGTTGCTGTCGTATCGATAGGCGGTCGCCGTCACGAGCGGGACGACGCGCACTTTTTCGGGACCGCTCACGACCACCACCTCGCCGACGCCGCCGACGGTGCCTTTGGGCGGGTTCGGACACTCGCCGAAAAACTCGCGCTCGACGTCGCAACGCACGTCGAGGAAATCCCAACCGTCGTCCCAGAGCACGCGCGCTTGTTCGGGATCGGCGACGAATTCGTCGCCGGCGTCGAAGACTTCGCGGACGACGGCGTCAAAGGTGGCGTCGCCGTACTGGGGCACCGCGGGACGAGCCACAGGGCGCGCGGCGCGAGCGCGGCGGCGCGAGCGCGTGGGTGATACCATCGCGTGTGCGTGAGCGTGCTGTGCGGTGTGCGCGCGCATGGTGTGCAAAGTGCGTCGCACAGTGCGGCTTTGCAGAGCTCTGTGGATGCCTTTTATCCACGCTGAGTCACCGTCTGAACGCGCGCTCGAGACCACCGCCAGACCGACCGCGTCGGCGTGCATCACGTTCAAAATGTGTAATTCACAACGACAATTATGTAAGCTAATGTTGTATGCGCGAGCGCACGCGTGGCGTGGAAAACTAGCGCTGGATGACGACTGCGCCTGCTAAACCGTCGGAGATGACGTGGGCGTCGTCGTCCAACGTCTTGGGCGGGAATCCGCTGAGTTGCAGCGCGTACGCGAATGATTCCGACGGTCGCGAGTTGGCAATGAACGAACGAATGTGTGCCACGGTGTGTGAGGTGTTGAACTTTCCGACGAGTCGGCTACCGTCGCGTAAACGAATCTGAATGGACGTCGTCGGTTGACTTTCGTCCACGGTCCAGTCGCCCACGCTCGCGCCAGCAGCTGACGGTGGCGGTGCAGTCGTCGGCTCGCTTGCGAGCGTACGCCCCGAACCACCGAATGCTTTGTATTTAGGTTCCGCCGGTGGCACGTAAGGCTCGTGACGCTGCATCAAATTGATGTTCATTCGCGTGTTTCGATCCCGAGGCAAAAGCTCCGCCGGCGCCTCGCCGCGCGCGATGGATTCCATAAACGCCACATTCGCGGGATCATCAAAACCGCGCAACGGTCCGTCGTCAATGGTAAATCCATTCTGCCAGAACGTCACGACGGTGCTCTGAATCGCATTCGAATCCGCCGCGACGTCCGCGTCGCCGACCTCCACCGTCTCCGCCGCCGCGTCGCCCCCAAGCGTGCGCGCGCGCCCTTGAAACGCCACCCGCGCACCGCGAGCACCGCGCTCGTTTGGATTTAAATCTTCGTGCGTGCCTTCACCCACGCCGTGTGCACGCGCGGAGTCGAACATTTGTCCGAGACGCGTTTCTGGACGCTGCCTCGGGTCGATGACCGACTGCCCGCTCGATGCCCCACCCGTGTACCACTCTTGCGGGTCTGGCCCATCGCCCCGTCGCTCGTCCTCGTCGTCTTTATTCACGTCGCTCAAACTGCGAACGTTGACCTGTGCGTGCGCGCGAACGCGAGAGACAAGAGCGCAAAGAGTGGTTAGCAACGAGATCCAATCCAACGCACTTTACGACGACACCGCCGCGCGGCGGCACGACTAGGTCTCGCGTGAAAAGCGGGCGTAGTCGCACGTACCATTGCGTGCGTGTCTGTCGCGCGGAAGCGTTGGGCGAGCACCGGGATGCGTGGCGCACAGTGAGGCGGCGTCGCTTCGCCGGGCGCGGACGAAAAGAATGAATTAATGAGTTGAAATTCTTGTATGTGTTATGATGTACCGTCTACAGTTTGCGCGCCGCTAATTTTTTATCGCTTACCACCCTTCTTCTTGCGACTGGCATTGGCCCATGCCTCGCTGTCGTCATCACCGCCGACGCCGTCGTCAAAGCCGCCGCCGCCGCCCGAACTCTGCGACGCCGCCACCTTGGCCAACTCACCATTTCCCAACCCTTCGGCGAGCGAGGGATCGGCGCGCTTTTGACGAATGAGCTCACCAGCAAACGCCGTCGCTTGCGCCGTTTTGCCGAGATACAACGCCACGTACTCTTGCACCTCGCCCGCGGAGGGCAAGCCGAGCAGGAAATCAACCAACGTCATGTCGTCTGAATTGTTCAACGCGAGCATTTGCGACTTGCACCACGCGCGCAAGGCGTTCTTATTGTTCAATGGAGGCATAGATGTGGCACTCGGGGTCGCAGGCGGCTGAGTCAACGGCGCCACGGCAACACCCATCGCCGGTCGGGCTTGTGGTGCTGGCGCCGGAGCCGGCGCGCGAGCGACAGGCGTCGGAATGGACATCGCCGGTCGAGGCACCGTCTTGGCGGCACCAGCCGCGGCGGTAGCCGCCCATCCACCAGATGGTAACTGCGGCTGGTACTGTTGCTGTTGCTGCGCGGCGGCGGCGGCGCGGCGCTCGACCGCGCGCGCCTCCTCCTCTTGAATTTCCTTCAAGCTTTTTCCCGCGCTCGATTGACCACCCCACGCGCTTCCAAGCACCGCGCCGTGCATGCTAGGCGGCGGCGCGTTCTTTGCTGCTAACGCCGCACGCGCTTCTTCTTCGCGCTGAATATCAAGAAGGGTCTTCTTACCAACGTTAGCCGGGGGCGCGGGCGCGGCGCCACCCCACGCCGGACCCGTCGGCGCCTTGGGCGAGGGCGGAGGCTCCTGCGCCGGCGGCATCGGAGCAGGCATCGCCTTAGGAATAGGCATTGCTTGCGGAATGGGCGGCTGCGCACGTTGAGCGGGAGGGGCGTCCCATTGCGATGACGCATCTGCGCCCGCGTTCTCTTGACGTCCTTGCGAGTTGTGCATTTGTCTCGCCTCAAGCTCAGCAAGCGTCAACCCGCGCACTTGCGGAGGTGGAGCTTGGCCTTGCTGGTTTGAAATCCCCAAACCCGCAGCGAAATTCGCGAGTGCGTTCATAGATGGAGGCGGCGCTTGCGGCTCAGGCGCACGATGCGCGCGTTCAAGTTCTTCAAGCGTCATTCCGCGCGCCGGAGGCGCGCTGCCTACTGGAGGACCTTGCGGCATATTCGCGAGCCACGGCGGTAAACCACCGCCGCCAGCTTGTGGTGGTGGCGGTCCCATCGGTGGCATGTGCTGATGTTGCGGTGGAGGTTGCTGTGGCATGGGAATGTGATATCGCCAACCAGATTGCAAAAGTTCAATCAACGGCATAAACGGCGCTTGAGGCGGCGCGTCGATCGGTCTGCAAGGCAAATCGTTCGGGAAAAAGCCACCTTGGTGCCACTCCATGAGCTCTTGACGGGAAAACGGCCCTTGTTGTTGCCCGCTTGGATCCAGGTAGAGCCAATCGATGTTTGGCGGCACTGGCAACGGTTGCTGCGGCGGCGCTTGTTGCTGCTGTGGTGGCATTTGCACCGGCGGCATTCGCACTGGCGGCATTTGTACCGGCGGCATTTGCGCTACGGGAGGTTGCATCATACCCTGAATGCCTCCTAAGTGAGACATGTGCGGCATGATGGTTTCCTCTTCTTCCAAAGCGACGAATCTGGACGTTTGTTGCGGCGCCGGCTCTGCGGATGCGGCCATGGCGAAGAATCCTTCGCGTTCCTCCTTTGTCAGCTCGGGCATCGTCGTGCCTAAGAATGAGTCATCCGTCATACTCGCATCGATGAGCGCGTTGCCCTCTTGCGCCCATTCAGGGACATCGGAATCTTTTGCCGCGCTCGCCTTGGTGTCAGCCTTCTTCTCCTCCTTGGCCCAGTCGCCGTGTCGTCCAATCATCGTCAACTCCCACAGCGGATCGCCAGGTTGAATATTCTTCATCGGCACGTTCGTTGCGCACACGTCCGCGGGTAAAACGCACGTGTTCGACTCTTCGAGCTGACGCAAAATGGTCACCATTTCGCTCGCCGTGTATCGATACTTGGCGCCGTTGTCCTTCTTCTCCGCGCCCTCCTCGCCGTCTTCACCCGTTGCATCTGTGAATTGACCTTCCGTAGATTTGCTCATCACTCGCTCGTAAAACGATTCGCTCACGCTGCTCACTTGCAACGCTCCGAGGGACAATTGCAACGCTTGTCCGCCGCTCTTGCCGCGTCCCATCGTAAACCCTCGACCAGCGCCCGTCGGTCGCGTCGGGAACCCATCTCGCGAGCTCCGCGCGCCCCCCACCGCGCGCTTGCCATCACCGCCTTCAGCTTTATGAGATTCAGCCTGAGCGTTATCCACCCAGCCTTTGCCGCCCCAATCTGCGCCACCGCTGCGACCGTCCGAACGCTTGCCCCACGAATCTCCGCCCGCGCGACGAGCGTCATCCTTAAACTTCCGATCGCGCCCGCCTCTCGTACCTCGCGTACTTTGACGTTCACCTTCACTTGTACGCGCAGTCGTGTCTCCAGCGCTCGCATTATTGCTCCACGGCCGTCCACCGTCGACACTTTTACGATCGCGTCCGGCGGTGACCCATCCGTCGCCCGCGTTCGCGCCCTTCCCTTCCCCATCCGCGCCCGCGCCCGCGCCCGCGCCCGCGCCAGACTTTCCCTCGCTCATCACCGCGTTCTCGCGCCCCGCTTCGTCCGCCGTCATGATCCAACGCGCGTCACGAATGCAGTTCAATGCGCAATCCTAATCGACCGCAATCAATCTCCAATTCACTGCTCGCGCGCTCGCCTCGCCGCGTCGCGTGCCCTCGCGCGCGTGCCCGTGCGTCGATGCGCCCTCGCGTGGTGTCTCGCGCGCGTTCCACGCCTCGCCGCGCCTCGCCGCGTGCGTGCGTGCGTGCTAAAGAGCGTGGGGTAATGACGACGTGCCGATGCTGACGCAACGTCAGAGCGCGAGCGCGAAATGATGCGCGCGACGCGCACGATGTCGCGCGCGATCGGCACCGTGCGCGCGGGCGATGCGCGCGTGAATACCCGCGCGGGACTTGCGCGCGCGATGCGAGCGCAGCGCGCGCGGCGTCGCGCGTACGGGGGCGTTGGAACGCGCGCGAGCGCTGGAGAGACCTCGGAGCTGGCGTATAAATGCGCGAATGAACGCGCGACGGCAGCGTTGGCAGCGGCGCTAGCGGGTGTGTCGCGTACGGGTGATGTGATATGTTTGCATGGTGCCGTGGGTGCGGGTAAGAGTGCGTTTGCGAGGGCGTTTATACGCGCTGTGTTTGATGACTCGACGTTGGACGCGCCGTCGCCGACGTACTTGGTGCAACAACGGTACGAGGGAGACGTGTGCGGGGCGGATGGCGTCGTCCGAACGCGTGAGGTGCATCACTATGATTTATATCGCTTGAAAGATGCGCAGGAGATTGCGTCGATGGTGGATTTGGGGGAGAGCGCGGCGCGAGCGACGTCGTTGTTTGAGTGGAGCGAACGGTTGGGGACGTCGACGCCGAGCGAGCGATTAGACGTATATGTGCGCGCGGTGCGCGAAGACGAGGTCATAGAGAATGTTATCACGTTAGATTGTGGCGAATGTGAAGACGATGAAGATGAGGAGGACGAGGAGGACGAAGACGACGATGACGTGGATGAAGCGTACACCGATACGGCGGCGCGGTTGTTTCGATTGAACGGTCGCGGTGGAGACTGGCACGAACGCTTGCGTTCGTTGGATATTTAGAAAATGATGTAATTTACCGTAGCTAAAGTAGTGGTGTTATTCGACGTCGATGTCGTCGAGATTTTCTGGACCCCAATCGTCGTCGTCGTCGTCGTCGACTTCATACATGTCCGGCGTGCCATTCAATTTCGCCGTAAGCGCGCGCACTAATCCTGCTTGAAGCGAGTTGAATGTTTGTATATTTTCGATCGAGCCTTCGAGGGAACCGGCGTGAATTGCGGCTCCGAGCGCCACGGCTTCGTCGGGATTAACGAGCTTTTCGTTCGCCTTGCGTCCCATGGTATTCTCGACAAACCTTCGTACGCACGGCGACCGCGTTGCGCCACCGACGAGAAGAATTTGATCAAACGGACGACCTGCGGCACGCGAAGCGCCGTCTTTCTTGTTTGCGTTCTCCATAATGGCTTCTAAATCCACGCCCGCGCTGTCAGCCGCGGCACTCACAGGATGTCGCATGCGTCGAAGAACATCAATAACGAGCTTTTCTAGCAATGACCGCGTCATTGTTCGAGTCTCACCCCCTGGCATTGGAATATCAACTTTGTCTTGAATACTCAGCGCTTCGCGCGCCTTGCGAGCTACGCTCAGCGCACCTCTCGGATCGACTTCGGCGCCGAGCTTTTTCGCCTCGCTCGAGAGCCACTGCGCGACGGCACGGTCGAAATCATCCCCACCTAAATTCGGATCGCCACCAGTGGCGAGAACCTCAACGGTGCCCCTACCAACCTCTAGTACGCTCACATCGAACGTACCTCCACCGAGATCGAATACGAAGACGGTCTCGTCTTCGTCCACGTCTACACCGTACGCCAAAGCCGCCGCCACCGGCTCCTTCAAAAGTCGCACCGTTTTCAACCCAGCTAAACGCCCCGCCTCCTCGGTTGCCGTCATTTGTCTATCATCAAAGTACGCTGGCACGGTAATCACCGCCTTGTCCACGGGAACGCCTAAATCAGCCTCGGCGGCGTCCAATAAAGTGCGTAGCACGTGCGCGCTCACCTCCTCGGGAAGCACCACAAAGTCCTTCCCATCACCACCAACTCCGCACATCGCCGCAAACTTTGTTTTCGGATGTGAAATCACGCGATACGGAAACTCACGCGCCATGTGCTTGGCGTTCTTAAACTTTTTCCCAATCAAGCGCTTGACGCTGTGAAACGTGTTTCTCGGGTCAGCGCTCAAGCGCTTTCGCGCCTCGTGCCCAACGAGAACGGCGCCATCGGGGGTGTAGGACACAACGGATGGGATTGTGCGATACCCTTGGCACGGTACGATGACGGCTTTGCCGTCGCGCACGACAGCCACAGCGCTGTTTGTTGTCCCGAGGTCGATGCCGCAAATTGATGCTCTGGGGACGAGTGTCGCGAGGCTGACGCGTCGCGTGCGCGACACCGCTCGGACATCGCGCGGGCGACATGGCGTGAATGTTGATGCGTTCGAGTGTGTTCGCGCGCGAGCGGCGCTCAGCGACATGTTCGCGCGCGCGTGCGTGAGTGACGGCGCTTAAGCTGACAGTTACTTTTTCGAGAAAAGCGCAGCCGCGACGACGCATGCTCTCGTGTGTGTAATGTCGTCGCCTGCAACGGCAGCACCGAGTGTCGCACGTTATCGGTGTGTTTGTTTAGTATCTAAAATGAATTGAATCACTGGCTAGGAGTAAATGGATGTGAATGTGGCTAAGGTTGGAGTTGTCGTTGACGCGGCGTAGCGGCGATGCGCAACGCTTTCATAGGACTGGTGTGTGGCGTAGAATTCGGCGTCCGCGCGAGTCTCGGAACCAGGGACAGGTCCGACGGACTCAACGAGTGCCCAATTCGTACTTTGACGGGTAACGGTACGGCGAGGTTGAATTCGTGCGCTACGGATTCCATGGCACCGCGCACGACTTGCGCCGCGGCTTTGGCGGTTCTCGCGTCGACTTCAAAGACGCACTCGTCGTGAATGGTTAGAATCAAATAGCATCGCTCGAGAAGATGCACGGCGCGGAGCTTGTCGTTGACGAGCAAGCACGCACGTTTGAAAATATCGCTCGCGCTACCCTGACACACGGTGTTGAATGCCTCACGCTCGGCTCGGCTTCTGTGATTGTTGTCCGTAGAGTGCAGTCCTGGAAAATTACGGCGTCTCGAGCGAATGGTCGTGACGTATGACATCGGCTTTTGCTCGCGTGCGTTTTGCAGCACAGAGTCTCGCCAGATTTGTAATTTTGGAAGCGCTTCATGAAAGCGCGCGATGTGAAGTGACGCTTCTTCGGTCGTAATCCCGAGCTTCTGCGCTACGGTGCCGGCGCCGCTCCCATATAAAGAGGCATATACGCACGCCTTGCATGCGTCTCGGTCACTCGGTTGCACGTGTGCAATCGACTTTTGCAACCACTTACTCGCGAGCACTATGAAGATGTCGTCCGCGGGATTGTCGGGATCTGGCGTCGGATTGGACAAAGACTGTATCAAAGTCTCGTCGCCGCTCAAATGCGCGGCGAGTCGCAATTCAATTTGCGAAAAATCGGCGCACAGTATAAGCTTCCCGGGTGGTGCGGTGAACGCGCTTCGCATTCTGATCTGAGGCGGCGGCGCGTTTGAACCGACAAGCGCGGAACACTCCTTGTCGAGTGGTACGGTGTGGAGATTCGGGTCGTCGTGTGTCAGTCGACCAGTCTCTGTGCCCGTTTGCGACATGGAGCAGCGAATGCGAATCGGCGTCGAAGGAGAAGCGTTCGCACTGGGTACCATTTCGAGCAGAGCTTCTGCCTCGCCATGCGCGCGCTTCAATGCACGATATTCTTTGAGCATCTTTGGGAATGGATGCTGGGTCTCCGTGATGAGCGCATCGAGGATAGCTTTGTCCGTGGAATACTTTTGCTTTCGTGCTGCGACGCCGCCGACGGTGGCTTTAATCGCGGACGGAGGCGGTGGTAGCTTTAAATGCTCAAACAAACACACACCAACGTCAGCGGGCGAGTCCAGCGATGCACCTTCAAACACCCACTTCGAGTCCACGGCGAGTTTCAGCAAGTATCGCAACTGATGATCAAGAATTTGCAACTGTTGTCTCATAATCGCTGGCGAAAACGGAACTCCCGAAGTCTGCATGGCTACAATCGTCGAGACAAACGGCATCTCAACGTTGAGGAGCGCGCCGAGCAATTTTTTTCCTTCGCACATTGCCCACAGATGACCGCCCAGGGCTAGACACGTCGCCGCCGATCGAGAAACGTTGCGCAAATGTGCGTGGCGTTCGTCGTCGATTTTGCACGAGTCATCCAGCGCTGACGCGTCCAAGCCAGAACTAAACAACTGCGCGAGTGCTTCCGTCGGATCCTTGTCCAATACTCTATTGGCATCCGAGATGGGTTTTACTTGAGCGGCTTCGACGTGAATCAACCATGCGGCGATGCGAATGTCGACGACAGGCGCACCAAACGTAAACAAACGTTCGGCGTACGTTTCTCTCGTGTGTAGTATACCACGCAACTGCGCTTGTAAATCAACAGTGAACTTTTTTGGACCAGGGCGAGATAAGACTTGCAACGCGTTCTGAATTGGTATACCCACGACTCTGCTCGGATCGTGTCTGTCGTAAAGAATCTTGGCGATGAAGACCGCGTTCGTGTTGAGCGCGACGGCGATGCGCGCCGGAGCGCCAATGGGATCGTCACGGTCGGGCTGGAACGTCACTGCGTACTCTGCCGCACTCTCCCACGCCTTCATAAACATGTCAATATCCGCGTTGCAACGCAATAGCGTCATACCAGATGCCGAAGAGATGTCCAACGCGGGGAGCGCTGCGACTTCATCCGGTGTCAAATCCGCCGCGAGCGCAGCTTCCATCTTTTCAAGTTCAAGTAGACGAGCTTGCGCCTCTTCGCGTTCCTCACGAGACTCTTCAGCAACAAGCTCTTTTGCGCGCACGAAAATCTGTCGCGCGGCACGAATCAACGCCCCTTGTGCCATATCAGTTTTGCTGTGCTGCTTCAAAACGCTTGCAATTTTCTCCACGCTCCCCAAAGACACGATGGCTTGCGGCGTTTTGATACCTCCGTTGTACAGTGCGCGCGCTCGCGCGATACCGATAAAAGGAATTTTTGTCAGTGCCAGAATCTCTTCTTGTGCGCCGCTCGTGATACGATCGTGCATGCGAGCGACGAGGGCTTCCATGTCACTCCATCCTAAAGTACCACAAATAGTCGCCACGCCTGACGCAAATCGCGCGCACGTCTCTTGTACCATTTGAACATTTATTTCACCGTACTTTTTCACGAGCTCGTCTGGTGGCATTTCTTGAATCACATCGGTTACCATCATGGCTGTCTTGAATCGTCGGCACTTGAATCGCTGAAGTACTTGCTCGGGCGTAGTGTCTTTTCTATTTGAACGCATGCGGTTGACATAGTGCTCGCTAATGCCGACTTTCTCGGCGATGCGAAGCTCCACTTCGTTAAGATATGACCACATGTTAACAAATCTGTACGTATCAAATCGAAGCAAATCATTGGCATCTCGCGGTAAACCGTTCTCTTCGTTAATCACTGGCGGGTGCGTAAGCAGATACAGTAAATGTAACGGCGTGCTGAGAACAAGATCGTCCCGCGCGCGGCGAATGTCTTCAATTATTGGTCGTATAAACTCCAGTGGCAGCATCCCAGCCGCGACGGCAGATCCGAGTGGTGACGCACTCCATAACAGTGCCGCTTGATTCCACAGAAGCAGGCTATTCTTTTGGCACCACTGAATCGCTTCTCTCGCAATCTTCTGCACCATGTCGTCAAAATCATTGAGCGCGGATAACAACGTGCACTTGATGTAACACTCGACATCTGAAAGAGACTTCACCAACCCTGATGCGACGGCTTCTAACATGATACGACGCATGCCGGTCTCCGCGACCGCACTTTCGAGCTCGTCCGTAGGTCCATCGATGAGGTCGCACACGGAGTCAAATTTCGCCACCGATGGACAAAAGACAACAGCCGAACCTGAAGTGTCTAAACCCGCGCGACCCGCGCGACCTGTCATTTGCTGAATGTCGCGAGCGGTCAAGTCAACCATTCCTTTTGTAAGATCTCGAATGATGACGCGGCGAGCGGGAAGGTTTACGCCCGTCGCAAGCGAAGTCGTACAGCACAAGACGCGCACGATGCCGCGTCTGAATGATTCCTCCACCATCTCCCGTTCGTCCGACGCCAATCCACTATGATGGAACGCCACGCCGTCTTCAAAATACGGTGCGAGAGTATTCGAGCCTCCGAGCGTCGCCATAAACTCCGCTATTGATTCCTCACGCGACGCACCACTGTCATTCGTGTTGTTCTCGCGCTGAGTAATAAAGACGTTTCGCAACATCCTCCTCAGCTGATCAGCTACGGATTTACATCGAGCCTTGGTACCGCAGAAAACTAACACTGAACCGCATTGGTCGATTGTTTCGTGGCATAGCTCGGCCAGATGCGCGACGTCTGCATCTTTCGTTGCGTTCATCAACGCTCGCTTTACTTGCTTTGTCGACGCATCGAGCAATTCGTGCCCAACTTTGACAGAAAGTTCAAGTTCAATCGGTCTGAAATTTGTCACGTACAGCTGAGCGAATAGCCACTGCGCAAGTGACGTGAGATTTGGAATCGATGCACTCATGCCGATGATCTGAAGCACAGACTGATTTCGGCTGTTGCCAGATGTTCTCCCGACAGAGTGCGTCATTTGGCTCCCATAAACATTTGTCTCAACGTTTTCCTTGCGCCTCCAAACACCCGAAGAATACAACAATTTAGTGATGAATAGCTCCATAGTTGCCCCGCGATCACCGTCTTGAATCATGTGCAGTTCGTCAACGACAACAACGCTCAGTTCTTGAAATCTATTTTCCTCGAGAAGTCGTGAAGCAATTTGATTCGCGCGCTCGGGAGTCACTACTAATATGGAATTCTTCTTGGCGTCTGTAGGGAGCGCACCACCTCGGTTACCGTAAATTCTTCGCACGCGAGTCTCCGTTCCAGCAAAAAGGCGCTCTAAACTATTAGCCCGTTCATCACATAACGCGACGAACGGTAACACACACATGCACATCGTTCCCGGCCGAGCCGCAAGTCGACGCGTCATCAAAATATCCGCCACGAGCGACTTGCCACCGCTCGTCGGCGCGCTGTAGAGTAAATTTTCCCCTTCATCTAAAACGCCTGGCATGGACAAGCACTCAACTTGCCAAGGATACAGCGAACGCACGCCCTTGCTTTCCAACGCGCGTTTCGCGCTCGGCGGCATTCCCCAGTACTCCAAACTTTGCTTTGAAATCTCGCACGCATGTTGCGTGGCGCCCGAAGCCGTCACCGTGCGCGCATTGCTTATTGTCGTCGTCGCTGTTGTCACTTCTGAAGCCGCACTTGTTGTCGCTGCTTGACTCATCGTACGTCGACGAGCCTCGTCTAGCGCGCGCGTCGCGCGTTCCGCCGCCTCCGCGAACGCCTCATCATCCTCAAATGCAAAATCATCCTCATCAAATCCAACCGCGGCGTCAGCAACTCCACTAAATCGACTCGCGCGCGCACTTTCCTGCGTCACAGTCGTGCGCTGCGCCTCTACATCGCGACGGCTGTCCAGCGCCCGCGGGCGCTTCGAATCTCGCGAGCCGACGCCGTCGGACACACCATCGCCGTCCGTCCCCGTGGCGCCCTCCGCGTCCGCGCGAACGATGTCTACGCACAAGGCTTCTTCGGCGCACACCGACCGACGGCGGCTGGCCCGCGGACGGCCGTCTTGCATGGCGTGCGCCGGTGCTGGATTGGATGAAATTCAAATCCGGGCACCGACGCCCGTCGACGAGCTCACGCGTCGTTTGGCGCGTACGTAACGTTGCTCACGCGTCGGCGCGCGCGACGCGACGCATGTAATGCGTGTGCGTCGATCAGCGCCGCGCGGTAGGCGGCGACGGCGGGGGACGCGCGTGGTGGAGTGGCGCTCGCGAATGAGCCGCGGTTGGCGTGGAGGTGTGCGTATGCGTGGCTAGTATTAAAAATATGTGCTACATGGGTGGAACGCCAATGCGCTCGAGCGTTCCAGTGGCGTAAACGAGCGCCATCGTGGTGTGACTAGTCTCCTTCGTCGGTGTGCGCGTGCACCTTGAGCAGGTAGTGCGCGAAGAGTGGAAGATCTGGAAAGGTGTGCGCAAAGTACGCCTCGACGATTTTCCTCGACGACGTCCAGGGATCGGCGTTTGTATCTTCCGGGCGAAGCAAAGTTGCGGCGTTGGCGCCGAGGGCACGAAGCATCTCTGCGCGTTCGGCTTCGAGCGGTGGATGCTCGTGCATGTTGCGAGCAAAGCGTACGAGATCGAATAAGCGGTCTCCATAGGATAAATTTGCGAGAGGAGACGCTTGCGTCTTTGCCGCCGCCGCGCTGACATCGACGTCCTCAGTGCTAGTGTTACCGCCACGGCGGTTTTTACGCTTTGGGCGCGCATTGGCTTTTGCGGCACGAGATTCTTCCCACGTTTGCTGCATGTCTGCAGTGCGTCGGACATATCTCTCGGCGCGCGTCAGAAGCGATGGCACGACGATGGACTTCCAGTTTCGCACCGTTTGCGCGGCACGTTCGGCTTGCCCGGGTCGCCCTTTCCATACCGTGTGCGCGAGATCACTTTCCTCTTTTTCGGTCAAATCGCGGACGATTCGACGATCGAAGACTTCGCGAATGGCATCCATGCAATCTTCCGCATCCCAAAGCACGGGGTGCTCGCACACCTCCGTCGACGTGGGGCGCTCACGAGGGTCAGGATCCAACATGCGATGAAGTAATTCTCGCGCCGCAACCGTGGTATTCATCGGAAGCTTCGCCGTTTCCAGTGCTTGCAGACTGAACTTGCCTTTGACGATGCGTTGATTCTCGAAACCGACGTCAAGCGCCGTGGACGCGTTGAAATCATCGCCGCCGCCGCTTTTGTTGCGCGTGTCCGCCTTTTTCTCTTGCTTATATGGCGACTGCAATCCAGTCATGATGGTATACATTAAGCACCCAAAACTCCATACATCGACTTTCGGAGTGAGCTGAGCATTCAGCAGTACCTCCGGTGGGCGACCTTGCAGACCAATGTTTACGCCGTAGCCTTCAAATGTCGTCAGCGAGTACGTGTTCCCATCCGTCGCCTTGTTGACATCCTTCAACCGCACACCCAAACCTAAATCGGCAAGCTTAAACTCGCCTTCGCTGCCACGCAAACAATTATCAGCCTTGATGTCGTTGTGCGTGACCCCGGCCAAATGGACATCCTCAACGGCGTGCGCGAGCTGCCGCACGGCGTCCATGCGATCGATGTGTGAAATAGCAGGAGCGCCGCCTCGAGATCCAGCGTTTTTCAACCAAGTAGCGAGCGACTCACCGCATAACTCCATAGCAGAATAAATGGCGCCATCTCCGCGATCGACGTCGAGTTTGCTGCCAAGAATGTACGTCACGCGCGTACTGCGCTCGTTCAAGTGTCGATGAATCGCTATTTCGCGCTCAACGAGCGACTTCATGTTATCACCTCGTTCGCCAGGCGGTAGTGGAATGCGCTTGATTGCGGCATCTCGACGGACGACGCGATTGCCCGCACCTTCATCGTAGAACCCTTTGAACACAATCGTGCCGAGCGAGCCTCTGCCGAGAATCTCGGCTTCGTTGTACCAAATGTTCCGCCCGGCGTTTACCCAGCGATCACTATCGGAATCACTCCCTGACGTTGGTGCCGGGAGAAGCGAATCCGTGATGCGATGCGTGCGAATGAATGCCTGAATTTGCCGCTCGAGGTTTTCAAGTTTGGTTTCCGCGCTAAACACGATGTCTTGATCGACGCCAACTTGCTTCGCGATGTTGATTTTCTCGCGCAACTTCATAGGATCGACGTCTTCAGCCGCGTGCAACAAATCACGCGCGGCATTGAGCGCTTTTACTCGCTCCCGTCCGCGTTCGCCCGCATTGGCTGCCGCTTCGACGTCTGCGGCATCGAGTTGAATCGCATCCATGAGTTCCGGCGTGATATCGTCCTCGCTTAAATCGTCCATTCTATCTTGCGAGACTTGGATCGCTGAACCCGCCAGTCGAGCTTGAATTCTCGATGACAGCTCATTCATAAGTCGCTCGGCTTCTACACTTTCAGCTTCAAGCGCCTGCGGGCCTCCTTCGACGGGCATCGGCGCCGAAACTAGTGTGTTGATTCTTTGCACCGTGTCTAAAAACGCTTGGCGGTGCATTTCGCCGAGGGCGGCTACTTGTTCCACCTTGCCCAACTCCATAGTGAATGCCATCACAGAAGGGTCCATCATAGGTAAATCCACTTGCGATATCTTCCCCTTCGCGTTCCACATGTCTCGTAAAAGTACTTCAGCCTTGACGGCGTCAGCGTCCTCGCGTGAGGCTGTGATATCCTTTGAACGCGCCGTGAGCGCCTTCAATTCAGCGCGTAAGTCTGCTTTGCGAACGGCGATACGGAACTCGCGCAAAGCGTCGAAAATTTTCGTCACGGGTGGAAAAAGCTTCGCTTTGCCTTCCTCAGAATCGTAAAAATTAATCAGCTTGCGCTCCTCCTCGAGAATGGCTTCGTCTGTTAACTCTCCTCGAAGAAATTTGTGCGTGTGCTGCGTCGTTTCCACAATGGAATCCCCAAACGAGCGCGTACGCGACCGCAAACGATTAATAAATCGCAATCCTCCGAACAGTGCATTCATCAAAAACCATCGCGCGTCGTGCTGCTTACCCAAGTATGGCGCCGTGTATTCGTCAAACCATTTCCGCGCGCGTTCGCTCGTCATCTCGCCAAACTTGTCGAGCTCGCCGTTACTCATCATGCGCGTGACTTCGGGCAAAGTCAATCCATTATGCGACCATTCGCTCAACCATTGATCTTGGATGTTGTCGAGCTGCGTTGCAAATCGCGAGTTGTGCTCGGCCACCGCTGCGTTGGATGTGATCTTTGTCATCTCGCTCATAAACTCATCCCACTGATCGCCTACGGCGACGTTTGACCCGCGGTGACCGGCAAACTCGAGCCCGCACACCACCACTCTACAATCTACTTTCTTCGCCACGCGCAGCGCGGTTTGGATGTCTTTTTCTATCAGCGTCCTATTGTCTTGTGAATTCAGCGGAGGAAGCACCCACACGAAGAGCTGCGGCGGCGTCAATCCTCGCTTATATTCTATGAGGCTCAAGTCCGTCATGGGCACCACAGTCATGGGCGTGTCCGGGCGTACCTCGACCACGCGCCCGGATTCTTCGATGCGCTTGACGAGCATCTGATGCAATCGCTGGCCTTCCCAGTCGCGAGGTAATCCCGCGAGCGTCACGTACACGTTTGGCTGAATCATCGGAATAAATAAGGGCGAATACTTTGACCGCCCCGCAGCTTGCCTCAACAGCATGTTTGCCGTGAGGTAGTCAAACAACGCCTCTCCGCGCTGCGTGAGTTCGATGTCCATCGTTTTGTTACTTCGCACGTTGTACAGAAAGGTTGATTTCCGCGACGAGCCGCTTCCAAAGTTTATAAACTTTGTCTTGGCGTTTGGATTCTGCCCAACCACCGCGCCCGTGATCACCACACTTCGCCAAAACCCTTCATTTTGCGATTGACACAACCATTTCCACATCGCGGGCGAGAAAGATGGCGTCAAATCATCCTTGGGCGTCGGAGCCGCGCCGCCCCACGCGCGCGCCAACCACCTCGGCCGCGCCAAGTCGGGCTCGTACGTCTTCTGAATCGCCAGCGAATACTCCGTGGTTTCATTCCCAGTCAACGGCACCACTACTTTATCATACGTCCAGTGATAATTCTGCGCGAGCCACGACGCGAGCAGCTTCGATCCAGGCCGCGGCGTCGCCAACCCGAGCTCGCGAGCGCGCGAGAGCTCCGCCGAAGCGTACGCGCGCGTCGAACCTCCCGCCACCGCGTTCACCGCCGACGCCGACGCCGACGGTGGTGCGCGCGCGCCAAACCCACCATTCACTGACCCAGCACCACGCGCGCCTTCCGACGCCGCCGCCGACGCCGCCGAAGACGAAGACGAAGACGAAGACGCGCCCGCGGATGACGCCCGCCGAACCGCCGCCGCCGAACCGCCACCGTCCACCGCCTGCACCACCGCCCGTCTCGCCTCAGCACCCGCGCGCTTCATCGTCACACCACGTCAACGCCACCACCACCAACCTCCGCCTGCACCAACCACCAACCACCGTCGTCCTCCTCGTCCTCGTCCTCGTCCTCCTCCTCGTCCTCCTCCTCGTCCTCCTCCTCTCCGACCGCGCGCCGCGACTCCAACACCCTCAACACCACGAATCCACCTCGCTTCACGCCCCACTAAGCGC
>Ga0181564_10002206_pt1 | contig 17162 bp, 16 predicted proteins | sample 011ome_24_FD_134512 | JGI IMG/M metagenome (GOLD analysis project Ga0181564, IMG submission 134512) | Coastal salt marsh microbial communities from the Groves Creek Marsh, Skidaway Island, Georgia - 011513CT metaG (megahit assembly) | ecosystem: Environmental > Aquatic > Marine > Intertidal...
ACATCAGGATGCCCATCTAAAGATGCTTCAGAAATAGTATCTGCGATAATATTTCTTTGATCAGTCATTCTTAGACCTCTTTCCTTGCAGATTTTTTTTAAATCGATCATTAATTAATATTAGTATTAAAAGAAATTTTTAACATATATTGGTTGTGGAATATATTTTTTTTGAAAATAAAATTGATCTAATTCCATGATATTTTCCAATTTATAGTCGAAAATGCTTTTGGTTTCATATTTTTTAATAATTTTTTTAATTTTTGGATTATCAAAAAATAGTTCATTATCGCTTATAATTAAGTCATTTTTATAATTATCAAAATTATACTGACTAATATTTAAAATTTCAGGTTTTGAAATACACTTGTTATTTTCATAACGTGTATAAAAGAAATCTTCCCCTTGGTAATAAAGAAATATACTTTTTTTAATATTTTTATTTTTTGATTTAGAATTTAAAAAAAAATTTACTAATTCAAATTTTGTGTATCCATAAATTGGAATTGATAGACTAATTTTCATCATTTTCGCAAATGTCACAGAACATCTTATGCCTGTAAAACTTCCAGGACCATTAATAATTATTATTTTAGAAATATTATTATAATTTTTTTTTATTTTTTTTAGACTATTTTCAACTTTAGTTACGAGAACCTCAGATGTATTGGTAATTTTATTATTTTTATATTTGTAAAATATTTTTTTCTTATCAAAAAAAATTAAATTTAAACCTTCTGAACAATCTATTCCTAATATCATTATTTAAACTATTAAATGCAATAGAATTTATAATTATTGAATGATATAATCTAGTAAATAATTATGATTTATAAACCAAATTTTTTACATATTTTTTTTATATCTTTATTTCTCTTATTACCAAATGAATTTGTAATTGCTGAAGATAATGGGGTTTCAGTTTTTATGTATCATCGAGTTGGAGACAATAAATATCCATCTACAAATGTAAATACTAAACAATTAGAGTCTCAACTTCTAGAAGTAAAGAAAAATAATTACAATATTTTGAGAGCCTCAGATGTTATTAAATTTATAAATGAAGGAATTAAATTCAAAAAAAACTCTGTCGCATTTACAATTGATGATGCTTACGTATCTTTTTATGAAAATGGTTGGCCATTATTCAGAGATAACAATATACCGGCTACACTTTTTGTATCAACTGATATGACTGATTTTTCTATACCAGGGTATATGAGCTGGGATCAAATAAGAAAATTTATTGCTGAAGGAGGTATAGTAGGTCAACATACAGCTTCTCATATGAGCCTCCCACTCAATGATCCTAATAAAATAAAAAAGGATATACTTAGATCACAAAAAAGATTTGAGGAAGAAATAGGATTTATCCCTGAATTATTTGCATTTCCATTTGGAGAAGCTAGTGAAGAAGTAATTAAGATTATTAAAGATCTTAATATCAAAAGTGCATTTGGACAACATTCTGGTCCAATAGCCCATCAGTCAAATATTTATTACTTACCAAGATTTTCTATTAATGAAAATTTTGGGGATATAAATCGATTTATTTTTTCATCTTCATTAAAGCCATTAGTAATAAATAATTTAAAACCCAACAATATGTTTATTGAAGATCTGAACTCACTTGAGTTCAGCTTTGAAGTTGAAAATCAGAGCCTTGTGACAGGATTACAATGCTTTGGGAATATTACAGGTGAATGGGAGTCAGTTGAATTAATAAAGAATGAAAGTAAGATTTCATTTAGTAAGAATGTGAAATTTAGTGAGGGACGAAGAAGAATTAATTGTACATCAAAATTTAAAGACGATTGGTACTGGTTTGGATATCAAATTCTTATTAAGTAAGATTTAGTAAAGAAGGCTGGGTATTCAAGAATTGGATTTCAACACTTTCAAGTTCATCAAATTTATTAATATCTATGATTTTTTTCAACGTATCTGAATAATTACTATCAACAGCATACTTATCTAAATACTTATAGAGATAAGATCCTGAAATCGGAATATTATGCTCCCTTAATAAATTTCTATTTATTCTAAAGTTTTTATAGTTTGGATGTGAATTTAAATTTTTCATATATGAAGCAACAGAGTTACTTAAACTTAAAAATGATTTTATTTCATAAATTTCATTTTTATCTCTTTCTTTAGGAACGATACCACTACCAGCCTTCCAGCTCCATTGACCATAAAGAGCATTACCTTCCATGGCAAATCTTGATGTTCCCCATCCAGATTCAATAGCTGCTTGACCTAACGCGATTGATACAGGTATAACATCTACTTTAACAAGTAGATCATCAATACTATTTGTGTTTACTCTATAACTAGCTAACATTTCATTAAGCCACAAAGCTTGATTACGGTTTATTTTTTCGAAATTCTTATTAAGAATTTTAATTTTTTTACTTAATGTTTCAATTTTGTTATTTTCTTTGATAATTAATGGAAGTATGGACCTTATAAATAAAGATTTTTTCTTAGATGAAGATGTTATTTTCCCAAAATCTTCTGGTAGGCTTGAAATATACAGGCTTGGTACTTTTTTATATCTCAACAATGATTCATAATTATAATTATTTTCATTAAATACCTTTACAAGGTCACTCGTTAAAAATTTTTTTTCATCAAAAGCGTATAACTTAGTAACTTTATTTACTTCATTATCATCATTAACAATTTTTATATAGGGATTATGTGAGCTAATAGAATTATTAACCATATCATTGTTAGATGGGTTCATAAAGATTAATGCAATTGTGATATAAAACCAAAAAAGTGAGATTGCGAAAAATTTAAATTGAGAAGTATTAACTGAAGCGTTAGGCATTATATTGTTCAACTCCTATTACATCTCTTACATAGTGTTTTAAAAGATTTTCAATACCATTTTTTAAAGTAATTGATGAACTTGGACAACCAGCACAACTGCCTTGTAAATTTAAATAAACAACACCATCTTTAAATTTTTTAAAATCCACATCTCCGCCATCTTTTGCTACAGCAGGCTTAACTTTAGCATTTAAAACATCACAAATTTGATCAACTATAATCTTGTCTTTTTGATCAAATTCAATGCTCTCAGTATTATTTTTTTGTTCTGCATTAGTGATAATTTTTTTACCTGACGATAAATACTCTGAAATAATTGTTAGAATAGGTGCTTTTAATTGATCCCAATCATAATTTTTCTTATTAATCGAAATAAAATTTTGACCAAAAAAAACTTTTTCAATTCCATTTATCTGGAAAAGAAGTTTAGCTAAGTCTGAATTTCCACATTCCTCAATACTTGAGAATTCAAATGATTGATTATCTAAATCTAAATCTAGCAAGAACTTGAGAGAATTTGGGTTAGGCGTTGACTCAGTTTGTATGAACATAATAATTTCTTTATATATTTGGATTAAAGAAAATTTAAAGTTTTGATATTTTTTTTTAATTAAATATATGAAATATTTGTTCTTTTTTAATCAGCTCTAGAAGCTAAATCATCAATCGAATCATTGGTTATACCAGATGGAATAACTACAACAGGTACTGGTAACACACCAGATTTTTTACCTGCTAGTAAGGAAACAAGAGGGCCAGGATTTTCTCCAACAGCAGCAGCAAGAACTAAAAATCTTATTTGTTCATCTTCTTGAAGGTAGCTAATTATTTGTTCGCTAGCAACGCCTTCCTTAATGACAATTTCAGGCACAATCCCTGTCATATCATTTATAATATTTGACCATTTTTTTAATTTTTCTTCAGCCTCATTACGCGCTTCTTGAATAATAATGTCTTCAACTGATTGCCATTGTTGTGGATCAGAATGCTCTATAATATTTAAGAGAACTACTCGCCCTTTAGTGCTGAGTGCTCTTTTTGCAGCAAATCTTATTGCTGCACCTAATTCTTCTGTGCCATCAACGATAACTAAAAATTTTGATCTATGATTCATACCCTAATAAATCCAATAATATCATATAACTCTGACATAGTCTTTTCTGCTTTCAACTTAGCTTTTTCATTACCTATACTCAATACATTATCTAAGTATTTTTTATCATTCATTAATCTTTTGATTTCTTCGCCAATTGGTGAAATTTTATCAACTATTGCATCAGCAAGATCCGATTTAAATCCAGAAAAATTCTGTCCTTTATAGAAATTGATTAATTCATTTTTATTTTTGTCGGTAACACCAATAAATATATTAAATAAATTTTTTACTTCAGGAAATTTCTCTAATTCTTCAACACTTGATGGCATTAAGGTATCTGCAGTTTTTGATTTTTTGATTTTTTTTATAATTAAATCTTTATCATCTTGTATATTTATTCTTGAATAATCAGATATATCAGATTTGCTCATTTTAGATAATCCATCTCGCAACGACATAATTCTCGAAATATCTTGATCAATAAATGGCTCTGGCAAGGGGAAAAAGTTTTTGACATTAAAATCGTTATTAAATTTTTGAGCAATATCTCTTGTTAATTCAAGGTGTTGTTTTTGATCGTTTCCTACAGGAACATGTGTAGCTTTATAAAGCAATATATCTGAAGCCATTAATATTGGGTAAGTATATAATCCAGCACTCGCTTTTTCCTTATCCTTGCCTGCCTTTTCTTTAAATTGAGTCATTCTATTTAACCAGCCAATTCGACAAACACAACTTAAGATCCATGATAACTCAGCATGATAAGAAACTTGGCTCTGATTAAAAATGATACTTTCATTATGATCAATGCCTGATGCTAAATATGAGGCAACAATCTCATAAGTATTATTTTTAAGTTCTTTTGGATCTTGAAAAACAGTTATTGCGTGTAAATCAACAACACAGAATAAGCAATCATAATCTTTTTGCATTGTTACAAAATTTTTAATTGCCCCTAAATAGTTTCCTAAATGAAGATTACCTGTTGGTTGAACACCCGATAAAACAGTATTAATTTTACTCATTACTAAAAAATTGTTTTTTTAAATTAACATAATTAAACGGTTTATAAAAACTTATCATAGTAAAAAATATTACGAAGCCTGAAACCAAAATTACAATAAAAAATACTATATCATAGATAAAATTAGAAAAATCTAGAGATAAATAAACATTTTTAATGACATATAAATAAATCCCCAACAAAGTAGAAACAAGTAAAATTACTAAGATCGGCAAATAAAAATCCGAAGAATGAACAAAATATTCTTTATTAAATAAGTAGAAATATAGCAATAAAACATTTAACCAACTTGATATAACGGTTGCAGCCGCAATACCGATAAAACCAAAATTAAGAAACAAAAGAATACTCAAAATGGTATTTATTAAAACAATGATTATTGAAAATTTTAAGGGAAGTTTTGCATTCTCATTTGCAAAGAAAACAGGAGTTAAAATTTTGACCAAAATAAAGGCTACTAACCCTAAAGAAAATACCTTGAGTGCGTTAGAGGTGTTATAAGTAGAAATTGAGTCAAACGCGCCTCTTTCGAATAAAAAGAATATTATTAAATCTGGTAATACAAATAAAGCGACCGAAGCCGGTAAAGCTAGAAGCATCGAATAAATAATTGCTTTTTCAATAGTTTTTTGAGTACTCGACTTTTTATTTTCTTTTATCTGCTTAGAAATATTTGGCAACAAAACTATTCCGATTGCGATACCAATTAATGCAAGTGGCAATTGATAGATACGATCTGCATAGTATAGAAAAGATACAGCTCCAACTTCAAACGATGCAATAATCGTACCAATTAAAATATTGATTTGTAAAATACCTGAAGATAAAAAACTTGGGATAAAAAGTCTATAAAATCTCTTAAGAGGTTCACTTAAATACATCTTTGAAAATTTGATAATTATTTTGCTTCTTCGCAAAGCAAATATGAGAAAGATAATTTGAGTTAAACCAGAGAAAATAACAGCCCACGACATCCATAAAAGATAATTTTGATTAGATGCGGCAGCACAGAATACAGAAACAGATAAAATAATATTTAATATTACTGGTAAAGCTGCAGATAAAGCAAATTTACCATGAGAATTCAAGATTGAAGAAAGAATTGAAACAATGCTTACCAAAACTAAAAAAGGGAAAATAATCCTTGAAGATGAAATTAACATTGAGAATTTATTTTGGTCTTGATAAAAACCTGGAGCTAATATTCTTAAAATTGATGGCATAAAAAGTTCAATTACGAGAACTAGTAAAACTGTTGATATAAGTAAAATAAGTAATGAATTGCCAGCGAACTCATTTGCTTCTTCGTTCTTTCTATCACTAAGTAGTTTTGAATATATTGGGACAAAAGCTGAATGGAATGCTCCTTCTGAAAAAATCCGTCTAAATGTATTTGGAAATCTGAAGGCGACATAAAATACATCAGCCATAACACCAGAGCCAAGGTAATTAGCAAATATAATATCCCTTATAAAACCAGCGATTCTACTTATCATTGTAAATGCTGAGTAAGTGAAGGATGATCTAAAAATTTTCATTTATTTGCTGATATTATAAAAAAATTAAGAAAATCATAATTTCATTACATTATATAGGTTTTGAATTTGAATAGCAGGCAAAAACCTATATAAGTATCCAAAATTAAGATTATGACTAAAAATAATAAAGAAAATCACTTTACCGAGAAGGAAGCTCTACTTTTTCATTCTGAGGGAAAACCAGGTAAAATTGAAATTAAAGCAACAAAATCTCTTGAAACTCAAAGAGATTTATCGCTTGCCTATTCACCAGGTGTGGCATCACCTGTTAATGCGATTGCTGAGGATAAAGATACAATTTTTGATTATACAAGCAGAGGCAATTTGGTGGGTGTTATTTCTAATGGAACAGCAATTTTGGGACTTGGAAATTTAGGAGCACATGCATCAAAACCTGTAATGGAAGGCAAGGCTGTACTTTTCAAAAGATTTGCAGATATAGACTCTATTGACTTAGAAATTGATACAGAAGATGCAGATGAATTTATAAATTCTGTAAAATACTTAGGACCAACATTTGGTGGTATTAATCTTGAGGATATAAAAGCACCTGAATGTTTTATTATTGAAGATACATTAAGAGAATTAATGGATATTCCAATATTTCATGATGATCAACATGGAACGGCAATTATTTCAGCTGCGGCTTTAATTAACGCACTTGATCTCGTTGGTAAAGACCTCAAGACTGCAAGAATTGTAGTTAATGGTGCTGGAGCTGCAGGAATTGCATGCTTAGAGCTTTTAAAAGCAATGGGAATGCCAAATGAAAATGCAATACTTTGCGATACTAAAGGAGTTATTCATACAGATAGAAAAGAGAATCTGAATCAATGGAAGTCAGCTCATGCAATTAAAACCGAATTAAGAACATTGGAAGAGGCATTAATAGGATCAGATATATTCTTTGGTTTATCAAAAGGAGGTATTGTCTCTCAGAAAATGGTTGAATCTATGAATGACAAGCCAATTATTTTTGCAATGGCGAATCCAGAGCCTGAAATTCTTCCAGAAGCTGTTCGGGAGGTTCGTCCTGATGCAATCATTGCAACTGGAAGGTCTGATTATCCTAATCAGGTAAATAATGTATTAGGTTTCCCATATATATTTAGAGGTGCACTTGATGTGAGAGCAACAACAATTAATTTAGAAATGAAAATTGCAGCTGCTCAGGCAATAGCATCGCTTGCAAAAGAAGATGTTCCTGATGAAGTAGCTAATGCTTATCCTGGTAAGAGACCACAATATGGACCAGATTATATAATACCCTCAACTTTTGACCCAAGACTCATCAGCAAAGTGCCTCCAGCAGTTGCAAAAGCGGCTATGGATTCTGGCGTAGCTAGAAAGGCTATAGTAGATATGGAGTCTTACACAAATAGATTATCAGCAAGGTTAAACCCATCCGCCGGCTTACTACAAAGTATATTCCAAGATGTTAAAGAAAATCCAAAAAGGGTGATTTTTGCAGAAGGTGAAGAAGAAGATATGATTAGGGCTGCTACAATATTCTTAAATAATGGAATGGGAACACCAATTTTAATTGGTAGAGAAGAAATCATAAAAGAAAAAATGAATAGTATTGGTCTTGATTTTTATGATCAAATGGAAATTCATAATACAAGAAATAAGTCTAGTCATGACAGATACGCAGATCACATATATCAAAGACTTCAACGTAAAGGATTTCTTAAAAAGGACTGTTTAGATTTATTGAAAAAAGAAAGAAATGTCTTTGGAGCTTGCATGGTATCTCTAAAAGATGCCGATGCAATGATTTGTGGCCTCAACAGGAGTTATGCTCTATCTCTAGAAAGTATCGAATATGTTTTAGATCCAATCCCTAATAAAACAATACTAGGGCTTACAGTAATGTTGTGCAATGGCCGTACAATTTTTGTAGCTGACACAAATGTTCATGATATGCCGAATGCTCAAGAACTTGCTGATATAACTCATCAAAGTGCTGAGGTTGTTAAAGAAGTTTTTGGAATTGAACCAAGGGCTGCTTTATTATCTTATTCTAATTTTGGAAAACCTTTCACTGAAAGATCAGCTTACATAAGAGATGCAATAAAAATTTTAGACAGCAGAGAAGTTAACTTTGAATATGATGGAGAAATGGGTGCAAATGTTGCTGTTAACGAAAACTTATTAAGTCTCTACCCATTTTGCAAGTTATCTGGCCCTGCAAATCTATTAATCATGCCAGCAATTCATAGTGCTAGTATATCTACTAAATTACTTCAGGAGTTGGGTGGAGGAAATTTAGTTGGCCCTTACTTAGTAGGTTTCAACGAACCAATACAAATTGCTCCTCTTGGATCTAATGTTGCTGATGTTGTAAATTTAGCTGCATTAGCAGCATTTAAAAGTTAGACTATTTACTAACAAAATCACCAATCTCTCTAATTGCTTGTTTTGTTTCAGGTAAAAATCCAAATATCTGCCACACATGTGGTACATTATTATAAATACTCAGTGTAACTTTATTTTGATTTGCTTTCATTTTTTTTTCAAGATCAACAGAGTCACTCAGTAATATTTCAATGTCACTGACTTGAATGAGTGTTTCAGGAAAAGAGGTATATTCTGCAAATAAAGGTGAAATAAATTTATCTTTTATATTTTGCTCTGGTGCGTACCAAGTTTCAGCTACTTTTTGCATTGATTGTTTTGTTAACTGAGAGTTATTATATGATAAATAAGGATCATGAACTGAATTTGAAGAAATGCTCTCTCCAGATGCAGTTAAGTCTGTCCACGGAGATAATAAAAATAATTTTGAGGGTAATTCAATCAGGTCCTCTTGCAGTTTGAGGGTGCAAACTAATGATAAATTTCCTCCTGCTGAGTCTCCACCTATGATTATGTTTTTTGCTTTATAACCCAAATCTCTTAGCGCATTGTAACTTCGTACAGCTTCATTAAGAGCTAATGGAAACTTGTTTTCAGGTGAAAGTGAGTAATCAACAGCAAATATTGTAATTTTAGCACTTTTATATATTTCTTTTAATAGGTTTAGATGAGTTTCTGGAGAGCCTGCTACATATCCACCGCCATGAAAATACAAAATACACTTGTCTTTATGGTTGTCACTTCTTGTAATTTTAAGGGTTCTAATATTATCTAAAAGAACTTCTGAAGTTTCAATATTGGATTTTTTATTTGCAAAAGTTGATCTGATTATTAATTTTTCAAAAAAATTTTTGTCTCCCATTTCAAAGCTATCATTCATCAAATCCCTCATGTCTTCATAAGAATAAAGATCTGGTGATGGCTTTGTATTTTTTATAAATTTTTTGAGAAAAAAATTAAGAATTGATGATTGAAAACTCATTATAAATTATGCAACAAGTTCATCCCAGATTACTTTAGCCACATCCACGTTATTAAGTTTTTTTACTTCTTGTATACATGTTGGAGAAGTAACATTAATTTCAGTTAAATAATTACCAATTATATCAATACCGACAAAGAAAAGCTTGTTTTCTATTAATTGATCTCTAATTGTTTCACAGATTTTTAAATCAGTCTTAGTAAGTTTAGTTTTTATTACCTTTCCTCCGACATGAATGTTTGATCTAATGTCATTTTTTTTTGGTATACGTTGAACTGCAGCTATAGGTTTTCCATTAACAATTAATACACGCTTATCACCATTTTTTACTTGTGGAATAAATTTCTGAATTATAAATGGTTCAGAACTCTTGTTTAAAAAATTTTCAATTATTTGATTATAGTTTTTATCTTTTTTTGTAAGTAAAAAAACACTATCACCACCATTTCCATACAAAGGCTTAATAATTAAAGAGTCATATTTTTTTGAGAATTTCTCTATTTCATTAGTTGATCTAGTGATTAATGTTGGTGGAATTATTTTTGGAAATTTCAACATCAATATTTTTTCAGGAGCATTTCTAATTCCTATTGGATCATTTACTACTCTTACTTTCTTTCCAAGGAGTTCAAGTAAATGTAATGACGTAATATAAGCCATATCAAAGGGTGGGTCTTGACGTATAAATAAAAAATTACAATTGTTTAATTTTAAAACTTTTTCATTTGCAAGAATAAAGCTATTGAGTGATTGAGATTTAAATTTTATTTGATTAGCGTAGGCAAATATTCCTCTTTCATTCATAAAGACATTATGAGGTTGAAAGACATAATTCTTCAATCCTCTATTTTGAGATTCAAGTATAATTGGTAAAGAACTATCGGTTCTATAATTTAGAGTTTTAGGATGATCAATTTGAAAACTAGCCAGCATTTTGTATTGTGTCTTCTTTTAGCCTAACGTAATTTATAATTTCTTTAACACCATACACACTGTCAATAATATCCATGACACTTTCTAATTCGTTTTTGTTTTGAGCAATACCAATCACATAAACAATTTTATTAACTGTATCAATATTATAATTTAAATTATTTATTTCTTTTTTGAGGAGAAGCTTTGCATTAATTTTTGTTGTAATTACTAAATCGTCGGCATAATCCAATATATTATCATTATCTGAAATTTGTATCTCATTTATTACAGTCGCTACATCATTTACGCCCCATGCTAATTTTGTAGCCTCAATACGAATATCACTCGTCTCAACAGTACCCGTTAATAGTACTCGCCCTTCATTAACTTCAACATCAACATTGAAAAATATTTTTTCATTTTGATTAAAGTATAAATTTTTTAATTTTGCAGCGATTATAGAGTCATCAATAAAAGTACCTACAGTTCTTTCTTCTTTTGCGACTAATACACTTTTTGAAATACCCCCAACTGCTAATTGGGCACATCCTGTATAAATAACTAGTAAACAAAGTGATAAAAAAACTTTTAGCATAATCTAAATATATAGCAGTTCTTAAAAACTAAATAGATTTAAAATTTGTCTTTTAAGGAAAGACATAACTGATAAACCCGCCTTTTTGATACATTATTTTTTTCTGCAATTTCTGCAGATATTTGAGATAATGGTTTACTTTTATTCAACTCTTTCATAATTAGTTTTTTCAAGAAAACGTCATCTATTTTCTTTGTAATCTTAGGCGCTGACTCAACAATTATTGTCAACTCTCCCTTTATATGGTTTTTTGAATTTAAAATTTCACAAACCTCTGAAATATCACCACTTATTATTTCTTCATTTTTTTTTGTTAGTTCCCTTACAATGGAGATTTTTCTATTCTTAATAAATTCACTCAGCAAACTTACTGAAGACCTAACTCTTTTTGGTGACTCAAAAAAGATTGTTGTAGTTTTTGATAAACTTACTTTTTCAAAAAAATTATTTTGATCTTTTTTTATTCGAGGTATGAATCCTAGAAATGTAAAATCATCTATAGTTATGCCAGAAGCAACTAGTGAGGCTATTACTGATGTTGGTCCCGGAATTGAATAAAATTTAATATTTCTTTCGATGCACTTATTTATTAAATCATTACCAGGATCGGAAATAAGAGGTGTTCCTGCGTCAGATATGAGTGAAATTATTTCATTATTTTCTAGTTTTTTAATAATTTCAGGTATTAAGGATTTTGAATTAAACTTATGAAATGGTTTTAACACACAATTTATGCCATATTTTGTAGTTAATTTTTTACTTACACGTGTATCTTCACAATAAACCATCTTTGATAAGGATAAGATATTGAGAGCCCTGATCGTAATGTCTGACAAATTTCCTATAGGTGTTGCAATAATATATAATCCTGCTTCAATACTTGAATTAGTTAAAAGCTCATGAATATATTTGAAATTAAATTTTTCTTTCATAAAAAAAAACAAATAGCGAAAACACTTTGCATCATAATTTTGAGCTCTTTATTTGCATTAAGTTGTCAAACAACTCAATCTACAACAAAAGTTGTAAAAAATAACTCTAATGTTGAAACAACATTAAGTGATTCGCCTATTATCGAAACAGAATTTCAGGAAAACAGGGAAATTAGAGTGGGATTATTACTTCCCTTAAAAGGACAGAATTATCGAATTGGCAAATCTTTATTAAATGCAATACATCTCGCACTTTATAAAACACAAAATAAAAATATTAAAATATTTGTCAGAGATACATCCCCAATTGAAGGCGTAACAAGGGCTTATTATGAGTTTTTAGATTTGAATGTAGACATTATTCTTGGGCCAGTTTTTTCTGATAAAGTAAATGAACTAAAATCTCTTTCTTCAGATAAGAAAATTCAGACGATAACTTTTTCAAATAATTTAAATGTCGCAGAAGATGGTATTTTTATTAGCGGCTTAACAATGAAAGATGAGATAGAAACAATAATCAATTATTCAGAAAAAAATAACTTAACAAAATTTGCTATTATAGCCCCAGAAAATATTTATGGTAATGCTGTCATTAAGCTATTGGAAAGTGCTATATTAAATAAAGATATTACTATTTTCTCTAAAATTCTTTTTGAATCTGAAAATCCTGATTTTTATGAAGTTGCAAAACAAGTATCTGACTATGAAAATAGAAGCAAAAATTTATTAGAGAAAATAGAATCACTAAAGCAAGATAATTCTGAAAAAGCAAAAAAAGAAATTAAACTTTTACAACAAAAAGACACTTATGGAGAATTACAATTTGATTCACTTTATATTGCAGTGGAGAATTTTCAGCAGTTATCACTTTTAAGCTCAACACTTCCATATTATGACGTTGACCCAAAAAAAATTCAGTACTTTGGAACATCACTATGGAATAAAGAGGCAATAATAAAAGAGCCTGGTTTAAACAATTCTATTTTTGTTGCATTGGATAAAGATAAGTCAGAGGTATTTTATGATCTTTATCAAAGCTTTTATAATGAAGTACCACATTCAATAGCTATATATGGATTTGATGCTATTGGTATAATCTCCAGCTTAAATAATCAAAATCTAGAAATAAATGAAAAAAATATTGTTAATGAAATAGGTTTTAGTGGCTTAACCGGAACGTTTCAATTTAAAAATGATGGAATTGTAGAGAGAGACCTCACATTATATAGAATAAAAAATGAAAAAATTATAAAAATTAAAGACTAAAGTTTAGATATGAAGTTTTGTAATTTTCTAAATGCTACATGTCTATGACTTATTCTTTCCTTAAAAGAATATTTCATTTCTCCAAATGTTTTTTTATATCCATTGGGAATAAATATGGGGTCATATCCAAAACCATTTTCTCCTTTTGGAGGAAACTGTAATCTTCCAAATACTTTTCCCTCAAATGATTTGATAGTTCCATCAGGCAGAGCAATAGTTAACGCACAACAAAAAAAAGCCTTAAACAATTTTTTTTTACTTTTATTGATTTCAAATAATTTTTTTTCTATTTTTTTTGCTGCCAAAATAAAATTTTTTTCTTTACCTGCCCATCTTGCAGAATAAATACCTGGATCGTTATCCAATGCTGGAACACATAACCCACTATCATCCGATATTGAAGGTAGGCCAGTAATTTTCATGGCGTTTACAGCTTTAATGATAGAGTTTTCAATAAAGGTTTTTCCATCTTCTTTTGGTTCAATTTTTGTGAATTTTTTTAATGAATGAATTTTAAATTTATATTTTTTTAAAAGACCTCTTATTTCTTCTACTTTTCCTTCATTATGTGAGGCTATTACAATTTCTTTCATATTTGAAAATTAAAAAGTATCTCTTTTTGTTTAGCAATTAACTGACTTATTCCAGCTTTAGCCATAGATAACATTTGTTGGAAATTTTCTTCACTACAAAGCTTTTCTTCAGAAGTCATTTGTATTTCAACTAGTTTTCCATTTTCTGTAATAACAAAATTTGCGTCTACTTCAGCACCCTGATCCTCACTATAGTCAAGATCAAGGTAAGTTTGATTTTCAATTACACCACAACTTATAGCAGCTAAGTTTTCAATAATTGGATTAGACTTTATTTTTTTTTCTTGAATCAGTTTTTCAACACATAATTTTAAAGCAACAAAAGAACCAGTAATAGCCGCAGTGCGTGTTCCTCCATCAGCTTGCAAAACATCACAATCAACTATAATTTGATAGTTCTGCAGTTTATAAAGATCAGTAATCGACCTTAATGATCTTCCAATTAACCTCTGAATTTCTTGAGTTCTACCTGATTGCTTACCTAGCTTTGACTCTCTATTCATTCTTTCAAGGGTTGATCTTGGCAACATCCCATATTCAGCAGTAACCCAACCGCGATCCTGTCCTTTTAACCAACGAGGTATATTATCATCGACTGAAGCATTGCAAAGAACGTGTGTTTCTCCACACTTAATTAAACATGATCCTTCAGCATTTGGAGAAAAATTAGGAATTATCTCTATTTTTCTTAATTCATTTATTTTTCTGTTTTTTCTCATTGATTTAACAAAATCATTATTTTCAACTATTGACGAAAATTATATAGATCATTACATGTTAATTAAATTAAAAAATAAAATTTCATTTTATGACTAATAAAAAAAAAGAACACGAGAAAAATAAAAAAGATATTGATGTAGAAAAAACTGACATTAATCACGAAGAAATTATTAATGAAGATGATAGCAATAAAGAAAAACAGAACAAAGAACAATCAATTGAAGAAAAACTTGCAGAAGCTCAAGATCAAGTTCTTAGAACTCTTGCAGATAGTGAAAATTTAAGAAGAAGATTAGAACGAGAGAAAGAAGATCTTGGAAACTATATAGTTTCAAATTTTGCTAAAGAAATACTCTCAGTGGTTGATAACTTACAAAGAGCAATAAAATCAATTGAAGATAAAAAAGAAGACGAAGGTGCATTTGATACTTTTGTTGAGGGAATTGAACTTACAGAAAAACAATTAATTACTTCTTTGGAAAAATTTAAAATAAAGAAAATTAATACAGATAATGAGGCATTTGACCCAAATTTGCATCAAGCAATGTTTGAGATTGAAGGCAAGAATTCTGAAGCTGGTAAAATTTCAGAAGTTATACAAGATGGTTATACAATTGGAGACAGGCTTTTAAGACCTGCAATGGTAGGAGTATTCAAATCTAAAAAAAGCTAATTTTTTCAATTAGATAGTATTTTTTTTTTAATTAAATTTTCTTATAATTTTGTATCAAGTGGGGGTTGTAGTGCTGAGACGTACTACCTATATATAAGTCAAACAACTTAAGGAACTATATATGAGTAAGGTTATTGGAATAGATTTAGGTACAACTAACTGTTGTATATCAATTATGGATGGAAAAAATTCGAAAGTAATTGAAAATTCTGAGGGCGCAAGAACAACACCTTCAATTGTCGGGTTTGACGAAAATTCTGAAAAAATGGTTGGTCAACCAGCTAAGAGACAAGGTGTTACTAATCCTGAAAATACTCTATTTGCCATTAAAAGACTGATTGGAAGATCATTCGATGATCCTACAGTACAGAAAGATGCTGAAATGGTTCCTTTTAAAATTATTAAAGCTGAAAGTGGAGATGCCTGGGTTGAAGCAAATGATGAAAAATATTCTCCCTCTCAGATATCGGCTTTTATACTTCAGAAGCTAAAAGAAGACGCAGAACGTTATTTAGGTGAGAAAGTTGAAAAGGCTGTAATTACTGTTCCCGCTTATTTCAATGATGCTCAAAGACAAGCAACTAAAGATGCAGGAAAGATTGCTGGTCTTGAAGTTGAAAGAATAGTCAATGAGCCAACTGCCGCTGCTCTTGCATATGGTCTTGATAAAAAAGATGGTAAAACTATTGCTGTATACGATTTAGGTGGAGGCACTTTTGATGTCTCGATTCTAGAAATAGGTGATGGCGTGTTTGAAGTTAAATCTACAAATGGGGATACTTTTCTAGGAGGTGAAGACTTCGATGCAAGAATATTAGAATATCTTGCAACTGAATTTAAAAAAGAAAATAGTATTGATTTAACTCAGGATAAACTTGCCTTACAAAGGCTTAAAGAAGCAGCTGAAAAGGCTAAGATTGAATTATCTTCAACACCACAAACAGAAATTAACTTACCGTTTATCACAGCTGATCAATCTGGTCCCAAGCATTTAAATATTAAAGTTACGAGATCGAAGCTTGAAACTTTAGTTGATGATTTAGTCCAAAAAACAATTGGTCCATGTGAGGCAGCTTTGAAAGATGCTGGAATGAGTGCAGGCGAAATTGATGAAATTGTACTTGTTGGTGGTATGACAAGGATGCCAAAAGTTATAGAAACTGTGAAAAACTTTTTTGGTAAAGAACCTAATAAAGGAGTAAACCCTGACGAGGTTGTTGCAATGGGAGCTGCAATTCAAGCTGGAATCCTGCAAGGAGATGTGAAAGATGTTTTATTATTAGATGTTACTCCTTTGTCTCTAGGTATTGAAACACTTGGTGGTGTTGCAACTAAATTAATTGATAAAAATACAACAATACCTACAAAGAAAAGCCAAACATTCTCAACTGCGGAAGATAATCAATCTGCAGTTACGATCAGAGTTGTTCAGGGTGAAAGAGAAATGGCAGCTGACAATAAACAGCTCGGTAATTTCAATTTAGAAGGGATACCTTCTGCACCAAGAGGGGTTCCTCAGATTGAAGTAACTTTTGATATTGATGCAAATGGTATTGTGAATGTTTCTGCTAAGGATAAAGGAACTGGTAAGGAGCAAAAAATTACCATTCAAGCTTCTGGAGGTCTCTCAGAT
>Ga0181564_10002208_pt1 | contig 17140 bp, 13 predicted proteins | sample 011ome_24_FD_134512 | JGI IMG/M metagenome (GOLD analysis project Ga0181564, IMG submission 134512) | Coastal salt marsh microbial communities from the Groves Creek Marsh, Skidaway Island, Georgia - 011513CT metaG (megahit assembly) | ecosystem: Environmental > Aquatic > Marine > Intertidal...
AGGCACCGTATTTGAATTTGATTTTAATGTAACCATCGCCAAAAACCTAGGTATTCCCGCCTTATTGATTCGCTCTGGTGTGGGAAAAAACATGGAGGAATTTGCCGGAAGTCTTCGGCTGGCTTACCACAGTTTTGAGGAAGAAGATGTTCAAGTTTTGGCCGTAGTCGCCAACAAAATCATGCCGGAAAACCTGGAATGGGTAGTAGATGAACTCAAAGCGCTTATGCCCCCACAAGTTGGGGTGTACGCGGTGCCCAAAATTGAATTGTTGGCCCAGCCTACCATAAAAGAAATCGCTGAAAAACTCAAAGCAAAAGTGCTTTTTGGCAGTGAATTAATGACCAACCGAACGGGAAGTTTTGCCGTAGGCGCCATGCAGCTTAGACACTTTCTCACCCATTTAAAAAACGACTGCTTGGTGATTACCCCTGGCGACCGAGCGGACATTATTTTGGGGGTATTGCAAGCTCATTTATCGGTTAATTACCCGCAAATCGCTGGAATAGTGCTGACCGGAGGATTAGAACCCGAGGAACCTATCGCCAAACTTATCGAAGGTTTGAGCGCTGTGGTACCGGTGATTGCAGTACAAGAGGGCACTTTTGAAGTGGTCAATAAAATCGGCAATATCAAACCGGTTATTTACGCCTTAAACCGGGCCAAAATCGACGCGACCATCGCCGCTTTCCAAGCCCATATTCCCGGTGAGGAATTGATGGATAAATTGCTGGCCTACGAGAGCAAGTTGCTGACCCCGCGTATGTTTCAATTCAGTTTGATTCAAAAGGCGCGGAAAGCGAGAAAAAAAATTGTGCTTCCCGAGGGTACAGATCCGAGAATACTAGAGGCCTCTGCCCGACTTTTGGCTATGGATTTAGTCGACTTAGTTCTTTTGGGTGATCCGGGGGTGATTCGTCAAAAAGCGGCTGAATTAGGCTTGGATATTCCTTGGCAACTCATAGAGGTGATCAATCCAGTCATGGATGAGCGATATGAAGACTATGCGCAGACGTATTACGCCTTGCGCAAACACAAAAATGTCAACCTAGACATGGCCCGGGACGCTATGGCTGACGTTTCCTATTTCGGCACCATGATGATCTACAAAGGCGATGCAGACGGCATGGTGTCGGGAGCGATGCACACCACTCAGCACACGATCTTACCCGCGCTTCAATTCATCAAAACCAAGCCTGGTGTATCAGTGGTTTCCTCCGTGTTTTTTATGTGTTTACCGGATCGGGTCTCCGTATTTGGCGACTGTGCAATCAATCCAAATCCAAGTGCGGAAGAACTGGCTGAAATCGCCATTTCTTCGGCAAGGAGCAGCCAAGCTTTTGGTATAGAACCGCGTATCGCCATGCTTTCCTACTCTTCTGGGAGCTCAGGAAAAGGGGTGGACGTAGATCGGGTGCGTCAGGCCACAGAACTGGTGCGCCAGTTAAGACCCGATTTAAAGATCGAAGGACCCATCCAATACGACGCTGCTGTTGATCCACTGGTGGGAAAAAGTAAATTGCGCAATCCGAAGTGGCTGGACAGGCCAGTGTGCTGATTTTTCCTGACCTCAACACAGGAAATAACACGTACAAAGCAGTGCAGAGAGAAACTGGTGCTATGGCGATTGGCCCGATGCTTCAGGGACTCAACAAACCGGTCAACGACCTCAGCAGAGGTTGTACGGTTGATGACGTGTTTAATACCGTGGTACTCACCGCCATACAAGCCCAAGGAATAGATGCCTAAATCCAAAAGAATACTCGTACTCAACTCTGGGAGCTCCTCCCTGAAGTTTCAACTGTTTGATATGCCTGAGGCCTCAGTATTGGCCCAGGGTCAGGTCGAAAAAATTGGTTTATCCTTAGCTGAATTAAACGTGTCCTTTAGAGCGGAACAATGCACCGAACAAAGACACGCAGCAGATCATCAACAGGCGTTATCCTGGATGATGGAAGTGCTTCAAGGTACTGCTGGAGTGATCAAAAATGTCCAAGACATTGACGCCGTGGGGCATAGGATAGTACATGGCGGACTTAAGTTTTACGAAACGACATTGATCGACTCATCAGTTCTTGAGGCCATTCACGCATTATCACCTTTGGCTCCCCTACATAATCCGGCCAACGCCCAAGGCATTGAAGTGGCCAAAAACTTGTTCCCCGATGCGGCTCAAGTGGCAGTTTTTGACACTGCGTTCTACCATAATTTGCCAAAAAAAGCCCAACAATGGGCCATCAATCCTGAATTTGCCACCCAACACCAACTAAGGGTATTTGGATTCCACGGTATTTCCCATGAATTCGTGGCTCAAAAGACGCTCAACCACTTACAAAATCCAAAGGCAAAAGTGATCAACCTACATTTAGGCAACGGATGTAGCGCGACTGCGCTGGAAGCAGGCCAGCCTGTAGATCACTCCATGGGCTTCGGCCCCCTGACCGGGTTAGTCATGGGTACACGAAGTGGGGATATCGATCCAGCAGTAATCTTCTACTTGATAGAACAAAAAGGCATGAGTGCTGCTGCGGTAAAAGAACTGCTGACCAAAAACAGTGGAATGCTCGGGCTTACTGGACACAGTGATCTCAGGGATATTGAAGCTATGGCCCTGGCAGGAAGTCCCGAAGCACAAGAGGCTTTGACATTGAACGCCTACCGAATTCAAAAATACATAGGTGCCTATACCGCTGCCTTAGGCGGTCTGGATGCGCTAGTGTTTACTGCAGGTATCGGCGAAAACAACGCGGCCATGAGGGCGCGGATCTGCGCTGACCTATCCTTCTTTGGGATTGTATTGGATGAAAAACTAAACGCTGAACGATCTGCTGACCTACGGAATATTGCTGCACCACAAAGCAGGATTCCCATTTTGGTGGTACCCACCAATGAGGAACTAGCCATCGCGCAAAAAACTTATCGACTGCTGGGTGAATGAGCCGAAAAATAACGGTAATAAGCGAACCTGGGAGGTATTTGCCCCAGGGCGCATCAACCTAATCGGTGAACATATCGACTATCAAGGGGGGTGGGTGTTGCCTGGAGCCATTTCGTTAGGACAATGGATTAAGGCTACCGAAATTGACGGTCCCAGCCTTCATGTCAAATCGCCTCTGGGTACTTGGACCTATGCCTCTGCAGACCAATTATGTGCCAGCAACCCCCAGGACAAACCAAGTGCTTTTTTTAAAGGTATTTGGTCGAGTTTTCAAAAAAGACACCCGCTGAGCTCCGTAGGCCTTGAGATCGAGATCCGCGGAAACCTTCCGCTGGGCGCGGGATTAAGCGCGTCGGCATCCCTGAGCGCTGGACTGGGGCAAATCCTTCATTTAGTCCACAACAGTCCTTTGAGCGAGCAGGATTTAATCCAAATAGCCTACGAAACGGAGCGCGAATTTGTGGGTACCCAGTGCGGCTATATGGATCCCTATGCCGTAGTAAAATCAAAGGCCGATCACTTGTTGCTATTAAACAACTCAGATCTGAGCACCCAGTATATCCCCTGTGATCTGGGCCCATACCAATTGGTGCTTTTCCACACCAAAGTGACCCATGAACTGGCACACAGCCCGTACAATGAAAAACGCGCCGCTGTAGAACGAGCTTGGGAACTCTTAAAACCGTTGATACCCAAAGACTCCGTTGTTGAAGCTCTGCCCTACCTGCCCTTGGAAGTATTGGAACGACATCGGGATAAATTATCGCCTGCGGACTACCCGCTCGCACGCTTTACCCTGGATGAACAACTCAGGGTAGAAAAAGCTGTAAATGCGATCAACGCGAAAGACTTTTCAGCTTTAGGGGTATTGCTCAATCAAAGCCATCAAGGGTTGAGCGCGTTGTACCAGGTGAGTTGTCCAGAGTTGGATTTTATGGCCGACTGGTCGCAGCGACAACCTGGTGTTTTGGGCGCCCGAATGATGGGCGGGGGATTTGGCGGTTGTACCCTTAATCTGGTGCATCAAAACGAGTTGTCCCCATGGGCAAAAGAAGCCTTGAACGTCTACCATAACAAATTTGGCCTTCAAGGTGAAGTTTATCCCGTCCGTTTAGTTCATGGCATCCTGGGATAGATAATGGGATTGTTAAACCTATGTGAAACAGTCAGGTAGCTCGAAAAGAGGTGGTATCTTTGCGTGGCATGCACCAAAAATTAACTTCCCTAGTATTAGCTTTATGGTTGATGGCTACCCAGTCCGGGTGGGCATTAAACTTGCACTTCTGCGGCAATGATTTAGCTGAAATTTCCTGGGCACACACAGAACAGGGCTGTGGCATGGAAGCTGCCTCCTACACTGATTCACCCTCCTTTCAAAAAACTTCATGCTGCAGTGACCAAACCCTGCTCGCTGCTGTGGAACAGCCCTTTAAAGGGGGGCATGAGATTCAGATACCCTCAGTGTTTGCTTGGCATTATCAGGCACATACCCCACAAGGTGATGAGATATTTAAAGATGGCTTTATAGCCGAAGACCCTGCACTTACTGGGGTGCCTCACGGGCCGCCAACGCCACAAAAACCCAAATACCTTCAATTTCACCAGTGGGTGATTTACGGCTGATCAGTTCTCCTGCACTTTTATTTTTTGGATCACTGAATCATTCCGTAAATTAAACTCATGAAAAAACATCTATGGCGCAGCACTTTGTTCTGCACCGCCCTTATTGTCCACTTTATGTCCACTGGCAGCGTTATTGCCGCCCCTAGAATTGACTACACCTGGTGTACCGATGTAATTCACCAGGGCTTGGAACAACGACAAGACACCATTCCGCCTAAAGAAATTATCACTGAAAAGCTCGATGAAGTCACGGTAGAACAACGAAAAAAAGGACTGCAAAAATCCTATTTTGAACCCAAAAACGTGGTTACCGTTAATGCTGCCGAATTGCTTAAGGCCGCGTGTTGCAATCTATCGGAGAGTTTTGACACCAATCCTTCGATCGACGTATCCTATTCAGATGCCTTGATGGGGGCCAAGCAAATCAAAATGTTGGGGCTTTCCAGTCCGTACATTCAATTTACCGAAGAAAACATTCCCACCATTCGAGGTGCAGCACAGACCTATGGACTCTCCTTTATTCCAGGCACCTGGGTGGAGAGCATTCAAATCACCAAAGGGGTGGGCAGTGTAGCCAATGGCTATGAAAGTATGGCTGGTCAAATCAACACAGAGTTAAAAAAGCCGTTCACTGAACCTTTACTGTTCGTCAACGCATTTGCCTCCCAGGGTGGAAGACAAGAGTTCAATACCCACTGGAACACCTCTTTAAATGAACGTTGGCACACAGGATTGTTTGTGCACGCCAACCGACGCATCGAAGCCATGGATGCCAACGGGGACGGATTTATGGACATGCCCATGGGAGACCAAGTCAACTTGATGCATCGCTGGCAGTATACGGACACCCAGAAAGGCTGGGTGGGATTTGCCACGGTTAAATGGCTCAAAGACGACAAAGAAGCTGGGCAGATGGAGAGCCAACTCAATTTTATGGGGGGGCAACCGCTTTGGAAAAGCGTCAGTAGTACTGAGCGCCTTGAAGGGGCCTTTAAACTCGGGTACGTGTTTCCAGAGATACCCTACCAAAGCATTGGACTGCAAGGAAATCTTTCCAGACACGTACAGCAATCTACTTTTGGGCAAAAAGCTTACGACATGGACCACATCAGCGGTTATGCCAACGGTTTATTTCAATCGATTATCGGATCCACAAAAAATAAATTTAAAGCCGGAGGAAACTTGACCTTTGACCAGTATGAAGAATTGCTCAACGGATCTGAATTCAGACGTCGCGATTACTCGATCGGCAGTTTTTTTGAATACAGCTACGACAACCTAGACAATATTGGGTTGGTAGCTGGGGTTAGGGCTGATTGGCACAACCAATGGGGGGCTTTTATTACACCCAGACTTCACCTGCGCTATAATCCTTGGACCAAAACAACCTTAAGACTGGCCGCTGGGAGCGGCAGAAGAGCCGCCAATATATTTACAGAAAACCAACAAATATTTTTGAACAACCGCCTATTGGTCTTGGAGAATAACGGAGGGCCCATCTATGGGTTTAACCCAGAATTATCTTGGAACTACGGAGGAAGCATCCGCCAAACTGCTTCCTTGGGCAGCATAGGTCTAGATATGACCCTAGACTTATACCGCACCGAATTTAAGGATCAGGTAGTGGTCAATTGGGAAAACCCGGATCGCTTGTCTTTTCAGCCCTTGATGGGAAGCAGTTTTGCCAACAGCGCATTGGCCTCGCTAGAAATTGATCTTCCCACACATTGGGAAGTGCGCTTGGCCTACAAGATGGACGATGTAAAAACCACCTACGACGGTCTACTGCTACAACGCCCGCTGCAGCCCAGAAAAAGAGCCTTTGCCCAATTGAGCTACCAAAGCACGCCGAATGCCCAAGGGGCACAATGGCGATGGGATGCTACGTATCACGGTGTGGGGAGTCAGCGCCTAGTGGCCAATGTCCGCAACCCCTACGGAGGATATGCCCCAAGCTATCACCTAGTCAACAGCCAACTCACCAAAGCATTTAGCAAAACCCTAGAGGTGTATGTAGGGGTTGAAAACGCGACCAACTACACCCAGGGAAATCCAATTATCGCTTCCTCAGACCCGTATAACCCAAGATTTGACGCCGCTCAAATATACGCCCCAGTCTTTGGTCGCATGGGGTACATCGGTATGCGTTGGACCTTGCTTTAACCCAAATAATCACGTCATGAAAAAAATCATCTTCCTGCTTTCTCTGCTCGCCACCACAGGTCTGTATGCCCAAAAGCCACAAAAAACTACGATCGAAGTCAAAGGAAATTGTACGCTTTGTCAAAAGAGAATTGTCAAAGCAACCCTAGGTGTAAAAGGGGTAAAGTGGGCTGCATGGGATATTCCCAGCGATCAACTCACCCTGATTTACGACCCGCTCAAGGCTGACCTAGCCCAAGTTGAAAAAGCTATTGCTGCGGCAGGTCACGACACCAAAAATCAGAAAGCGCCTCAAGAAGTGTACGAAAACTTACCGGCTTGCTGTCTTTACCGAAATGGAGGAAAACACGTAGACTAAATTCTAAAAGGAGTCATATCAGGGTGTTGATGAAATACATCAATACCCTTGATGCTCCTGTACCCTGGGAATAGTAAGTAATTGGGTCTGTCTCCCGTGGACATACCTAAACCCTTCTGATCCATAGTAACCAGGCTCCTCCAGCATAATACGTATATCCCTTTTCCACTCAGGAATATACACCGTAGTGTTTAACTCAATAGCATATACGGTTCTAGGGAACAATGGGTAATCTCCAGCTCCTGGCACCCCATCTTGTTGATCCCACATCCCAATAGTTGGCCCTGAAGAATGGCCATAACTACCGAGTGGGTGCGTATAAATCGAAGGCCTTAACCCTGATTTTTTTGCATTTTTAAGTGCCTGTGCTAAAATTTCATTACCTGTTCGTCCGGTTTTAAATTCATCCGTCAAGAAGTCTTGTAGCTGATTTCCTTGAGCGAGTGCCTTTACAAGGTATGCCGGAGGGCTAGTTTCACTTGGATGCAAAACATAAGCCAGCTCTTGACAATCCGTATTCAGCCCTAAGTAAGTGATGCCAAAATCACAATGAACCAAATCACCGTGTTGAATCACTTGATGTTCCGGTCTATTGGCAAATGAATATAAATGATCCCCCAATACATCTTCTGATCGCTGTATATCTACCGATGGATGAAACCAGGTTTCAAGACCCAATCGCGTTAATTCCTCGCGAAACCACCACTCCACATCGGTTGTCGTCGTGATACCAGGGGTAATCACCTGTTCGGAAAATGCCTGGGCTATTATTTTGTGGGTCAGATCGGACAATTGGGTATAGATCTGCATCTCTCGTTCAGTTCTGGTTTCAATCCATGCGGTTGCCAAGGGTTGAGCCGATACCACCTTAGTGCGCAGTTGCTCCGGCAAATAATCCATGAGTAAGGCATAGTCAGTATGGTCGAGACCATCTGCAATATTAAAATCTTCCGATACGTTGATCCCTATTTTTTTAGGGTTGCGTTCTGAGATCAACTCCACCAAACGCTTCCATTGATCGGGCTGTTTTTCAGCGTCCCATGCCGAGGCAATATGGGGGCCAAAGGCATAGCGAGCCACGGCCAATCGATCCATAGTTTGGGTGTCCGCATTCCGGTAAAAAAGGATCATGGTTCTTCTTCGAGCGTTCAGCCAAGTAGCAGGTAAAAGTGTTTTAACCACCGGATCTTCATTGTACTCCCGGGTAATCATCACCCACATATCGATCCCTGTTCGATCCATTAACTCAGGCAGCAACTGCGTTAAGCGCTCTCCCAGTAATTCGTCTTTAACTCGCGCCTGTTCCCGCTCACTTAAAACAGGTTGGGCCCAAACCAATGGACCCAAAACAAATATAAATAACCAATATTTTTTCATCTACTTGGGTTTTGGTTAAAGATAACAAAAACCCAAATGCAACTTTACACGAGAATCATGATCAAAAATAATACGACCCCACCCAAAGCAAAATACATACCTTTTTTAAACACTGAGGTGCTGGGCAAAAACATCCAAAAAGTGGAAATCACAAAAAACAGCAAGCTCAACCCAAAAAACAGGTTCATAAAGTACAGCGGACTTTTATGGGTAGCCTTGTGCACCTTGGTCATTTTATCCAATAAATAGGGCAAGCGTTTCTCCTTGATGGTAGCTATACCCGTTTTGACGTCATATGTGCTTTGTCCAAAGGTGTATACGTCTCCTTCTATCTGTTGTACCTCAACCTTCATCTTGAGCTCAGGACCCAAAGCTTCAGGGGCAAGACCAACGGGCAATTGACGGGTTTCCACGACTTCCCTTTTGAGAAATTCTGTATTTCTAAAAATCAAGGTCATTCCGCTGATGGCGTACATGGCCATAATACCGGTTAAAAAAAAGCCCAAATAGCGGTGGATGACGCGTACTTTGTTGCTGATTTCTCTATTGTTGAGTTCCATGGGAAAAAATTAATGTTAAAGGATGGGTTAAATATACGTGTTTAGACCACTTCACACATTCAGAGTTTAATAGATCCCCACAAAAATTTTGTGATTTTTTAAATACCTAAAGCTAACAAAGCCACGTAGTCTCTATTTTTACGGCTTCAAACTAAAACGATGAACCTCAACCACCTCGACCAGCTCACCCAATGGTGTAGTGAAGATGGCGTAAAAACTCAAGCCGCTGAACGTCCTTTTTGGAATCGCCTGATGGCTGAAGCCCACACCTTACACGATTTGTTTTTTCAGATCTATGGGCGTCAACCCAATACTGAAACTGCCTACAGAGCGTTTATCCGTGGGATCGCTCAAGCTTATTGCTCAAGATCTAAAGCACTCAAGTCTAGAGATGCTCAAAAAGCGACAAAAGACGCATGGATTACCGACCAAAACCTAGTGGGTATGAGCCTTTATGTCGATCGCTTTGGCGGCGATTTGAAAGGTCTTGTGAAGCAATTGGATTACCTGGAAGAATTGGGGGTGAATGCGCTTCACTTATTGCCGGTCATGAAAAGTCCTGCCGAAGCCTCGGATGGGGGATATGCTGTATCGGATTACCGAAGTGTCGACCCTAGATTTGGCACCAATCAAGATCTAGCAGATCTCCAAGAGGAATTGCTCAAAAGAGGCATGTATTTAATGACGGATATCGTGGTGAACCACACCTCAGATCAACACCCTTGGGCGCTTAAGGCCAAAGCTGGAGATCCGTTTTATCAGTCATTTTACTATACCTATGCAGATCGGTCTATACCGGATCAAATGGAGGCTACTATGCCTGAAGTGTTTCCTGAGAGCGCCCCGGGGAGCTTTACCTTCAACTCAGAGATGAGTGCCTGGGTGATGACTGTCTTTCACCACTACCAGTGGGACCTCAATTTTAGCAATCCCCAGGTGTTGAACGCCATGGTGGAACACATTCTGTACTATGGAAACTTAGGGGTAGATATATTGCGCATTGACGCTCCTGCCTTTATCTGGAAACAAATGGGCACTACCTGCCAAAATCTACCCGAAGCCCACTTGCTGTTGCAGTTGATCAAATCTGCTGTCCGCGTAGCCACGCCTGGTATGGCCATTTTGGGAGAGGCCATTTTAGCTCCTGAGCAAATCATGGACTTCTTTGGTCATGGATTGATGCAGGGAAGAGAATGTGATTTAGCGTACAATGCGGCACAAATGGCGCTGCAATGGGACGCATTGGCTACCGGAGATACTAGAAATTTATGGCTCAACCAAGCGATTATCCGTCGCAAACCTCTGGGAACAACCTGGTTGAATTACACCAGATGCCACGATGATATCGGATTCGGGTTTGAGGACAAATACATTGAGCAAGCAGGTTTTACACCCTATCTGCACAGAGCTTTTCTCAAGGACTACTGGTCTGGTCAACACCCGGACAGTCCAGCCAGGGGTATGCTTTTTGGGGTCAATCCAAAGACCAACGATGCGCGGATCTCGGGGACATTGGCCTCTTTATGTGGCGTAGAAAAGGCACTTGAGCTCCAAGATACTGCAGCCCTCGAACGGGCTATTGCTCGCATTGCCTTGATGCAAGCGCAATGTCTGCTGCTCGGAGGTATACCGATGTTGTATTACGGTGACGAATTAGGTCATATCAATGATTATTCTTTCCAGGATGACCCCTCCAAAAGCTATGACAATCGATGGGTCCACCGCCCAATCATCAGTCAAGAAAAAAGAAAAAAAAGAGTTGATCAGGCGGGTGTGGAAGGGCGTATTTTTGCCCTCCACCAAAAACTGATCGCCTTGAGAAAGGCGCATGATATTTTTGCGGACACCAATAATGTTGAGTGGTGGCCTACTGATCACCCTTCGGTCATCGGGATGTCACGCGGATCCATACACGCGCTGTTTCACTACGGTGGTCAATCCAAAACAGTGACCCTAAGCGGGCGATCAATACCCCAAAAAACACGGGATCTTTGGACAGGCAAAACAGTAAACTTATCCAATGAAGGTCAACTTACCTTTGCCCCTTATCAGTTTTATGTGCTGCAACAGGGGTAGTCTCTTCGGTGGGCGTGAGCACCAAGTCAATCAGTTTTCGGCGAATACCTAAGTCGTATAGCCCTTGTTGGGACCTTGAGGGATAGACCCTATTGGTGAGTAATACCAAAACAAGATCATTTTTGGGATCCACCCAGAAAAAGGTGCCGGTAAAACCTGCATGTCCATAGCTTTCGGGGGATAATTGGGAGGATGGGTAGTTGTCTTCTGGTTTGTCAAATCCAATACCCCGTCTGTTATTCGTCCCCGGGAAAGCTTGGGCAGTAAATCGATCTACCAAGTCAGCTGGCAGTATATTCTTTGACTTGAAGGTTCCCTTGGAGAGGAATAAATGAGCTACCTGGGCCACTGAGTACGCGTTGCCAAACAAACCAGCATTACCCGAAATTCCACCCATCATCGACGCTGCTTCATCGTGCACGGTACCATGTACTAACTTTTTTCTAAACAAGGTGTCCACTTCAGTGGGCACAATTTCCTGAGGTGTAAACTGCTCTAGAGGACGAAATGTTAACCTGTCGGCCCCTATAGGTGCGTAAAACTCAGTCTGTAAATACGCTGTCCATGGCCTCCCTAATATCCGTTGAGACCAGTCTGGCAACAAAAAAAACAAGAGCCCTGAATATTTGTACGTCCCTGGATCCACTATGGGGGTTCGGGCGATACGTCTGGCTATTTTTTTTGGGTAGTTTTTGTGAACATACCACTCCGTATCCACTGGGTAGGGAAACCTTTTGGTCAGCTTTTGAGATATTGTCCGTGATTTAGGTCTCCCCTTGGAAGTAAAAACGGTGTTTTGATGACTGATATAGGGAATCCACCCCGCTTGATGAGCCATAACCTCTCTTAGGGTTTGCTTCCCTTTTGGGTTGTTTTTCAAAGCTGGGAAGTGAACGCCAACAGGGTCATCTGGATCCATTAAACCTTGAGCTGTCCATCCCATCACCGACAGGGTGCCCGCCAAGACCTTGGTCAAAGAAGCTAAATCATACAGGTGTTGATTGTTAACCGCCGTGAATGAATCGTAGGTGTGAAAACCATAAGATTTGTTGACCAAAGTATCTCCATGGTGATACACATAGAGCTGAGCTCCTGGAAATGCTTTGCGGGCAATCGCATCATTGATCAGGGAATCCAAACGGGATGCTACCGGTTGTTGGGCAAGCGCAACCTGAAAAGAAACCAGCAAACACAAACTTATGTATAACCTTATCATGGGATTATTCCTGTTTTTTTACCCAAAGAATCAACGCTTTCCTCAAGGCCTTCAAGTCGTTTTTACGGTGAGCAGCGGTAATCACGACTCTGGTCAGCAGTGGACTTTGGGGGGTAGGGTAGGGAAATTCTGTAGGGATGATTTTATGGGTGCGCAAGTGCGCGCCCATCCCCGGGCTATCGCATTCAAACGCGGGGTGTCCTGGGTGTTGTCTTTTTGGACAACCTTCTGGCCAGTGCTTTACCATCCAGGCCACATGGCGTTCTAGTTTCTTTAATTGAGTTCTATATATGCGCTTGGCCTTAACGAGTACATAAGCGTACCCGGGACTACAAGGGCTAGCACCTCCCCAAAGGGGATGCTGGCGCAGTGCATCCATTTGAATCTGGGAGGTCCAAACAGCCCCTGCACCTACCCCCAGTGATTTCCCCAGTGATGCGGTAACGATAAGTTCCTTGGGATTAAGTGCCGCAAGAGCTGCATAGGACCCTCTTCCTTGATGACCTGTACTACCTATTCCATGCGCGTCGTCTGCGACCAAAATAATTTGGCTTAGAGGCAATGCTCGAAGTGGTGTGTAATGAGGATAGCCCATCCCATGAAAATCTATGGTATCCAAAAACAACACCGGGGTTTGTTGAGGATTTTGGGTAACAGCGCGATTTAGGTCGTTGATCAATGATTTCCAATCTAGATACCTAGATTGGGCTGAGCGGGTAATCAAAGCTGAATGCACATAGGGGGCATAAAAATGGATGTACTGTTCGTTATTGAAATACTGACTGACCCACTGTCCAGCCAGCATACCGGATGAAGTAAGACTGGCTGCTTGGCTTCCCGCTAAATCGGCTAGTACTTGTTCCGCTTTCTGGTAGATAGAGAGCCGCACATTAGACTGACGCGATGAGCCCATATGGACGCCAAAACGCTTAACGCCCTGAAGCATGAGTGAGTGAAATCTTTTGTTTCTAGACAGCCCCAGATAATCGGTACCCCCAAAGTAACGCTGAACGCCTTGTGGGGTATCCATGTGTGGTCCTAAAGCAGTATCGATGTGAAGTGGCTCCATGCTTGACTATTTTTCGGCCAAGAGCACTACTCCACTGCCGCCTAAATTCGGCCAATGCACTTGTGCCTGATCATCTATATAAATCCCCGATGCGATATCTGCAGCCAGTAAAAGTGCTCCGTCCATGTCCACATAATCCAATTGAGGCAACAACTGGGCAATAGCAGAAATGCCCACTGTAGACTCAGTCATGCACCCCACCATCAATTTAAGGCCCAGTGCTTTCGCTTGATCAATCATCCTTCTCGCGGGTGCCAAACCACCGCACTTAGTCAACTTGATGTTGATCCCGTGAAAGTATTCAGCACAACGCGCCACATCGGATTCTACCAAACATGATTCGTCGGCAATAATCGGAAGAACACTGTGTGCCCGCACATAACTCATGCCTGACCAATCATCTGCAGGGAGTGGTTGTTCGATAAACTGAACCCCCAATTCTTTTAGTTGCCTGGCGTTTTCGACGGTTTGCTCAGGCGTCCAAGCGCAGTTGGCATCGACGCGGAAAACCGCATCGCTTTGGGCGCGCAAGGCGCGGACAATCTCAATATCGCGATCAGTCCCCAACTTAATTTTGTAAATAGGCCATGGTTTTTCTGCCATCTTGGCCAGCATGACCGGAACTTCGTCGATACCAATCGTGTAGTTAGTAGTCGGTAAATGTTCCAAGGTAGTTCCCCACAGCTGCCAGAGCGGGGCGCCGCGCATTTTGCCCCAAAGATCGTGGGCTGCGAGGTCCAGCGCACAACGGGCAAATGAACCCAATTCACTACTTTGCAACAGCTGATCAAACCAGTCTATATCCTGACCATCCCAAGCCTCAATCTGTGCTTTTATACCGTTGATCTGTTCCGACATTTGGGCTACGGAGCTTTGGTAATACGGATTGGCCGTGGCCTCTCCGTAACCCGTATGCATTCCATGGTGCAAGCTGACAATCAGCGTTTGTTGATCGTTATGTGCCTCCCGAGAGATGCGAAATGGATGAGCGAGTTGCAGTAAATAAGGGTGTAACTTTAATTCCATGAGGTTTTGTTGGAAACTTAAAGATAGAAAATGTTTTCTCTACATCTAGGTACTGGCTATTCGGTGTTTTGTTGAACTTTTAACTATATTTGTTAAACAATCTTTTATTATGTCCTCAGCTCGTTCCGGTTTTCGTTTTACCCTATTCGATGAATCGAGCTTAACTCCTTTTGATAAGCTCTATGAGATTTTTCAAGAAGTCATCGCCTACACTAATGGGGATGTAGATGAAGCATTTGAGTGGATCGAAACTCTGGATAAGGAATACCAAATCACTACACCTGAATACACCTTAGAAGACTTTCGTCAGGAGCTAATCGACAAAGGTTTAATTGAACAAGAACCACCCGAAATACCTGAAAATGAAGTAACGCCTCAAGAGTCGGGGGACCAAAATACCGGAGATGCTTCGCGGTCAAAACACAAAATGACCGCTAAACTAGAACGCGTATTGCGCAAAAGAGCCCTCAACCAAATCTTCGGAAAAATCAAACCTTTGGGGGCTGGAGGCCACAGGGCCCAAAAAAGTGGACCAGGTGCCGAGGCCAATGGTCAGTTCCGCACCTACAGTTTTGGGGATGACCTCAGCCAAATTTCGATGACTGAAAGCATCAAAAATGCTCAGGTAAACCACGGCATTGATCGATTTGAGATGAACGATCAAGACTTGGTGGTTCATGACACCGAACACTTTGCCCAGATGAGCACGGTGCTGATGATCGACATCAGCCACAGCATGATACTCTATGGAGAAGATCGGATTACTCCAGCGAAAAAGGTAGCTATGGCCTTGGCCGAGCTCATTAAAACCCGTTACCCCAAAGATCAACTGGACATACTGGTATTTGGCAATGACGCCTGGTCGATCAGCCTGAAAGAGCTTCCGTACTTAGAAGTGGGGCCCTACCATACCAATACCGTAGCAGGACTCAATTTGGCCCTGGATCTGCTCCGCAAAAAAAAGCAGACCAACAAGCAGATTTTTATGATCACCGATGGGAAACCCAGCTGTTTGACTTTGAACGATGGCACTTACTACAAGAACCCCAACGGACTTGATCCACATATTGTGGGACGTTGTTGTGATATGGCTAGATTGGCCAGGAAATTGCACATTCCCATCACCACCTTTATGATCGCTCAAGACCCCTACCTGATTCAATTCATTCAGGAATTTACCCAGGCCAATCAGGGCAAGGCGTTTTACACAGGTCTAGACGATCTGGGATCCATGATATTTGAAGATTACGAAAACAACCGAAGTAAACGAATGCGATAAGATGATGACTCAAGAAGCCCCACAAATCCATACGCTAGGTGCCCTTAAAGCCAGCGGATACCAATCTAAGAGCATCCAAGAGGAGCTCAGAAGCAACCTAATCAAACACCTTAAAGCCGGACAAACCGCTTTTGCAGGTATTTGGGGTTATGAGCAAACCGTTATTCCTCAGGTGGAGCGCGCCATTCTAGCCCAACACCACATCAACTTGCTAGGTCTTCGCGGGCAAGCTAAAACGCGGATTGCCCGATCGATGGTAGGTCTGTTGGATCCGTGGATGCCAATCATTGCTGGATCTGAAGTAAATGACGACCCACTTCAACCCATATCGCATTTTGGGAAAATTAGTGTGGCAGAACTGGGGGACAACACCCCGATTTCATGGGTGTCACGCGAAGATCGCTTCTTTGAAAAACTAGCCACCCCAGATGTGACCGTTGCGGACCTCATTGGGGACGTAGACCCCATCAAGGCCGCATCGCGCAAACTGACCTACGCCGATCCTGAAATCATCCACTTTGGTATGGTGCCCAGAGCCCATCGGTGCATTTTTGTGATCAATGAACTACCTGATCTCCAGGCGAGAATACAAGTAGCTCTGTTTAATGCGCTTCAAGAAGGCGATATTCAAATCAGGGGCTTTAGAATGAGATTGCCCATCGACATTCAGTTTGTCTTTACGGCCAATCCCGAGGACTACACCAACCGAGGTAGCATTGTGACTCCGCTCAAGGATAGAATCGGCTCGCAAATTTTAACCCACTACCCAGAAACCATTGAAATAGCTCAGAAAATCACTGCTCAAGAAGTGCATCTAACGCCACAACAAGAGAAAAACGTCCACGTCCCAGAACTGGCGAGGCAGTTAGTGGAAGAGATCTCATTTGCCGCGCGGGAAAGCGCTTATGTGGATGAAAAAAGTGGTATCAGCGCTCGTTTGAGCATCTCTGCCCTAGAAAACCTGATCAGTGGTGCCGAACGCAGAAGTCTGGTCGCGGATTCTGGACCTACCACCATCAGATTGAGCGACTTCCATTCAGTGGTACCCGCCATTACGGGAAAAATTGAACTGTTGTACGAGGGAGAACAAGAAGGTGCTGACCGAATTGCTCAATTACTTATCGATGAGGCGGTAAAAAGAGTGTTTAAAGAGGTATTTCCCAAAGTAGATAAGGTAACCGCCAAAGACGGAAGCGGCCCCTATGACCCGCTGCTGCTGTGGTTTGTCGATCACGAAGGGGTAGATATTCACCAAGATGCAGACGACACCACCTATCGCGAGTTACTGGATTCTATCAAACCACTGGACGCACTGATCGACAAATACGCCTCAGCCTATCCTGACGATGCGCGGTATATATTGAAAGAAATTGTCTTGTGGGGACTCGTCTCTGCAAAAAAACTGAGCCGTACCCAAATCGGTCCCAACACCAGTTTTCAAGATCCATACGGCGC
>Ga0181564_10002219_pt1 | contig 17089 bp, 20 predicted proteins | sample 011ome_24_FD_134512 | JGI IMG/M metagenome (GOLD analysis project Ga0181564, IMG submission 134512) | Coastal salt marsh microbial communities from the Groves Creek Marsh, Skidaway Island, Georgia - 011513CT metaG (megahit assembly) | ecosystem: Environmental > Aquatic > Marine > Intertidal...
ATTTACGACGAGGTTGGTGGTCTAATTGAAGATCTATACTCAAAGCTAAATGATCTAGCTGAAGAAACAACTGACTCAACTTGGAGAAAAGCCATTCAAAGCATTATTAAAAACGTTGAAATGGTTGAAAATAACCTTGGTAAAGCATCTAGCAAACTAGGTATTGTTCCAGTTCGTGAGTCTGAAGAAATGGACGAAGCTTCAGTAGTTAATGAAGCTGAAGTAAAATCAGATGATGAATTTAAAGAATACGCGTTCACAGTACTTCAAAAAGCATTTGGCAAAGATTTTGACGAGGCTAAAGCACAAGAGGTTGTTGATGGTATCTTAGGTAAAGTTGATGGAGATTACGGCGCGGCTGTTGGTATGTTAACCGCATCATTAAGCGAATCAGTTTCTGAAAAGAAAGCTGACGGTACAATCTCTGATGACGAAGACGAAAGAAGAGAAGAGCTAATGTCACAAGTTGAAGTTTCAATTGATGATTTATTAGCAATGATTAAGAAGGAAGCTAATGACATTGGAGGATCTTTCAGATCTCCTGGTATTATGTATGACGCTAAAAAGTTAATCGAAGATAAGATTAAAAAATTTAAATAAAAATAGAAAAAGTTTGACCTGGATTTTTCCGGGTCAAGTCTTTTTATTATATTAGCATTATGAAACACGTAAAATTATTTGAACAATTCATTTTAGAAGCTTCTAGCTCAAAGAGAATTAAAGAGATTCAAGCCGAGTTGCAAGAAATCGAAAAAGAAATGGAAGAGGTCCAAGACGCTATGGATAGTGGCGATTGGGATAAAGATGAAGCCGAACTTCGTCTAAACGATTTAGATGGTAACAAACTAGATTTAGAATCTGAATTAGAAGATCTTAAAAAAGGAGATCAAGAGGCTGCTCAAAGGAAAATAACTCCTATTGTTTCTAAAACAATTGAAGCCATTTCATTGTTAGGTTCTCAATCTGTTAAATGGTCTACAAAATTACAGTATGCTTCTAAAGAAGAAAAAAGCCAACTGGAATATTTAATAAAAAGAGACCAAGATGAGGAAAAACAAGATCAGGTAAAGGCTGACAAGATGATCGCTAAATGTGATGCATTAATAGATAAAATGTCTCCAGATATGTTAGCTTTATATTCTTTTGCCAAAGAGGATTGGAGATCTATAAGCATGGAATTCACAAAAGCTGGTATGGCTTTACAAGGTATAAAAGAAGCTTGTGAAGACTATGAAAACGGCTGTAATGAGGTTAAAGATTACAAAAAAACATACGATACGGTCTTTCCTAACTATCAAAAGACACAAGCTCAATTAAGAGAACTTGCAAAAAAAGTTAACGTTAGAGTTTAATCATATTTAACAACTATGAAACACACTAAGTTATTCGAACAGTTTGTAAACGAAAAGTCTGATTACCAGATTTATCATAACCAATATTCATCAGCGGTCGATGCTGCATTAGAATATGTAAAATCCAAAGGCTATGAGGTTAATGATGACGATGTTTGGAATGAAATTTCAATTGGCCCAGCTAAGCCAAAAGAGGGTGTAACTAATAAAGCTAGTATCGGCTTAACAAAAGACGGCAAACCACAAAAGAAGATGTTACACATCCAAATCTATGGTATGAAAGACCGTTATGAATTAAATGCATACATTAACTAACTATGAAACACATAAAATTATTTGAGCAGTTCACCAATGAGGGAAAATCAGATGTCTTTCCAGAATATAATAATGGATTGGCAACAGGTGACCATAAATACATGAAAGCCATGAAAGCTCTTCTTTCTAAAATTAAAGGAATTTCAGAGTATGGTGACATGGACACAACTTCAATGGTTTACGTTAAATCTGCACCGGGTACTGCAGATATCGATTTAACTAAAGATATTCAAAAAGCACTTAAAGGGTTTGATGATAATTTAGATTTAAATAATATCATTAGCAATATTGGTAAACCTAGTCAGATTAGTCCTAATGACCAACAAAAAGGAATTGTTACTTATAGTATTCCTAAAAAAGTTGATTGGTGGACACTTAAAAGAGCAGCTGGTCCTGAAAAACCAAGCACAGAAACTCAACTAACTCCAGAAATTGTTAGTTCACTTTTAGATAAAATGGCTCAAGTTTCTACAACTCAAGACGAATTAGCAGATACTAATTGGACTTCATTAGAAGACTTTTTAGGAGCAGCTGAAGACCACATGTCTGCAACAAATTACAAAAAATTCTACAAAGAGGTTAAGAAAAAATACCCAAAAATGAAATAATGAAATACGTAAAATTATTTGAGCAATTTGTCAATGAAGCAGGTATTTTTAATACCTACAACACCATCGTTGGCTATGAGCTCGATAAGTTTATGGATGCATACAAGGAATTACACAAGGACAACCAGATCACATACGATAAAAAAGACGATGTTTCTTATGGCTACAGAAAAGGATCAAAGGAGGCACATTGGAAGTATGACCACGACACTGGTAAAATGCTCCACTCTGAAAAAGATAGCGATGTTCTTGGTCTAATTCATAATAAAAAAATGATTAAAAATAATCACCCTTGGTCAAAATGAAACACGTAAGATTATTTGAACAATTCTTAAATGAAGCAAAGATGAGTAAAGAACTTGAATTATTAATCGATGTTCTATCAAATCTTGAAGATGAATTCACTGAAGAAGAATTCATTGAATTTGGAATAAGTGAGGTTGAGCTCCCAGCTAATGTTATGATGGATATTTGGGACACATACTGGGATCTAGATGCTAGATTGCGTTTAAAATGGACCACAAAGGAATGGGCAGATTGGCTTAAAAAAGTACACAGCGTTAAATAAGATGAAACACGTAAGACTATTTGAGCAATTTGTTAATGAGCGTTTTGTAACAGACCGAGATATTGTTGGTTGGGAGAAAGATAATGGTAAATTGCCTTTTCCAGCCGAAGTTATTCAAGCTGCTAAAAAAATGAAGCATTATGGATTGGCTGATGAGAACAGATTGACATTTGCACATCTATGGTTTATATTTAATGATGGTTCTTGGACTAACATGGAGAAATTTGGACCAAATGTTAAGAAGTTTTACGGTTCAGATTTTTATGATTTATTTAACGGTGGATATGATAATTTATATATGAAGGCAAAGTATTATGCTTCAGAAATTATTTCATTCATTGAAGATAAAATTAATAACGATGAAGAGGTTGAACCGGCTTATTATGAAGCTAAAGAATACTTTAAAAACTTCGGTATGGATTACAACAGAAGCAGAGTATTTGATTCAACTGTAAAACACATCGAAGAGTGGCTTAAAAAGAATCATAAATAATGAAAAAATTACTTACATATCAACAATTTTTAGTTGAAAGATACGAGGCTCCAAAATCTGAATTGATTATGGAAGGTGGAGCAGCTGGACACATGTCGCACCCATTTGACGAAAAGGATTTGACATTTGGTGATTTTAAAAAAATCATTGAAATGGGATTAAGTGGTAACCTTCACTTTGAAGAGGAACCAACTGAAAAGACTGATGGTCAAAACGTATTTGCAACTGTACAAAACGGAGAGGTTAAATTTGCTCGTAATAAAACAGAGTTAAAGTATCCAATGGATCTTAAGACCTTTAAGCAAAAGTTTGATGGTCACCCAAGTAAAATGGTTGAAGAAACATTCCATTTTGCAGCAGAAGATTTAGCTAAAGCCCTTATCAAATTACCAGCTAAAGATTTAGAAGCATTTGATAATGGTAAGAATTTCATGAATATGGAATTGATCTACTCAAAGAACCCAAACGTTATTTATTATGACCGTGATGTTATTCAATTTCATGGTATTAAAAAGACTGACGGCGAAGGCAATATTATCGGAGAAGAAACCGGATATGCAAAAAGTATCGCAGCTGCTTTAGAAAAGGTTAAAGCAAACGTTGGTAGTACATTCACAATTATTCCACCACAAGTTATTAAATTAGGTAAAGATCTTAATTTTGATCAGAACAAAGCTAAATTCTTTAAGCAAGTTCAAGATCTACAGAATCGTTATAAGTTAACTGATGCTGATGAGGTTTCAATGTATCATGAAATGTGGTGGAGAGAACAAATTGATCAAAATTTTGGAGCACTTCCACAAGATATCAAAGAAGGTTTATTATTAAGATGGGCGTATGAGGATAAAAAGACCCTTAATATGAGATCGCTTGATAAAGAAGTTGGTAAAGAAGGAGCTGCAAAGATCAAAGAATTTGATAAGATCTCAGGCCAAAAGTATAAAGAAAATATCAGACCATTTGAGGACTTATTCCTAGAACTTGGATCTATTATTCTTAAGAATGCTAGCAATTTTGTTGCTGCAAACCCAAGTGCTGAAATGCAAAGATTACACAATCAAATCCGTACTGAGGCTGAAAAGATTCAAAAAGGAGGAGATGTTAAGCAAGTTGAAAAGGTAATGGCTGAATTGGATCGTTTAAACCGAATCGGTGGTATTGAATCAATCATCCCCACTGAAGGTATTGTATTCCGCTACAAAGGTAAAGTTATGAAATTAACCGGTACATTTGCGGCAATTAACCAATTGATGGGTATTATTAAATACGGCAGATAATTATAAAAGCAATATATATAAAATATGGCACTTAAAAAAATTAAAGAATACTTTCAAGAAACTAATATTAATACGTTTCAGAAATTATTAAGCAATAGAGTAATGGTGGTTGAAAAAGTTTCAGCCCCATCTTTTTATGTTCGCAGAGTTAATGACAAGTTTGAATTTTATAAGTCTTCAAACGGTGAGCCTTTAACAATTGTTGATCGTACAATTATGTCCCTATATGAAGTTGCCATTAAACATATTCAAAGTTTGGATCCAGCGTCTAAGGAGGCTCTTCCACATGATTTTAAATTTGGATTTGAGTATTTACCAGAAGAAAAAGTTTCCAGATATAGTTATAATAAAACCCCATACAATAATCTTATACTAACACATATCCAACAATTAACTGAAGCTGGAAAATGTAAAAAAACAATAGTTGACCCAGTCATTATTAAAAAATGGGCAACTATATTAGATGTTGAACCACAAAGTGTGGTATTTGATGGTATTTTAAGTTCATTGCAGAAAGAACAACTTGTTAATCTATTATCTATGAATGATAAAGAATTTTCTGCAAAATATGATTACATTCAAGAGACTGAAAGAATGACCTCTTTTACAAAAGAAATCTATAAGATTTTTAATCCAAATGCGCATTCAACTGTTTTACAAGAAGATCTTGAAAGTGAAATTGATGGATTAATTCTTAACTTTGCAGAAGGTAAGAAAATCACTTCTTATAAATTAGAAGATTTTATCAGACAACCATTAAATGAAGGTAGAGAAAGTTCTCACATTTATCAAATTACAATTGCCGATGTATTAGAATTTTTTATAACATTTGATTTTAGTGAAATTCAATTAGTTGAAGAAACAATGGATCACAGATACATTGAGTTAATGTCAGTCGTATTTAACGAATATGTCGCTAAAAACGCATCTAGATATGTTGGTGTTAATTTTGAAAGTGCAGATTTTTCAAACGCAGAATCATTCAAGTTAAACACTAACTTTATTAAGAATGAAAAGACGCTGAGACACGTGTCTAATGAAATCCTATCTGAATTATTTAAAATTACATTAGGAACATTTAGAAAAAAGAGAACAAAGGCTTCTGATATCATTAATCAAGATATGGTAAATCAAATGAATGAGATCATCGATAGAATTGATCAAGTGATTTTTCATGAAAATACTGATGAAAATTCAATTTATGATTATAAGAACTTTATGTTACATAATAAAATTAAGACTAAGATGAGTTTAAATGAAGCATTAAAAATTAATCATGGCGAACAAGGTGCTCAACCAGTAAATATGTTCGTTGGTAGATTCCAACCATTTACACTGGGACATGCTAAAGTTTTAGAAACTATTCACAAACAGAACGGATACCCAGTGGTAGTATTCTTAGTTAAATCTAAGACATCTAAAAAAGGTGATGAATTTAGTCGACCATACGATGAAAAATTACAGGTCGAAATGTTTAGAAATGTTCAAAAACAATATCCATTCTTAAAGGAAATTATTGTTGTTCCTTCAGCGGCAATCGATATGATGTTTAACGAATTACGTCCTAAATATGAACCAGTCCTTTGGGGAACTGGAACAGATAGAATGAAAGCATACGGCTATCAAGTAAATAATGACTCATACAGAGATCAATTAAATGTTCGCAAAGATTTTGGTCTTTATGAAATTCCAAGAGATGATGAGGCTATTTCAGCAACTAAAGTTCGTAATGCAATGTTAGACGGCGATGAAGCTGCATTTAAGTCAATGACACCGAAGGCAATTCACAAGATGTACAATACATTAAAGACACAATTAGAAAAGTCTATGGCATTAGTAACTGCATCAAAAGAAAATGATTTACCAATTGGGTTAATGACATTCGAACAATTTATGAATAAATTAAAAGGATAATGACTTATAACGATATAAGAGTTAGATTTACAAATGCAATGAATGAGGCTAAACAGCCTTATAGTCAGGGATTGTCTCAAGTTATTAGAGATATCTTATTAAAGAATAAGGTTAGAGGTAATAAGACCCAAAAACTGGATGAATTGCGTTTTGGTATTTCAGGAGATTCAAAACAAACTATTGAGTATTTAAATAATGTAGTTTTAAAGGATATCCATCAACAACATTATACAATCACATTTGAAGGACCAGACCGTGCCAAGAAAGGTGATGCTAAGTCTGGAACCTATAATACATATAAAATTACAGTCGTAAATCCAATCACAATTCAAGGTTATAAGGCACAACCAGGTGATGCAACATACATCATTGATAACTTAAAAGCAAAATCCAATATTCAAAATAAAATGTTAACACCTGATGGACTAGGTCTTGGCGGTAAAACATTTAAAAGTTTAGATGAGGTTAAAAATACAGTTGAAGCTGCGCTGATTCAATTGGTAAATAATGAATCTATTTCAGAGGTTCATAAAGAATTTATGTTACTCTTAATTGAGAATTTAAGACAAGTAAAACAGCGTTATAAAAATATTAGTGATGTATCAGCTGGGGTAACTGATCAGCTTTTTTTTGCTGGAGAATATGGAGATCATATCAGCGATCCAGATATTGCTAAGATCGCAAAAGATTACGGCGAAATTTTAGGTGGTATTTATATGCTACAATTAACTGGCGGCGGAGCTAAAGGATTACAATTTCCAATTAAAGCCAATGAGCCTTTAGTGGATTTTTATATGGATGGACAAGGTTTATCCATGAAGGCAGGAACTGGCGCAAGCGCTTCATTAAGTAATGTGGCCGCTTTAATTGCACAGAATCCTACAAAATGGCAAGCTTTAATGTCAACTGAAAACGAGAAGCTAATGTTAAAAGTTGTCGAATTATTTGGTAATGAATCAGCATTCCATGGAATGTTTAAAGTTGCTGAATTATTAAATGTACCTGGATGGGCTTATCTTAAAGAGCTATTAGGTGATCAAAATCTTTCAGCAGCCAAATTAGACTCTAAAGTTTTGACTGAATGGGTACGTAATTTCTTCACAAACAAACCTGATGAAGCATACGATAAATTCACAACATATTTTAATAGATTAAATAAAAAGCCAGACGGCTGGGACAATAAAGAACTACAAATTCAGGATGCAATTCAAAGAAAGGAAGGATACGGATTAGTATTCTCTCCACTGGCATACCACGTAAAAGATCAATTGAATGATAACTCATTGTTGATTGATGCTCTAGCGTCAGTTGTTCAAAAGTTTGATGTCTTACAATTATACATTGATCTAAATATCAACTCTAAGAAAAAGTATCAAAAATATCTGCTAAAGAAATTTGCTGAAGGTAAATTCTTATTTAATGCAACACCATCAGTAAATATGCCAACGAGAAATAAGTTTTCGTTCAAGATGGTTAAAAAATAAGATATATAATCTAATAATATAAAAATTAAAATAATACAAATGGATTTTAATAAATTCTTAAATGAAAAGCGAATCACCGTTAAGAGAAGATATACTGAAAACCACCCAGCGGTTGAAGTTGGTCAATCTGCAAGAATTCGTAACAAAGTATTAGAAGCTATTGCAGACGGAAAAATCACGGTTGAGGAATTTGACAAACTAGTTTCTGAACTTTCAAACGATTCTAAGAGATGGACTAAAACAAATTCAAGATACTTTAATGTATCTGAGGATGGTATTTCTCTATCTTCTTTTGGAAAAAGAATCTTAAAGAACATCACAGTAAATGAATCAGCATTAAACGAAGAAAAATCAGCTGCTGAAAAATTAGCTGATGAAACTTCTGGAGAACTTTATGATGCTACTTTAAGAGGAAGCTCAGCAACAGTTACTGCAACTACTACAACTCAAACATGGGAAGATGGAGTTCCAGTATTAAAGTATCTTGCAAGAGGTAAGGGCAAACCAGTTAAAATGGAGAAGAAAGTCTTCAAAGTTGTTCATGACGTAGCTCATGGATGGTTCTATTTTACAGACGGTAGAAAGTGGTTCGGTCTTCATTTATCAGACGGATACGCAGATCCTAGTGATCTACCATTTGATGTTAAAATCTCAGAATCTACAGTTATTGAAGCAACAACTAAGAATCCAGAAGTATGGGTTCCAGGCGGTTTCGATAAAGAAGTTGGAAAATTAAAAGCATCTCAAATCACAAGAGATAAAATCATTCAATTAGCAAAAAAATATGAGGTTGGTGTCGTTGACGCGATTGAATACGTCGAATTCGGCTGGAGCGTAGACCTTTCAGAAAACAAAAATACAGATATGAAAAATAAATTTATCTACGAATCATTTACCGAGTTTGTAGGCTCATTAAATGAAAATACTGAAATGATTAATGAAGGCACCAGAGGTTTCTTTGGTAAAATTGACAAAGCCGGAAATATTTCAGCAGTTTACACACACTATGATTCTTACCCTGAGTGGGTTTTACCAGTCATCAAAAAGAATTACAAGAACTCTAAGGCAGTAGATGCTGTTATTGCTAAAGGTGATAACTCTGGTTTAGATGTAATCGATAAAATGAATTTCTACAATGATAAAAATTCAATGACACCTTTAAAAGGTAAAAAAGATTCAGTTTATAAGTTTATTAAAGATGCTTCAAATAGTTCAGCTGAATTCGTTTATTTATATGATGAGGCAGATAAAAAATGGTACATGGCAGACACGTATTCAGATAAAGAATTAAAACCTGCATTTGAGTCAATTGTTAATCAACAAAACGAACAATTATTTGAAGCAACTGTTGAAATGGACGCAATGGATCCAGATAACAAAGACTTCTTGAAATTCTTAAAGAAACACAAGGTTACTATCATCGATAAAATGATGGACGGTCCAGGTGGAGGTAACCCAGTTATCGTAATGCAAGGTAAGAGAAAAGATCTTGAAGCTGTTTTAGCAGACGAAGAATTTGGTTGGGCTGATCCAGATCTAGCAGAATACATTGAAGAATCAATTCAAATTGTTGAAGAATTCAGACCATTAAATGAAGCATTCAAATCTTCTAAGTTGCAAAACTTATTAGCTATGAAGAATTCTGGTGCAGATGCAAACTACTACGGTAATAAAAATTTACCATCTGCTCTATACGGTTTAACTAAAATTAAACTTGATCAAATTGAAGATTCTGCTTTAGTTGATACAGATCCAAATACAGCGTACAAAACTTACGCAAACAATAGAGACTATTTAGTATTCTATATTGTGGATACCGAAAAGGAGAATCCATACGCAGATAGAGCTTCTTATAGACAACCAGTGCTAAGCCCTGGTATTTTAGCTCTTTCAAGAGGTAAAGATTTCTTAGGAGTTGAGTATAAGGGATACGCAAAAATACCTAACGTTAATAAAAAGAATCAACATATTTTAGGTAAAGCAGACGGAAGCAGCGCAGTTGGTGGAAATAAAGCATATAGAGGTTACGATGCATCAGGCATCTCTTCAATTAAGAGAGCGGCTGAATTAGCTGATAGAGCTATTGTATTTAGCATTGTTTCTGGCGGAGAATCCGCTGCAAGCCTTATTAAAGATAGATCAGATGCTAAATCGGGTGCAGCCGCATTCATGACGGCTGATCAATTTAAGAAAGCAAACAAGCAAAGATACCAAGATATTTTAGCAACTAAAGCTTCTAGCTTACCATTAGATAAAATCGTTAGCGACGCAATTGATGAATTATCAAATCAAATGAAAGACGCTATGGCTAGAAATGAAAAAGGCAGATATGGCGATATTTTAGTTGGTAAAAACGCTAAAGGCGCTGAAGTAAAACTAAGAGACGTTGGTACTCACATGAGCAGAATTCTTGATGATTACGAAAGATATGTTTCTAATGTTAAACAAGCTGAAGAAGAAAAAGCGCAAGGATTCTCTTCAAACTACTACGATAAAGAAGCTAAGAACTACGCAAAATCAGTATCTGATAGAGTGAAGCAAATCAAAGGATTCGATTACGCTTGGTAATTAAAAAGTAAATTAAAAATTAAATACAATGAAATACGTAAAATTATTTGAGCAATTTACTAATGAAAAGGTTTACAGATTAACTGGACCTTATGCCTCTAAAGGTCTTATTGGTAAAGTAATGCAAACTTTCAAAAAGAGAATTGAAAGAATTCAATTTGAAGGTGATTTTGAACCTACACTTGCAGAAATTAATAAAGAATGGGAAAAATTCGAGAAAGATGCAATTAAAATGATCTTAAGCGAAGTTGAGAAAGCAGTTAAAACTCTTGACAATGTTGCTTATGTTCACGTTGATGGTTTAAAAAAGATGTGGCAAAAATCACCTGAGAGCGGTCTTAATAGACACATGTCTCTTCCAGGCGATTTTACAATCAACGTCGGATTCAATGATGATGTTGATGGTTCTAAATTCCAAAGAAAATTAGGAGGTATGATGAATACCGCTATCTTTAGTGGAGAAGACATCTACGGAGCTGGTGATGACCAAGTCGGTTATAATAACTGTGAGATCAGAGCTAGAGAAACAATGACGTTCGACGAAAAGTAATAAACACTATGCCGAGCACTAGTAAATCACAACAACGTTTAATGGGAGTTGCATACGCCGTAAAATCTGGCGATATGCAACTTTCTGACGTTGATAGTGCATATAGAGATAAAGTTAAGGAATTAGTCGATGGCATGTCATTAAAGGATCTTAAAGATTTTGCATCAACACCACATGAAGGTTTACCTGAGGTTGTCGAAACCATTACACCAGAATCTATCGGAGGCATGGGAAATGTTCAACTACCTACAGAAAATGAATTTGGTTCTGGTGATGTCCCAGCAGGTCCTGGAGATGCTAAAAAAAGAAATAAAAAGAAAATGAAATTCAAGCATAAAATTTCAATGTACGAAGAGTTCTTATCTGCTCGATCTCAAAATAGCAATGAATTAAATGAGGCTAAATTCAAAACTGGTGACAAATGGGAATGGAAACACATTGATGGAAACAAGACCGTTGAAATCACAGATATTAAACCTAATGGTGATGTGGTTGCTAGAGTTGAAGGTGATTCACAAGAGTTTATTCTTAGAGAACCTAGCAAATACTTAAAGAAGAAAGTTAATGAATCTACTGAAGTTAATGAAGCTCGTTCAATTAATAAGATTCAAAAGGATTATACTACTGTAACTTCTAAAATGAAAGAGGTTGTTGATGCATGGAAAGCTGCTGAAGGATCTGCTAAAGATAAATTATTGGCTGAATTAAAGGATTTAACCACTAAAAAGAAAGCTCTTGAAAGAGAACTTGATGAATTTGTAATGGGTAAAGACGCTGATTTAGAATTAGTAGTTAAGGAATCTCTTTCAGAAAGCATGATGGCAGAAATTGACATTATTGCACAAGAGGCCAAAGACTTTAAAGACTTCGCTAAAAAAGTTACAAAAGAATTTAAATTAGAAGATGATAAAGATCTTTTCGCATGGTTAAAATCACTATATGACAATAGATCATAATATTTTTTGAAACTATCTTTTAAAGCTCGATATAATTATCGAGCTTTTTTATTTTACAAAGTTTCCAAATATTATGAAACCATTCTTATTTAAACCTGAAAATTACGAGACATGGTCGTCAAGCGCAATCCGAAAGATTGAGAAGACGATTGAGAGCTGTGAAACCTTTGGACAGATAGAAACAGCTCAAAAAATGATCGACAATTTTATATTCATCATGGTCTTAAATGATGCATATACACAAGAAGTAGTACAAGATATATCTAGACAATTATATCTATGTATAAAATTAAAAGAAAATAGATTATATGGACAAAAATAAAGGTAGAATCGGATTTACAGCCGGCAACTTTGATTTGCTGCACCCTGGTTACATTTATACATTTGAAACCGCAAAGCAACATTGCGATTACTTTATGGTATTTTTACAGATGGATCCATCTGAAACCAGATTCACAAAATACAAACCAGTTATCCCATTGTACGAGAGATACAAAACCTTAATGTCAATTAAATATGTTGATGAGGTTGTATGCTATCAAACTGAAGAAGATCTTATCAAATTGATTGAATTCTACAAACCAGATATTCGCATTCTTGGTGATGATTATATTGGTAAACGTTTCACTGGCGATAATCTACCACCTGAAGTTATTTACACAACAAGATCACATGATTGGTCAACTACTAAATTGAAAGATTTGATTACAATCCAAACTGTAAAGCAAAATCCAGAGATTGTTGATCGAGCTAAAAACGAAACTTCAACCTCTTCAGCGCAGCGATTGATGCTAGCAATTCGAGATCAAATTGCTCAACACGCTGAAGGAAACTTGACCGAAGAACAATACAAAAACGCAATTAAAGAATTATTAGAGGACGCATGAGAATTATTGTAACAGGAGGCCTTGGATTTATTGGCTCATCATTTGTAAACCTATTAGGACGTAAACTTCCAACTGCTGAAATCGTAGTTGTTGATAAAATTACGTACGCTGCTAACCCAAATAACTTAAAGACTCAAGTCACCTTGATTAAAGAAGATATTTGTGATGTGACCGCAGAAGATCTTGGAAACTACGATTATTTGGTTCACTTTGCAGCCGAGAGCCATGTTGACAATTCAATTAAGGACGGTCGACCATTTATTCGTACCAATGTTGAAGGTACATTTAACTTGATTGAATGTGCTCGACAAAATAAGAACTTGAAGAAATTCGTTCATATTTCAACCGATGAGGTTTATGGAGATATGGCGGACTTGCAATTTGCTAGATTGGATATTGAAGCCAATGAAGATTTTAGTCTACATGGATCTTCATATTATTCAGCAAGTAAGGCGGCAAGCGATCTTTTAGTTGAAGCAGCTGGAAGAACGTTTGGACTTCCATACTTGATCACTCGCACATGTAACAATTATGGTGCACATCAAAACGCTGAGAAGTTTATTCCAAAAATTATTGAATCAATCAAAGGGGATAAAACAATTCCAGTATATGGAGATGGCCGACAAGTTCGTGAATGGATCGATGTTGAGGACAATGTACAATTGATTTATGAATTGATGCTATCCGATCAATTGAATGAAGTTTATAACATTGGATCTGGAGAGCGTTATGAGAACATTGAAATCGTAAATATGATTGGCGAAATGCTTGGTAAAACTCCAAAGTTTGAATTTGTTGCAGATCGATTAGGACATGACCGCCGATATGCTCTCAATTCAACTAAGGTTCGCGAGATCTTTTCAGATTGGGAAACACTATCATTTAAAGAATTTTTATTAGAACAAGTAAGCACATTAAAACAAACAGTATGAAACAACATTTAGCAAGTATGCTGCGAGCTGCAGCAGAGGCAGACCGCCAAAAAGCTCTATTGACTCTTGAATTATTAAGTAACCATGCAGCAGGTATTGGTGATCACTCAACTGGTGATTTCTATAAAAATGCTGAAGAGGCTATCCAAATGTTGGTTGATGCTGATGATCGAATCGAAGCAATCAATAAGTATTTGGTAACCAACGTATAAATTTTCAATAATTTTTGAAAAAAGAGCCCAAACATTTTTTTGTTTGGGTTTTTTTGCTTATATTTATACTATAATTAAAAGATAACACTATGAGCTATAAGAGATTTGATCGCCACGAATGTTTCACTTCAGAAATGATGCAAATGACCCGTGAAATTATCGACGAAGTAATGTTCGAAGATATGGGTCTTACCAACATGGTATACGGACTTTATGACGGATATCTATACAGTGATATTCTTGAAAAAGCAGTAATTGTCGGAGTTAGTCAAGAGACTATGAACAAACTAGAAGGTTTGAAAAAGACAATTGAAATGTATATTGAATTAACTGGTGAAACTGTAACACAAATCTACTAATGAGTCATCGAGTTTTTACATGGTGGCGCAGGTTCCATACGCCTCGCAATCTTCCAAAGGATCAATACTGGAAAGGATATTCAAAACTGCTGCAACGAATTGAGTGGGGTGAATTTGAATATGATCAATTGAGCGAGCAGACCCATCTAGAAGAGGCGCTATTTGAATTAGAATGTGCAGAGATCCGAGAGCAATTTGGTTTTGCACGAGATCCAGAGGTAATCAATGAAAAGATCAGGGATCGTCGCAAACTAAAAAATAAGAGGATCAATATCATGATGGAGCGTCATTTAAAACATGAGGCTGAAATACTGAGTCAGGTTGCGACTGAATTGGCTGAAGAATTCGAGTTCGATAAGGAATATGTGACTGACTTTATGGAACGTTTTGATGGCACCACTCGACAGTTATATTATACACTTAGAGCACTCTATTATAATCGACCATTACCTACACTCGAAGAGATAGATATGGTACCTCGATCACAGCCTGAGTTTCCTCGTCACATTTTGAAGGATCGAGATCCATTGATTAAGAAGGTGTGGAATAAAATTGTTAAGGAACGTAAAATTTGGAATGCTTATGGAAACTAAACCAATCATAGTCTATTGGTTAGCGTATGAGGATGATCGAGAAATGGTTAGACTCTTTAGTAAATATCAGGATTATGTATGTTGCGTTATGGCTAAGGATACTGACGAAGCAATTCAAAAAACAATCAGAATTGCTAAAAATACTGGAGTGCCACATGTTAAAATTATGGGCATTGCAACTGGTCGAGAAGAATGGGTGAATGAAGAATATCCTCTGAGAGATAACACCCCAAAGGCATCTTGTCTCTGAAACAATTTAACTTTATTCAATATAATATTACAAACAAGTTTACACATGGAAAATAAATCAATTGCATTAGAAGCTCACGAACTCATCAACAATCGCTCAGAAGAAAAAGACCGTATGTATGGCCCTTTCTCTGAAGGTATGGATCGAGCCTCGATGATCTTTAATGGTATGACTGGCTTAAATGTCACTGGTCGCGAAATGTTTATGGCACTTATTGCTCTTAAATTTTCACGTGAAAGTTATAATCATAAGCGTGACAATTTGCTCGACGCAATCGGCTACATTCAAGGTCTAGAGAACTATATGAATGAATTGACAAATTATCCAATGGGAGATGAGTAGTCAACATCGAGTACATCACAAAACATACGGGCCTGGCACAATTGTCACATTCTATGAATTTTACAACAACACTTTTGTAGACGTTCAATTTGATAATTATCCAGAGCTAATGTATCTGCAATATGAAAGTTTATCAATATAAGAAGTAATATAATGAAAGTAGCAATCACATCAGTCTTTTCAAATTTAACGTATAACACAAAGAACCACCGAGGTTTAGAGGCAGTTTATTTCAAACAACTCCTAGAGGAAAATGGTTATGATGTTGAATTGATTGGCAAGAAAAACAAGAACACAGCCGAATTTGATTTCTATGTTGACTATTCAACTGCAGACTGGAACTCATACGATGCAATTTTTATTCAATTGAGCACTGCCAATTTCTTTGGTGGCGTTGTTGGAGAACACACAGAGCCAGTTGCAAGAGCACTTGCTGGATATACTGGAAAAATCTATGCACTTGTAAATGATCCTAGAATCGATTTCTTGAATCCAGTTAAGGCATTAAAGAGATTTAATCTATGCCAAGATCTTGAAACTGAGTGGTCCAATATCATTGAGAATGCAACCTATCTATTTCCTGGTAAAAACATCTCTAAATTTCTTGGAAGGACTCCTAAAAATTGGCAGCAATTAGATTGGTTTACATATATGTTCAAGCATCGAATGGCAAGCAAGATGGATTCAAAGCCAACCAATGCGCTATTTGATTTTGAAGCACCTAAAAAAGAATGGGATACAATCTATTATGGAGACAACCGTGCAAGTTTTAGGGAGCAACAGATTAGAAAGTATATGCCAACTGGAGAAAAGAATCTTTTGATCGGCTATAAGACCCAAAAGGTAAATGTTTCTTTTGAAAAGAAGATGGAGCACTCAATTCTTTTGGATACAATTTCAAAGAGTAAGGCAAGTTTGATCATTGGCGATGAAGAACATTTGGATAATGTAATTACATACAGATTCTATGAAACGATGGCAAGCGATTGTCTTGCTGCAATTCAAATTGAATATGATCCAAAGATGGAATTAATCCAAGATCCAGTCTTACGAGAAAAACTCTATGTTAAATCAAGCAAGGATGTTCAAAATTTGGTGACATCTTATTCAGATGATTTAATTGCTCGTCAAAAGAAAGAATTAAAAAACATTTTTGATAGATTGGATATAACATTTAAAATAAATTAATAATGGCAAATATAGATAATGAATGTAAAGATCTAGAAGTTCATGACTTTTATGATCAATCGACTACACACTTAGAAGACATTATGAAGCATCAGAAGGAGATGCAAGAACAAACTTATGGTTTTAAATTTGAGGATATGTCTATCCGCGAAATCATGAACTTCTGGCACGTTAACACGCACGCAGTAATTGATGAATTGCACGAAATGACCGACGCTCTTGGTGGTATTAAAGATGGAAG
>Ga0181564_10002224_pt1 | contig 17069 bp, 21 predicted proteins | sample 011ome_24_FD_134512 | JGI IMG/M metagenome (GOLD analysis project Ga0181564, IMG submission 134512) | Coastal salt marsh microbial communities from the Groves Creek Marsh, Skidaway Island, Georgia - 011513CT metaG (megahit assembly) | ecosystem: Environmental > Aquatic > Marine > Intertidal...
AAAACTTTCTTGATTTTCATTTATTATTTCTTCTTCCGTTCCTATTGCTGCACTAAACGCCGCACAAGAACCGAATAGTTCGTGATATTTAAGAGATAGTCTTAGACTACCAGCGCCACCCATAGATAGACCACTAATACCTCTAAATTGCTTTTGCTTTTTTATTCTATATTTATTTTCAACAAATGGCATTAGCTCCTTAATAAACATATCTTCATAAGGGTAGGTGCCATCATCTTTATTCATGTATAATCTGTCATCACCATTTGGCATTACAATAACCACAGGTTCTATTTTATTGCCTCTTATAAGTTCATCTGCTATATCTTTTACATGACCAATTCTAACCCAGTCCGTTTCATCACCTGTATATCCGTTTAGTAGATATACCACTGGATACTCTTTTTTAGCGTCCTCAAATCCATGTGGCAAATACACTGAATATTTCACATCGGTATCTAATAATTTGCTCTTCATTGGAAGGCTTATTAAAAGCTTGCTCTGAGCAAACGTGGCACTTAGGATGAAAGAAGATAAAAGGAGTAAAATGGTTTTTTCCATTGTGAGAGTTTTACTTTATTGATTAAAAGAAGCTATCTCTCAAATATATCAATTTATACTTTGGAAAGGGTTGGCAGAGACAATTGAAATGAAGTAGGGTTGATTATTTTTTAAGTTTTATAATAATGAGTCGTATAAGCAGTATAAATGGAAAACCGTGTAATACCAAATCAAAATAATCCATAGGTTGCATACCCTTTGCACCACCAAAAAGCCATCTGAGTTTACCATTAATATGTGGTTCTGGGAAAAATGGTGCTAAGCCTAGTGTTAGACAAAAAAGAATAATAATACGCCAGTCCGTTGTGAGCTTCATGTTAAATTATTGTTTTTACAAATTGGTCAATGGTATTAACGCCATTATCTGTAACGTGCTTAATAAAGGCACTTCCAATAATTGCACCTTTTGCATGTTTTGTGGCCTGTGTAAATGTATCACTATTAGAAATACCAAAACCTACAATTTGTGGGTTATTTAATTTCATATTTGCAATACGAGTAAAGTAGGCCTCTTGCTCATCACCAAATCCAGATTTGGCTCCTGTAGTACTTGCGGAGCTTACCATATAAATGAATCCGTCTGAAACTGAATCTATAAATCGAATACGCTCATCTGAAGTTTGTGGCGTGATTAAAAAGATGTTTATTAAACCATAGGATTCAAAAATACTTTTATAGTCAGAATGGTACACATCTACAGGCAAATCTGGAATGATAAGTCCATCGATACCAATTTCCTGACACTTCTTGCAAAAAGCATCAACACCATATTGAAGCATAGGATTAAAATAACCCATGATAATTAATGGGATACTAACTGTTTTACGGATGTCTTTTAATTGCTCAAAAAGAAGCTCACTAGTCATGCCATTTTTTAATGCCTGTGTAGAACTTGCTTGAATCGTAGGTCCATCAGCTAATGGATCACTAAAAGGCAGTCCTATTTCAATCATATCCACACCATTTTTTTCAAGGTTTTGTATGGTGGTCAACGTATCATCAATATTAGGATAACCGGCCGTAAAATATATGGAGAGTAACTTCTTGTCCTGCTCTAATTTCTTATTTATTCTATTCATTTTATAACTTAAAATAGTCAATATAATTCTGTAAATCTTTATCACCTCTTCCAGATAGGTTAACTACAATAATATCATCTGGATTGAAGGTTTTATGTTCAAATACTGCTAAGGCATGCGAAGTTTCAATAGCAGGTATAATACCTTCTAGTTGTGATAGCTCCAACCCAGCCGTCATAGCTTCATCATCTGTTATGGCAATGAATTCTGCTCTACCTGTTTTATATAAATTAGCATGCATTGGGCCAACGCCTGGATAATCCAATCCAGCAGAAATAGAATAAGGTTCTGTGATTTGACCATCATTCGTTTGCATTAATAAGGTTTTACTGCCATGAATAATACCTTCTTTTCCTAGAACAGAAGTTGCCGCACTTTCACCGGTATCTACACCTTTTCCTGCAGCTTCGACGGCGATGATATTCACATCTTTATTGTCTAAATAATGATAATAAGTGCCTGCAGCATTACTGCCTCCACCTACACAGGCAATAAGATAGTCCGGGTTTTCTATACCTTCTTTTTCTTTAAGTTGGGTCTTGATTTCTTCAGATACAATGGCTTGAAATCTTGCTACCATATCTGGATATGGATGAGGTCCTACAACACTACCAACAATGTAATGCGTGTTTACTGGGTTGTTGATCCAATCTCTCATCGCCTCATTTGTGGCATCCTTTAATGTTCTACTTCCCGATAGTGCAGGTACAACTTTGGCGCCTAACATTTTCATACGTGCTACGTTTGGAGCTTGCCTAGCGATATCAATTTCACCCATATACACTACACATTCTATTCCCATAAGAGCACAAACGGTCGCAGTAGCAACACCATGTTGACCAGCACCTGTCTCAGCAATAATACGTGTTTTACCAAGTCGTTTTGCCAATAAAATCTGACCAATTGTATTGTTTACTTTGTGAGCACCAGTGTGATTTAAGTCTTCGCGCTTTAGATAAATTTTGGTATTGTATTTTTCTGAAAGTCGCTTTGCAAAATATAGAGGTGAGGGTCTGCCAACATAATCTTTTAATAACTGATTAAACTCTTCTTTAAAAGAAGGGTCTTCAGAAATCTTTATGTAATTCTGGCGAAGTTCTTCAATATTTGGGTACAGCATTTCTGGTATATATGCACCACCAAACTCCCCATAATAGCCTTTTTTGTTAATGTTGTAACTCATTTTTAAATTTTTCTAAATCATTAATGTTTTTAACTCCAGGGTTTATTTCAAATTTGCTATTTACATCTAAAGAATAGCAATATTTTGAAGCTGGACTATCTATAAAATCTTTAAGTTTTTCTACTTCTTTTAAACCAATTCCACCACTAAGAAAAAATGGTTTAGTTGATGGGTAATCCTTTAAAACATTCCAATTAAAAGCGTAACCATTGCCTCCAGGTAGTTTGCCTTTTGTGTCAAAAAGATAATAATCGCAGACCTCTTCGTAAGGTAATAGTACTGAAAAGTTAAATGTATCTTTTATTGAAAATACTTTGATTATTTCTGCGTTTTCAAGTTGAGAACAATACTCTGGTGATTCTTGTCCATGTAATTGAACCACATCTAATTTTTGTTCTTTTATTATACTTTGTAATGTTTCTAAGTCTTCATTTACAAACACTCCAACTTTTTTAATGGCTTGTGGTAAGTAAGGTAAATTACCATTAAAATATCTTGAGGATTTATCGTAGAATATAAACCCTAAAAAGTCAGGTCGCAGTTTTGCTACAGCCTCCATATTATTAAGATATTTCATTCCACAAACCTTCAGTTTCATGAGTTGATATTTTTTATAAATTGAGTTGCACTTTTACCTGGATTGTCTGTTTTCATAAAATTTTCACCTATTAGGAATCCTTTATAACCGTATGGTTGCAATTCTTTAATAGCCTCAATAGAGCTTATACCACTCTCGGAAACTTTTACAAATTCATCTGGTATAAAATCACTAAGTAGTTTAGATGTTTCTAAACTAACATTAAAGGTTTTTAGATCTCTATTGTTAACCCCTAGCATATCCAACGAAGGCATAATTGATTTATGTAATTCTTCCTCGTTATGCACTTCTAATAGCACATCGAGCTGCAATGATTTAGCAAATTCTGACAAAGACTTTATATTATCTTTTGTTAAAATGGCAGCAATCAGTAAAATTACATCCGCACCATACGCCTTTGCTTCTAAGATTTGATATTCGTCAATAACAAATTCTTTTCTCAATAGTGGTAATTGACAACTTGATCTTGCAATTATTAAATCGTCTAAAGAGCCACCAAAATACTTACCATCTGTTAATACAGACATACCACAAACTCCTGCATTTTCGTATCCTACTGCTACATCTTGTACATTGAGTTTGTAATTAATTTCGGCTTTAGATGGTGATCTGCGCTTGTGTTCAGCGATAATGCCAGAACTACTAGTTCTCAAGGCTTTTGAAAGGCTATGTGTAGGTCTATTAAATAGCACAGATGCTTCTAGTTGACTCGTTGGAATTAAAGCCTTACGAAGTTCAACTTCTTTGCGTTTATCAAATACTATTTTGTCTAAAATGTTCATTTACTAAGTTCAATCAGTTTTGTTAAACATTGCTTTGCTTTACCACCAAACAAGGATTCTTTTGCCATTTCAATACCCGCTTTATGATCAATTTTATTGGCCGTTGCTATTGCTAAGCCCGAATTGGCGAGCACAACTTCGTTTTGGGCTATTGTACCATCGCCATTAATTATTTTTTTGAATAAACTTGAAGCGTCCTTTACAGTATCACCACCGAAAATTTCAGACTGATTGACCTGATTTAATCCAATTTCCTTCGGACTAAAGAGTAATTCTGAATCATTGGTAATGACCTTTGTTTTTCCTGTTAAGGATATTTCATCATAGCCATCTAATGCATGAACGATGGCGTAGTACTTATCTGTTTCTTGGTATAGATAACCATAAAGCCTTAACAACTCTAAATTAAATACACCCACCATTTGGTTTTTTGGAAATGCAGGATTTACCATTGGTCCTAGCATATTAAAAAAGGTCTTAACGCCTAATTCTCGTCGAATTGGTGCTACATTTTTCATAGCCGGATGAAACAGTGGTGCATGTAAAACACAAATGTTAGTCTCATCAATGCTTTTTCTTAGAAAGTTAATGTCATTGGTAAATTTGATGCCTAAATTCTCCATTACATTTGAGGAGCCACAAGTTGATGAAACTCCATAATTTCCATGCTTAGTAACTTTCACACCTGCACCTGCAGTTATAAAAGATGACAATGTTGAAATATTAAAAGTATCCTTTCCATCACCTCCTGTACCACATAAATCTATAGTGTCAATTCCATCAAGTTCAACAGGAATGCATAATTCTAAAAGTGCATCTCTGAATCCTCTCAATTCTTCAATAGTGATACTGCGCATCATATAAATCGTAAGAAAAGAAGCAATTTGACTCTGGTTATACATTCCTTTTGAAATATTTACCAAAACGGCTTTAGCCTCATCACTACTGATGCTTTCTTGATTTATGAGTCTGTTTAAAATTTCTTTCATAATTAACTATTCACCCAGTTTTCAAGTATTTTTTTTCCATTAGGTGTAAGAACAGATTCAGGGTGATATTGTACAGCTTTCACATCGTATTCTTTATGCCTTAATGACATTATTTGACCATTTTCATCAAAAGAAGTCGCCTCTAAACTATCTGGTAAAATCGCACTTACAACCCAAGAGTGATATCTGCCTACTTCAAATGTTTTGTCTAATCCTTTAAACAATACCTCATCATCAACTGATAATGTTATATCTGTGGCAACACCATGATAAACCTGATCTAGATTATCTAGTGAGCCACCAAATACCTCTGCTATAGCTTGTTGGCCAAGACATACGCCAAAAATACTTTTGGTAGATGCGTATTTTGCAATAATATCTTTTAAAAGACCGGCTTCATCTGGTATACCAGGTCCTGGTGACAAAACAATTTTATCAAAAGCTTCAACCTCATCTAGAGTTAATTTATCGTTTCTTTTTACAGTTACCTTGCATTTTAAATCCTCTAGGTAATGTACCAAGTTATAAGTGAAACTATCGTAATTGTCAATAACTAAAACTTTTTTCATCTTAAATATCTTTAGCTTGTTCTATAGCATTGGTTAATGCACCAAGCTTGTTGTATACTTCTTGTAATTCACTTTCTGGTTCAGATTTTGCAACCAATCCAGCACCAGCTTGCCAAAATAATTTATGGTTTTTACTTAAAAACGTCCTTATCATTATGGCGTGATTGTAATTGCCTTCAAAATCCATAAAACCAATCGCGCCTCCATAATATCCTCTGCTGGTTTTTTCATATTTTTCGATGAGCTGCATCGCCATATGTTTTGGAGCACCACTTAAAGTTCCTGCAGGAAATGTATCTGCAACTACTTGCATAGTCTCAGTTCCTTTGTTTTTTATGCCAGTGACCTTACTGACAAGGTGAATAACATGTGAGAAGAACTGTACCTCTCTATATGTTTCTACCTTAACGTTATGACCGTGTCTGCTTAAATCATTTCTCGCCAAGTCAACAAGCATTACGTGTTCACTATTTTCCTTATCGTCGTTTATTAAACTTTCAGCCAGCTCAGCATCTTTTAAATCGTTTCCTGTACGTCTAAATGTGCCAGCAATTGGATGTATTTCTGCTTTCCCATCGCTTACAATAAGTTGTGCTTCAGGAGAACTTCCAAAAATCTTGAAATTACCGTAATCAAAATAGAATAAATAAGGAGATGGATTTATACTTCTTAGTGCTCGGTATACATTAAATTCATCGCCACTAAATTTTTGAGAAAATTGTTTAGATAATACAAGTTGAAATACATCACCTCGCGCACAATGTTTCTTTGCAAGTTCAACATGTTCTTTATATTCATCATCAGTTAGATTAGACTCTATATCGCCATCAGTATCAAAATCATAAGATGCATATTGCCTCGTTTGAATTAGCTGAAGTAGTGTTTCAATATTATTTTCGGTATCAAAGCAATGTGCAAAAATATAGGCCTCATTTTTAAAATGATTAATGGCGATTATATTTTGGTAGACCGCATAATAAATCTCTGGAATTTCTATAGAATCTGGTTTGTTTGAGATTTCTATATCCTCAAAATATTTCACAGCATCATAGGCGGTATACCCAAAAATACCGTTGTTTATAAATTTAAATTCTTTATTATTTTCAACTTTAAAACGCTTTGTGAATTTTTGTATTTCTTCAACAACGCTAACCGTTTTTACATGGTTGATTTTTGAGCTTCCATCTGGATAATTCTGATATATTGTTTCGTCTTTAACTTCTATTGATGCTATTGGGTTACAGCAGATATAAGAAAAACTGTTATCATTAGCGTGGTAGTCACTACTCTCTAACAAAATACTGTTAGGGAATTTATCTCGAATTTTAAGATAAATGCTAACAGGTGTAATAGTATCTGCAAGTATCTTTTTGTAGTGTGTATATGAACTAAATGTTTTCATTTATTGATAATTAAAAAAAGGCTTGTCGTGAATGACAAGCCTTTTTTCTATTTTTTATACATACAAGGTGTTAATTCACAGACGTCGAGTTTGAGAAATTCCACCACCAAGTATGAGTAATTTTTATTTTCATTATAGGTCAAAGATAGAAATGATAATTTTTATTATCAAACTTTTGAATTAATTTTTTGTTAATTATTCCAAGTCATAAATTTTGATTAATAACTTTAGCCTATGAAACAAATTGTACTGGTTGTTTTCTTACTATTTGTAGGATGTAAAAATGAAAATCCTCAAATTGAAGAGAAGGTTGATAAGGTAACTGCTGAAGTTGTTGAACCTGGTTCAGAAAGTATTGAACTTGAGATTTATGATTACGATGGTTTAGAACCGTTAATTAACAAAAAAGATGACAATATTCATGTGGTAAATTTTTGGGCTACTTGGTGTGCGCCTTGTGTAAAAGAGTTACCATATTTTGAAGTAGTTAATGAAAAGTATCAAGATAAAAATGTTGAGGTTTTATTAGTAAGTTTAGATTTTCCGAAGAATTACGATTCTAAACTCAAACCATTTATGAGCAAGCACAAATTACAATCTAAGGTTGTTGCATTTGATGATACAGATCAAAATAGATGGATACCTGCTATTAACGAAAACTGGTCAGGAGCAATTCCGGCTACAATAATTTATAATAATGAAAAGCGCCTTTTTTACGAAAGGTCATTTACTCAAGAGGAGTTAGAAAACGAATTAAAACAATTTTTAAAATAAATACTCATGAAAACTTTAAAGGTACTTTCACTAATAGTAATTATGACCGTTGTTTCGGCATTTACAGTTAAGCCAGATACAGATGGTTATAAAGTTGGCGATTTAGCAACAGACTTCAGTCTGGAAAATATAGATGGTAAATTGGTATCTTTATCAGACTACATAGACGCAAAAGGATTCATTGTTATTTTTACCTGTAATACTTGTCCATATGCCGTAGCATACGAGGATAGAATTGTTGCATTAGATAAAAAATATGCTTCAAAAGGATATCCTGTAATTGCAATCATGCCTAATAACACTGATGTAAAACCTGGTGATAATATGGAGGCAATGAAAGCTCGAGCTAGAGCAAAAGGATTTACATTTCCGTATTTAATGGATAAGGAACAAAAGATTTATCCACAATATGGAGCAACTAAAACACCTCATGTATATATTTTAGAAAAAACAAGAAAAGGTAATGAAGTAAAATATATTGGTGCAATTGATGATAACTACAAAGATTCGGCATTAGTAACAACAAAGTATGTTGAAGATGCTGTAGATACATTGCTAGATGGTGGTGACGTTAAGGTAAAAGAAACACGCGCTATTGGATGTTCAATCAAAGTGTAATGTATTGAATATTTGATTGTCATAAAAAATAGAAAAAAATCAATCTGAAGTTGTAAAACTTCGGGTTTTTTTTCGTCTATATCATAAGGAAATGTTAATTTTGTTGAAGTAAAAAGCTATAAAAAGTGAATTTATCGCAAAAAGATTGGACAAAACAACTAGAAGAAGACAATAATTCGGTTGTTTTAGATGTTAGAACTCAGAACGAAGTTGACGACGGAATTATACCAAATGCAATTCATATAGATATTTATAAAGGTCAAGGATTTATTGATGAAATTAATAAATTTGATAAGTCTAATAATTACTATGTGTATTGTAGATCAGGTGGTCGTAGTGAGCAAGCATGTGCAGTAATGAATCAACTTGGTTTTGAAAACGTCTTTAATTTATCTGGAGGTATACTTGATTGGAAGGGTGATATTATTCATCAATAATTAAATATTAAGATAGTCATGAAAAGATTTTTTTATATCTGTTTTTTAATTCCCGTACTTTGTTTTTTAGTAAGCTGTATGGATACTAAAAACACTGGAATTAAATTAGTAACTGCAGAAGAAATGATATCTATTTTAGAATCGGAAGATGTTCAGGTTATAGATGTGAGAACACCAGAGGAGTACGGTGAAGTGCATATTTCAAATGCTCAAAATATTGATTATTTTTCACCTACTTTTGAGGAAGATATAACAAAGTTGGATAAGGAGAAACCAGTTATCCTATATTGTAAAGGTGGCACAAGAAGCGCAAAATGTGCAAAGAAAATGGAAGAAGCTGGTTTTGAAAAAATCTATGATCTCGAGGGAGGTCTATCCAGGTGGCAACATTCTGAAGAACTCGACCTTGAAGTAAAATCATAAAAACATAACCGAACAATTTGTTCGGTTTTTTTATGTTATAAAAGTATCATTGTAATTCTTAAGGTTTTTATAAATTACGCGACTGTTTATCAATATTAGAATTACAACAATTACATTTATGTTAACGCTTTATTTATGAAGATTAAATCCCTATTATTTTACGTATTAATTGTGTTTTGTTTTTCATTTCAATTGAATTCTCAGATTTTAGAACCTGTAAAGTGGGAGTCAAAGGTTGAGAAAGTTTCAGAAAATGAGTATAAAGTCATTATACAAGCTAATATTGATAAGGGCTGGTACATATATTCCCAGCACCAACAATCTAAAGAAAGTTTTGCACCTACAACATTCTTTGAATTTACAAATCAGGAAAATAATTATACTCTAATAGGTGAGTTCGCTGAGCCCTCTGTAGCGCCAATATTTGATAAAATATTTGAAGAAAACGTTGTAAAATTTAAGGACACTGCCGTATTTGAACAATTGATTGCAATTAGTAATTCTGAACTTAGCCAATTTGATCTTATTGTAGAATACCAAACCTGTGACGATTCTAAATGTATTCCTGGTGATTACACTTTCAATATTTCATTAGATGGCTCCGATATAACCAAAGAAATTGCCGAGATCGATAATAGGAGCAAGGAATTATCTGAGTCACTCAATCTTAATGTAACAGGTTGGGATAAATTTGAAAGCCAAACCATTAAAAAGAAAGGTAATTTTTCGATTTTTTTATTGGGTTTTCTGGGTGGATTAATTGCATTGTTAACCCCTTGTGTGTTTCCAATGATACCTTTAACCGTTTCATTTTTTACTAAAAGTGCAAACGATCCAAAGAAAGGTTTATTTAACTCGATCCTTTATGGTTTTTTCATTTTCATAATTTATGCGCTATTGAGTATTCCTTTTCATGTATTAGATTCTTTAGATCCTGGAATATTGAATAATATCTCTACTAATGTTACTCTTAACATAATATTCTTTATAATTTTTATAGTATTTGCCTTTTCATTCTTTGGTTATTTTGAATTAACACTGCCACAATCATGGAGTGCAACTATGGATAGTAAAGCCAATAAAATTGGTGGATTTATTGGAGTATTTTTTATGGCCTTAACCTTAGCTATAGTGTCATTTTCATGTACAGGTCCAATATTGGGAACGCTTTTGGGAAGTTCATTAACAGCAGATGGTGGTGCCATGCAATTAACTATGGGAATGAGTGGATTTGGTTTAGCTTTGGCCTTACCGTTCTCCTTATTTGCCATGTTTCCTAAATGGCTTAATTCGTTACCAAAGTCTGGTGGATGGCTAAATACGGTTAAAGTAGTGCTAGGTTTTATTGAATTAGCTTTAGCACTTAAGTTTTTATCTAATGCAGATTTGGTTGAGCATTGGGGACTTCTTAAACGTGAAGTGTTTATTGGTCTGTGGATATTGATTGGTATTGGATTGGTCCTATATCTATTTGGGAAAATAAAGTTTCCGCATGATGGGCCTCTGCAAAAACTAAGTAAAGTAAGAATAACAACAGGTATTTTGGTTATTGGATTTGTAATTTACCTTATACCAGGATTGACAAATTCAGCTCATGCAAACCTAAAATGGTTAAGTGGTTTCTCGCCACCTGTGTTTTATAGCCTTTATGAAAAATCATCTGAATGTCCATTAGATCTTAACTGCAATAAGGATTTAAGTGAAGGCTTGGCACAAGCTAAGGCAGAGAATAAACCTATTTTACTAGACTTTACTGGTTGGGCTTGTGTTAACTGTAGAAAGATGGAAGAGCAGGTTTGGAGCGCGTCTAATGTTTATGATATACTAAGTGAAAATTATGTCATAATTTCGCTGTATGTAGACGATAAAAAAGCATTGCCTGAAGAAGATCAATTTCAGTATTTAAGAAGTAATGGATCGGTTAAGGAAATAGAAACTATAGGCGATAAATGGGCAACTTTGCAAACGATTAATTTTGAGAACAACTCACAACCCTATTACGCATTATTAGACCATGACATGCAATTGCTAAATACTACAAATGCCTATGAACCTGACGCAGATGCATATTACGATTGGTTAAAAAAGGGACTGGAAAATTTTAAGAATTAAGGTTATACTTCAAAATATACCTCTTTGAAAGGGATTCTAAATCTTGGACCATAAATACCTTTATCATCTCTAATGCCACATCCAATCACCATATTTATTTCAGCACCACTTGGAAGGTTGAGTATCTTTTTAACCCTTAATGTATCACTACCTTCCATCGGGCAAGTATCATAGCCAATTGCTGCCATACTGGTCATAAAATTTTGAGCAGCTAAGCCAGCGCTTTTATGGGCGACAATTCGCATATCACTTAAACGTGTTTGTCTGTAAATAGGCTTGAATATACCTATAATCTGAAAAATAAAAAATTTAATATATCCTAGTATACCAAGAAAGTCCATGTAAATCGTAGGTATGAGTTTTTTATAATAATTAGTGGCCATTTTTTTACGTTTTAAATCACGTTCGCTCAGTCCTTCTTTGTTATATACTCTATTCAAAAAATCAATATTTGCATTAGCTCGTTTTTGCCACAAATCTTTTCTTGTCACAACAACTACCAATTGTTGGGCTGTCCTTGCAGCGCTTTGATTGAAACATGCTTCTGCAAGTAATTTTAGTTTTTCTTTGTTGGTAACATGATAAAATTCCCAGAGCTGAAGATTGCTACTCGTTGGTGCTAAAGAGGCATTTATAAGGCATTGTTTTACTTTGTCTGTATCAATCGGTTGTTCTGTATATAACCGAGTTGATCGTCTATAAGCAATAGCTTCTGTAACTGTTTTTTCCATGCGCTTTTAGTTTTTATTAATTTATAGATTGAGTCACTATTACACGATCCATATTAACATTAAAGTTTAGTCCTTTAAATACGTATTCGTCTTTTAGATTTGACGTTGTGTTTTCTTTTTTTATAAAGTGATTTGAGGCGATTCATTTTCAAAAACACCTGAGTGAAATTTAAATTTAATTAATGCTTTTTAACTTGTCAGCATGGAGTTTTCTCAATTTCATAAGTTTTGGTTTAATTACAAAACTACAATACCCTTGTTGCTGATTGTTTCTATAATAGTTTTGATGCTCTTCTTCAGCTTCATAAAAAATAGTGGCTTCAGTTATTTCCGTTACAATGGAATCTTCATAATATTTGCTCAATTCATTGACTATAGTTTCTGCAATTTTTTTCTGCTCTTCGCTATGGTAAAAAATTACTGAACGATATTGCGTGCCACGATCTGCACCTTGTCTATTTAATGTAGTAGGATCGTGCGTAGTCATAAATATTATGATAATATCTTCGTACGTAATCACATTCGCATCAAATGTGATTTGAATCACTTCGGCATGACCAGTCAATCCTGAGCATATTTCTCTATAGGTTGGTTTCCCAGGTACGTTACCACCAGAATAACCAGAAACTACTTTTTCAATACCTTTAACTTCTTGGAAAACTGCTTCTGTACACCAAAAACATCCTCCGCCAACTACGGCAACTTGTAAATTTCTGTGATCCATTAAGCAATATCCTTGTCTAATGTCATTGACTCTGAATTTATGCAATAACGCAATCCACTTGGTTCCGGTCCATCAGGGAAAACATGCCCTAAATGTCCATCGCAGCTATTGCACATTACTTCAACTCGTACCATTCCATAAGAGGAGTCCTTCTCATATTTAATTGCATTCTCCGTTATAGGTTGAGTAAAACTTGGCCAACCTGTTCCTGAACTAAATTTTATTGTACTATCAAACAAAGGCATATTACAGCAAACACAGTTGTATTTACCTTCGTCATAGATACTGCAAAGTGCTCCACTATGTGGTCTTTCTGTACCTTTTTGTCTCGTAATTCTAAACTGTTCAGGAGTGAGTTGAGCTCTCCATTCTGATTCTGTTTTTTCAACTCTTCTGTCTGGAGTTGGATTTCCATTAACCGAAAAATTTATAATATCTTTCCATGTTAGCATACCTTTTTATTCCTTTCGTTTTTAGTTAATAAATATGCTTTTATTGAATATGTAAAGATAGACGAAGTATTGTCAAAAAACTTACAAAATTCTGTTAAGGGTTTACTTCTTAGATTATTATTCATTAGTGTTTTAAGGCAAGAATATTAGTGTAATTTAGAAATAAGTGTATATTCGTAAGGCAAATAAGATACAATTGTGATGAAAGTTTTAACAAACCTACTTAAAGCTACATTCTTTTTTATAGGGTCATTTATCATAGCTCAAGACACTACCGAACAACGTACGGTTTTATTTAATACCATTGATACTGATGGTAATGAAGTTATAACCAATCGTGAAATGCGCGCATTTTACAGAGGTAAGCTCAATACCTTCGGCGAACCCATTGATGCCAAACGGTTGTTTTATGCTTTTGATGCCAATAGAAATAGTATCATAACACTAAATGAATATGTCAAAGGACCTGATTTTAAATTGGCAACTAAATATAGAGATCGTTGGCAGTATCCAGAACGTTTTCAAGAGGAAGTTAGCATTGAAGATAATTTGAGTGAAAGTGAAAAGGCGATAACAAAATTCACTAGAATTGATATTGACAAGGATGGTAAGATAACACTTGATGAAATGGTGGATTTTAATAAAGGTAAGATTGATAATATTACTGGCGAGTTAATTAATGGTAAATTGATTTTTTATGCCTTGGATGCTAATGAGAATGATGAAATAAGTATGGATGAGATCATGTCTAAACCAGATATGAAATTAGGTTATGAAAAAATAAAATCAAACAGAACAGAAGTGGGAGGTGCTGATTCGATTGCAGAACCAACCTCGAGTGATGAAGATTATGTTAATCAACGTATCACCTTATTCTTTCAATTGGATTTAGATAAAAATTACAAAATAAGTCTAGAAGAATTACAGACTTATTATGAAGGTAAAAAAGATAAATTAGGTAAACCAATAAATGCAAAATTAAGATTTTATGGTTTAGATACTTATGAAGACGGTTCAATAGAACTTGAAGAATTTACTAAGAAGATTGATTTTGTCTATGCTACATTTAGATTAAAAGAGGTAGAAAAAGAAAATTAGAAGGCATAGTCCTTAATATTTTTTAATTTAAAAAATCCTGTAACTTAAAAATTACAGGATTTTAAATTTAAAAATTCTTAAGTCTTTCCGATCAATTTTATTCTTGAGGTTTTGGTCTTGAGTAAACATAGATTTTTTTAATATTTTCTCCTTCAAACATAATATCGTGTATATGGTGTTCTACAGTCTCATTACCTTGTTCGTCTTTAAATTTTATATCATTTCCAGAAGTTAACCAATCTTGAAGGACACCATTCTCATCCTCACCTTTATTGGCAATCATCCATTTTACGGTCCATTTGGGATTTGCTTGTGAATTAAACCATTCCTCGAGAAATTTAATGTGGGCCTCATTCCCTTCAATTACTGTTCCGTTAGGAGGATATCCTTGCCATTTATCAGAATTTATTTCAGCTATTTTTTTTAAATCTCTATTATTATGAGCATCTATATAATCAATCCAGATTTTCTGATGTTCTATTTTACCTACTAGAATTTCACTAGAAATACCCTCAGAATTTATTGTCGATCCTATAATTTCAGATTTATTTTGGCAGGCAAATAAGAAGAAGGTTGCTAAAAGAAATACTATGTTATTTTTCATATTTTAAATTGTCTTATTTTTTTGTTTAGTTATATGTTTTTATTTCTGCCCTTGTCCAAGTTTGAGAAAATTCTGAAATATCGTCAACAGCCTCTGAAAATTCGCTAAACGCTTTAGACTCATCTTCATTTTTAGGTCCAAATCTAAACGCTGAGTTTAAATCAGGGTAGGTACCATATATAATAAGATTTTCCCCATTGCTCGTGCCATGTGTAAATTGCGCTAAGCCCACAAATCCCGGAAAATCAAATGTTTTCATAAGCGTTTTAAATGCCGAAGTGAACAAAGGAACATTTTTGCTTTTAATTTTGAATATCCACGCTTGACCAATGGGATTAAACTCATCTTGGTTATATGCAGTTATGACATTGCCTGCTGAAGCTCTCACTTGTTTAACATAAGGCCTAACTAAATCTAAATAATCTTCCCATTCACCTCCGTTGAGAGATGTTCTTAGTTCTGCAAGAGTTTCCGAAGAGGGGCTTACAAAACTCAAAATATGGGTGCCTTCAAAACCTATTCCTTTTAATGGTATACGAGAAAATGTCATTGAGACACCATCAGGAAAGTTTTTATTAGAATAGTAGTCATCAACGATATTTTCAAATTGATTAGTATGTTGCCCATTAACATCTAAGATCACATCATACCAAAATAATTCCTGTGCAGATAATGATATAGTAAGTAAAAAGGCGAAAATAAAGAATTGGTTTTTCATAATATTATTAATTGTTATTTACAAGTAATAAATATAGATTATTCTACTCATTAATAAAAATAAAAGACAGATGATTCATAATACTTTTTTTTACAAAATCGTTCATCGACATAAAATGTTTATTCAAGGAAACTTCAATGCATTTTGTCGATAAAAAATTTCTTTCCGTGAAATATTAAATATAATTCCACAGGAGGTTATAATGGTAAAAAATCAGTGCAAGCATTTTTTAATCTGGTTTAACCTAAATAATTGAAATAAAACTTGTAATGACATCAATTGAATTTAATTTACTAGATACAAGCGCTAAAATGGCTGTGGTAAATCAATCTGGTTACCTGTTGCATAGTTCATACAGTGATAAAACATATTGCAATTGTTATGCGATAGATACATTTTTCGTAGAGGTAACATATGGCTCGAGAAACTATATTATTTTAGGAATTAAAGCCTTTAAGAATGCATGTCAACTTGATAAACATTCTAACGTTAGTGAATAAAAAAACAGTTCATCTAAAGTAATTGTCTATTCGGCGTTTGCAAACAGTCACTCATCGAATATTTAAATTAAAAAGATAAATAAAAAGTTCTTTTAAGTAACATAACTAACTTAAATACTAACGTTGAAGTGTCAGATTGGTAGGTCTGGCACTTTTTTTTATACTTACGTTTAATGAAAAGACCATTTATGAAAACCACACTAGTTATAATATGTACATTACTAACATCATTCTTTATACAATCCCAAGAAGTTTTAGCGATTTCTGGAGGCGAGGCTACAGGGAGTGGAGGAACTTCTAGCTATACTCTAGGTCAGGTGTTTTATACAGCCACCAATGCCAGTACCGGTAGCATCAGTCAAGGAGTTCAACAAAGTTTTGAATTCTTTACACTAAGCAATCCACAATTGACAACAGTTAATTTAAAAGCTGTAGTTTATCCGAATCCTTCATCAGATTATGTGGTACTAAATATTACAGATACCGCTCTTACTGATTTAAGCTATGTTCTTGTAGATATTAGGGGTCAAGTTATATCTAACCAAAAAATTAGCAGTTTAGATACTCAGGTAAGTTTGCATGGACTTTCAATAGGCACTTATGTGTTGAAAGTGAGTAAAAAAAATAGCGAATTAAAAACGTTTAAAATTATAAAAAAATAAATATCAGATGAAAATAATTTACACTTTAATAGTAGCATTATTACTAAGTATAA
>Ga0181564_10002227_pt1 | contig 17050 bp, 6 predicted proteins | sample 011ome_24_FD_134512 | JGI IMG/M metagenome (GOLD analysis project Ga0181564, IMG submission 134512) | Coastal salt marsh microbial communities from the Groves Creek Marsh, Skidaway Island, Georgia - 011513CT metaG (megahit assembly) | ecosystem: Environmental > Aquatic > Marine > Intertidal zone...
AATAGTGATGGGTCGGTAAAAAAAGGGGGAGCCATTTTTGCTAGTGGCACTGGAGATTTAATCATTTCTAATTCATTATTTAATGGAAATAGCGCAACAAGAGGAGGTGCTATTAGTGTAGAATCTGAAGGAAGAAAATTAACAGTTAGTCAATCTACGTTCGTCAACAATACAGCCTCAAACGATGGAGGCGCTATTTACACAACCGGAAATAATACAGCAAGTAGTATTACAAATACAACATTTTTCAACAACGGTACGATAGGGGCAGTCAACCAATCTAAAGGAGGAGCCGTTCGAATTGAAGGGATCAGACCTTTTACAATTGAAAATAGTTTGATTTACGGAAATTATGCTACAGATACCAACAACACTGTTGATTCAGATATAGGAATTGGCAATGACACCAATATACAATTGACCTTTACAAATTCTATTACTAAAAAAGTATTGCTTGTACTTTCCAGTAATGACAATTATTCGACCTCCATAATTGACGCAGACTTAAGTGCTTCAAATTTACGTTTTGATGCCACCTTGGGTAAGGTAATTTATGATAATGTTGCTTCAGGTGAACATAGTCCAATAGATTTTGGAACAGATGGTAATGATGTCGGATCTTGGGACTCAGAATTCACATTGTCCACAGATTTTTTTAGCAAATCCAAAGTATCTATTTACGTAAATCATAATTTGAAGACTATCGAAATTGTAAATAAATTAGAAAAGGATCTTACCCTTATTTTGTATACCATATCGGGGGCAAAAGTTTTAAAACTTGAAAAGATTATCAATCATCATTCTGTTGATATAAGTTTTTTAAATAAGGGTGTCTATATTTTGGCTGGTAAAAATGATGGAAAAACATTTTCTAAAAAGCTTCTAATACGTTAGTTCAAAATGATTTTAAATCAATTTTATAAGTTAAGTTTTTTAATTTTTGTTCTTATATCCACATTTAAAGTTCAATGCGTCGATGCGCAACAAGAAAAGGATGTTTTTTTAGTTGACTATGTGAATCCTTTGATGGGGACTGACTCTAAAAAGGATTTTTCTAATGGAAATACTTACCCTACAATCGCTACCCCTTTTGGGATGAATTTCTGGACACCCATGACTGCAGAAATGGGAAATGGATGGACTTACAATTACAATGATAATCAGATAAGAGGTATTAAACAAACACATCAACCAAGTCCTTGGCTTAATGATTACGCTGCCTTTTCCTTAATGGCGGTTACTGGGGAATTAAAATTTCAGGAGGACGATAGGGAATCTTGGTTTTCACACAAGGCTGAATTCGTAAAACCTTATCACTACAGTGTATATTTAGCAGATTATGATGTGATTGCTGAGGTAGCACCTACATCAAGAGCTGCTCATTTTCAATTTACATTTCCTAAAGAAGACAATTCATACATTATTTTGGATGCTTTTTTTAAAGGTTCAATGGTAAAGATATTACCAAAAGAACGTAAAATAATTGGCTATTGTAGAAACGCAAAAACAGGAGTGCCAAACAACTTCCATAATTATTTTGTAGTTCAATTTGATAAAGAATTTGATGTAACTCACACTTGGGAGGACAATTGGGAGCTGAAGAAAAATAATCTTCAAAGTGAAGGAGAACATGTTGGGGCAATTATTGGATTTAAAACTAAAAAAGGGGAAAAAGTTAATTTAAAAGTTGCTTCTTCTTTTATAAGTCAAGAGCAGGCCCAATTAAACTTGAGCAGAGAAATTGGTGATGACTCATTTCAAACAACCAAGGAAAAAGCCAAGAATGCTTGGGAAAAAGAGTTGCGTAAAATAGAGGTTGAAAGTTTTGATATAGAACATACCAAAACTTTTTATTCATGTTTATACAGAGTTTTATTGTTTCCTAGAACATTTTACGAGTTTGATGTTAGTAATGAAATGATTCATTATAGTCCGTATAATGGGAAAGTTCTCCCTGGATACATGTTTACTGACAACGGCTTCTGGGATACTTTTAGAGCTGTATTTCCTTTTTTTAATCTTATTTATCCTGATCAAAATAATAAATTCATGGAGGGCTTGGTCAACACTTACAAAGAGTCGGGATGGTTACCTGAATGGGCAAGTCCTGGACACAGAGCGGTTATGATTGGGTCAAATTCTGCATCAATAATCTCTGATGCTTATTTAAAGGGTACAATTAAGAATAAAGAAACAGCAGAAATCCTATTTGAAGCCATTTTAAAAAATGCAACTATCGAAGAAGGTAGGCCCGTAAGATCTGTAGGTAGAGAAGGTTTGAACTATTATAACTCCATAGGATATGTGCCGTATGATGTTGGTATTCGAGAAAATACTGCTAAAACTTTAGAATATGCGTACGCAGATTTCACTATTGGTCAAATGGCTAGGAAAATGCGTGAAGATTCTTTAGCAAATAAATATTTTAAGCAATCATACAGGTATAAGAATGTATTTGATAAAGAGATAAACTTAATGCGCGGTAAAAACAAGGACGGGTCATTTCAAACTCCATTTAACCCCTTAAAATGGGGCGATGCATTTACAGAAGGAAATAGTTTGCACTACACTTGGTCTGTTTTTCATGACTTTAATGGACTAATAAATTTAATGGGAGGCAAAAAAGAATTCATTAAACAGCTTAATAGTGTTTTTGATACACCGCCAAAATTTGATGCTTCCTATTATGGAAGGGTAATTCATGAAATAAGAGAAATGCAAGTTGTAAATATGGGGAACTATGCACATGGTAACCAGCCAATTCAACACCTGGCCTACTTGTATAACTATGTAGGTAAACCTTACATAACTCAAGAAAAGATTAGACTAATATTAACAAAGTTATATAAACCAACACCAGATGGTTATTGTGGTGATGAAGATAACGGACAAACCTCAGCATGGTATGTTTTCAGTGCTTTGGGATTCTATCCAGTAACACCAGGGATCAATCAATATGTAATTGGAAATCCGTTGTTTAAAAAAGCCACCCTACATTTACAAAACGGGAAAATCTTTACGATTAGCGCAAAAAATAATTCAAAAAATAATTTTTATATCCAATCAGCCAAATTGAACGATAAAAATTATAAGAATACTTTTATAAATTTTGATGATATTCAGAAAGGAGGCAGTTTTAAATTTAATTTAGGGAACACTCCTAATAAACAATGGGGCGACAATAACAGTAATGCACCTTTTTCATTAAGCACTTTTTAAATAAACATAAAATCATGAGATATTTTTTTCAGCTGCTTACTTTTTTAATCTGCTTTTCGTGTAAAATTCAGCATAAACAAGTCAATGAAAAAGATATAAAAAAACCTAATTTCATTTTTATTCTTTCAGATGATCAAAGATTTGATGCCATAGGTTACGACAGTAATAACAAAGTGAAAACACCCAGCTTAGACAAGTTAGCTGAAAATGGAGCTGTCTTTACAAATACATATAATATGGGTGCGTGGGGAGGAGCTATATGTGTCGCTTCAAGATCAATGCTAATTACAGGGAAATCTGTATGGAATGTTAAGACCCAACTTCAAGATTCCTCTAAATTGTCAAATACCATTCAAAATAGTTGGCCGAGAGTATTTAAAAAAAACGGATACAATACATACATTTCTGGAAAGTGGCATGTTGAACTACCAGTTGATCAAATATTTGATAGTGTCAAAACAATAAGACCAGGAATGCCAGATGATAATAGAAAGTTATTTTCATTGGGGTTAAACAGATGGAAAATTGACTCAGGCGACATAACAAAACTTGGGGATTATATGCCTGTTGGATATGCTAGGCCTAAAAACAAACTTGACAATTCATGGAAATCTTATGATTCGATTCATGGTGGTTTTTGGGAAGGAGGAAAACATTGGAGTGAAGAGCTGGCGGATGATGCAATAGGCCTGATTGACGATGCAAATGAAAAGGATAAACCTTTCTTTATGTTTTTAGCCTTTAATGCTCCACATGACCCCCGACAATCTCCCAAAAAATATTTGGATTTGTATCCACTTGACAGCATTAGTATTCCACCAAATTATGCATACCAGCATCCATACTTTAATGAAATTGGTAATATGCCTGATGTGAGAGATGAAGCGCTTTTACCATATCCCAGAACTAAATTTGCAATAAAAAAACATTTGCAGGAGTATTATGCGGCTATTTCCCACATGGATGCACAGATTGGAAAAATTATTGGTCATATTCAAAAAAATGATTTAATTGAGAATACGTATATCATTTTTACTTCTGATCATGGTTTAGCTTTAGGCCAGCACGGTTTAGTTGGAAAACAAAGTCTTTACGATCATAGCATAAGAGTTCCCATGATAATATCAGGACCAAATATTGAGAAAAACACTCGGTTGAATCATGATGTTTATCTGCAAGATATAGTTCCTACTACCTTAGATTTTGCTGAAATACATGTTTCTGATGAAATAGACTTTAAAAGTTTTAAAGAAATTTTATTTAAAAATCAGAATAATCAGATCAATGAGGCGATTTATGGAACTTATAGTTGTTGTGCGGAAAATTATTTTGATTATCAAAGAATGATTAGAAAAGATGGGTTTAAACTAATGATTTTTCCGAAAAACAGAAGAATAGAATTGTATGACATCAAAAATGACCCGAACGAAATAAACAATTTGGCTTTTAATATGGAGTATAGGGACAAAATTGTAGACTTGGCTAATGATTTCATCGAGCTCCAAAAAAAATATAACGATTCCTTAAAGGTAAAAAACATTTTTAAGGAAATATGGGAGTATTCTGGGGCTAGTTTCTAAAAATTTATAGCATCTGTTATTTCACTTAACAATTGCTTTATATTTCGATTTATTTCTTAAATTTGAGTTCAACATCAAAAAAACTATTTTGTTCAATTCCTTTCGGATACTTTTCTTTTTAGTGTTGGGGGTTACTTATGTTTTTCCTCAAGAGTATGGATTGCGATTTAAGGGACAGGAGTATTTAATAGACGAAAGAACTAATTTGAGCTTAACGCCTTCTAAATTTATAGCTCTTAAAAATAGTTTTACCCTTTCATTTGACATACAACTTGAGCTACAAAAATCTAAAAATGAATTTGGATATATTTTTAGATTAATTAGTGAAAACGATAAAAACATTGACCTATTAATCAAAAACCTCAACAAAGACAGTCTTATTCTTGTTATGGGGAATCAAGAGTATTTTTTGCCAATTTCCGAGGAGATTATCCCGAGGAATAGGTGGGTTAATTTTAAATTAAAAATTTTTAATAAAACTAATGAAATTCATTTTTTAATTGATGATCAATTGCAGCATCAAAGTTTAGATGCTTTAGATGGTTTTGACTCAGCAAAAGTATTTTTTGGCGGAAACGATTATAATCAATTCGTCAATAATGATGTTCCAAAAATGAATGTCAAGGACATCAAAATGTTTAAAGACAGTAAACTATTTTATCATTTACCATTAGATAATTGTTACAGCGACATATTAAATGATATTGTTTCTAACAGAAAAGCTTTGGTTCGAAATGCCGATTGGATATTATGTGATCATCAACAATGGAAGTTATTATTTTCTTCAGAGTCAAACGGTATTCAATTGATAGCTCCAAATGAGGATGAAGGGATTCTTTATTTATTAAGAGACACACATTTTATTGTATATGACATCAAAGAAAATACTACAAAAGAACTCCCATACAGCAATGGAAATATCTCTTTAACTTCTGACCATAGAGTGTTTTACAATAAAAATGATAATAAAATTTATTGTTATTTGATAGATATGGAAACCTATTCTGCCCTGAATTTAGAATTAGGTTCGTGGACTGATTTGGAAGCATTTGACACTACTTCTCATGAACAAAAATTTCAACACCATAACAGTGTTTTTAATCAGAGAAATAATAGATTACACACCTTTGGTGGATATGGACAATACGAGTATAATAATATCATCAAAGAATGGAATATTACTTCAAATGATTGGAAAACAAAACCAATAAATGATAGCCTTTTTAAACCTAGATACTTAGCAGGAAGTACGATTTATAATGACACCATATATATTCTTGGAGGATATGGTAATGATACAGGAAGTCAATCCGCAAACCCTCAAAGCTATTACAATCTATTGGCCTATGATTTATCTTCAAATTTATTTTCTGAAAAATTTAGAATTCACGATCACCTTCCTGATATGGTAGTTGGAAACTCTATTTGTATTGATTCTCTTACTAGAAATTATTATGCACTAATACACGATAAAGAAAAATTTAATGGGTTTTTAAAAATTTTAAAGGGGAATCTTGATCAATCTAACACCGAAATGATTGGGGATTCTATTCCTTATATGTTTCATGACATAAAATCATTTTCAAGTTTGTACCATGTCGCCGCAGAAGAAAAGTTAATTGCGTACAGTTCGTACTTAAATGATAATAACAAAACGGAGTTTTTTATACACTCCATTAAATTGCCATTGATTACCAATATATCTAATAAGCAGAAGACTAATTTACCAATAAATAGACTTGTTTTAATATCAATACTTATAGTGAGTATTACATGTTTTTTCTTTTACTTAAAGACAAGGACTAGAACTAAAACGAAAAATCAATTTGTTAGCAAACAGGAAAAAATCATTAGAAACTATCAAATCATATTCTTTGGTGGTTTTCAGGTATTTGACAAAAACAAACAAGACATTACAAATAAGTTTTCTCCTCTTCTTAAAGAATTATTTCTGCTTCTTTGGCTACACACACTTTATAAGAACAAGGGGATTTCGTCTGAAAAACTTGAAGAAACGCTGTGGGGCATTAAATCAGACTCAAAAGCTCGAAACAATAGATCTGTGAATATTGCAAAATTACGGGTGTTGTTAAAGGAAGTTGCAGATATTGAAATTTCTAAAAAAACAGGTTATTGGAAGTTGCATTTCCTTGTTGATCAACTTGATACGGATTTATCAGAAACTTTAGGAATTTTAAAAAATAAAAATGATGTTTCACAGAACCAAATGGAATCTTTACTTGACATATTAAGAAACGGGCCTTTTTTAAACAATGTTACTTATGAATGGCTAGACTCATTTAAATCAGATATAAATGACAAGGTTATTGATGTTCTTTTAACCTTTTCAAAAAGTTTTAATACTAAGAACGATTCCGACTTAATTCTCAAAATAATGGAGTGTGTATTAACCTTTGATTCAATTAATGAACTGGCTATAATTTACAAGACTAGAGCTTATAATTACAAGGGTAACCACAGTTTGGCCAAAACTACTTTTGAAGAGTTTCAGAGAAAATACAATTCTCTTTATGGGGCTGAATTTAAATACTCATTTCAAGAAGTTTTAAGTAAAGAATTTGATGTAAGCTTAATTTCTTAATTAAGTTATTTTAAGTATTTTCCTCCAATTAATCATAAATTAATTAATTATTAATAGGTCGATTGTTATTTTAATAAAATTAAATTAAAATATCAATAATCTTTTAAAATAATAACAATCTTATGAAAACACATTTACTTTACTTTTTTACCATAATTTTTTCCTTCACCTTGTCTGCTCAAACAACTTATTATGTTAAAGCAGGTGGCGCCAATGTTGCTGGCGGTGGTTTGAGCGAGGCTGCTGCATTTAGTACTGTTAGCTACGCTGTGGGTGCTGCTGCAGATGGGGACAAAATCATTGTAGTTGGTTCTATAAATCAATCGGGGCAAGTTGCTGTTGATAAATCTTTGACATTTGAAGGTCAAACAGATGCTATTATTTCTGCTACTGGTACAGCTCGGATGTATAATATTTCAGCAGCAAATAAAACAATTGTATTTAAAAATATTACATTCCAAAACGCTAATGCTTCAGTCCAAGGCGCAGTTTTCAATTTGACAGTAAATTCTGATCTTACATTAGATGGGTGTACTTTTTTAAATAATGCTACAACAAATAATGGGGGTGTTGTGTTAGCTGGTGCAGCAGGAGACTTGACCATTACTAATTCTTTATTTAATGGAAACAGTGCCGTTAGAGGAGGCGTTGTCAGTGTGACTACTACAGGAAGAAAGTTAACCGTTAGTCAGTCTACATTTGTAAATAATACGGCATCACAAGATGGTGGCGTTATGTACCTAGGAGCTGGAAACACCGAAAGTAGCATTACCAACTCAACTTTTTTCAATAACAGCTTTACAGGTGGAACCAATCAGTCTAAAGGTGGAGCACTCCGCATTGAAGTTGCTAGACCATTTACGATACAAAATTGTTTGATTTATGGAAACAGTGCTACGGACGGAACCAATACTGTTGATTCTGATTTGGGCTTGGTTGCTGGTGTTACATTGAGTCTTGTTAATTCATTGACTAAAAAAATAGTCCCTGAACTAGATGCAGGTGACACTTATAATACATCAATTATTGAAGCCGACCTAAGTGCTTCAAATTTACGTTTCGATGCTCTCCTTGGCAAAGTGATTTATGATAACGTGGCCGTTGGTGTACATAGTCCAATTGATTTTGGATCAGATGGGAATGATGCTGGATCTTGGGATTCTGGATATACATTGAGTTTTGAGCACTTGGATATAAAAGACGTGGTGGTTTTTTATCAAAAGCAAACAAAATCATTGTTTGTCCAACATTCAGATACTAGCCCAATAAAAATGGACATCTACAATGTTTTGGGCGCAAAGGTTATGTCTAAAAATGATGTTGAAGACAATGAAAGCATTGACGTTAGCTCTTTAAAATCGGGTGTTTATTTTGTTTTACTTCAAAACAAGAATAATGCTATCACTAAAAAAGCGCTTATTCAGTAATAACTTTTATTTGTTAAAATTAATTTGCTACAACTGAATAATGTTTATTTTTCAGTTGTAGTTTTTTATACCAACATATTTCTATGGTTTTCAAACCAATTAATTTACTAGGTTTATTCGTTTCTTTGTTGAGCATTACATATGTAACTGCCCAAACAGAACAACCCAATGTAATACTAATTATTACAGATGATCAAAGTTCAATACCCCTAAGGAGTATTGATGATCAAAACCAATCAAGACCTTTTGGCTTTAATGGCGACAATAAAGTTCATACTCCTATCATAGATAACTTGGCTGCAAATGGATTGATTTTCAGCAATGCTTTTGTATCCTCGTCCATTTGTAGCCCAAGTAGATATTCTTTTTTAACTGGTAGATATGCAGGTAGGTCTGAAGGTACCAAGTTTTTAAATAATTTTCCCTTAGGCAGTTTAAGCAGGATTTCGAATAATATAGAACTAGAAGAAACTCGTACCAATCTTCCAAAACAGCTCCAAGCTATTGGGTATCAAACGGCTTTTATCGGCAAATCCCATATTATTGATCACAACGTTTTGAACACTTATACACAGGGTATTGATGGTTTCCTGGCATATTCACAATCTGATGATCCATATGATTTAGCAGTTTCTGATGCCATGAAATTCAACCACGATAAATGGGCAAATAGAATGAAAGAATTTGGGTTTGATTATGTTGATGCTTTTTATGCTGCGAATTTAAAAGAGTTAAAAAATGACGATCTTAATGTTCATAATGTTGAGTATAAAAACAAATCTGTAATCGACTATATAGATAGTTCTGGGCCTGATCCTTTTTTTATATGTTACAATGAAACGATACCTCATGGTCCAGCGCCATATTGGTTTAATAGTGGAAGTTATTATGCCGGATTAGACTCAGATGTGAATATCACATCAAAAGGTGTTTTAACACAAGATTATTCATATTTACCAAGTAGAGCAGAAATTAAGAATGAAATTTCTGCTATGTCCGACAAAGACTTGAGACACGCATGGTTAAGGTGGTTTGATTATGCTGTGGGAGCAGTTATTGATAAACTTGATGAAAAAGGGAAATTAGACAATACGATCATAATTATTACTTCTGATCATGGAGATTTTAATCACGGCAAGGCCACTAATTATGAAGGAGGTATAAAAGTTCCATTATTAATATATTGGAAAAATGGAATCACTTCTGCATCAACATATAATGAGTTGGTTCAAACAATTGACTTAGCGCCAACAATATTAGAACTCACAGGCGCTAATCTTTCAAATTCTGACACGGATGGTCAAAGTTTGAAAAACGTTATTGTAAATAACTCAACAGCTCCTGTACACGATTACTTATTTTTTGAATTAGGTTTTTCTAGGGCAATCAGAACCAAAGATTGGAAATACATTACTGTGCGCTATGATGATGCCACAAATACAAAAATAGCAAATGGACAAACCTTTAATGGACCAAACGGCACCCAAGTCTCATTGCCTTATTATGTTCCAAATGTATCCTTAGGAAGTATAGCGGCAAACGAATACAGCTTATATCACGTTCAAGATCAATTATTTGATTTAAACAATGATCCTTACGAAACACAGAATGTTTTTGATTCAAATCCCGAAAAAGCAACAGAACTAAGAAATGCTTTGAGGACTAAGTTACTTTCCTTTCCTAACAGACCCTATCAAGAGTTTACTGATGTAGATTACGATTTAACCATCAATAACAATGATTCCAATTCTATTGTTGGAAAAGTGATTGCAGGCTATCAAGGCTGGTTTAATACTCCAACGGATGGTTCGGATTTGAACTGGAAACATTATCAAACAAGTGTCAACGGAGTTAAAAAATTTGAGCCTGGGGAAGTAACCATAGATTTATGGCCAGACATGAGCGAAGCGGATGTAGATGAAAAATATAACACACAATTTACGCATAAAGACGGATCTGTTGCTACCGTTTTTTCATCTGCAAATAGCAAGACAGTTAATCGACACTTTAAATGGATGAATGATTATGGAATTGATGGCGCATTTATACAACGATTCGCACTCAATTTAAAATCAAATGCACCCAAATTAAAAGCAAACAATAATGTAGTTTTCGATAACTCTATTGCTGGAGCCATAGAACACAATAGGTTAATTGGCGTCATGTACGATCTTTCCGGAGCGAATGTTACTGGTACCATGGTAAATGATATAAAACTTGACTGGCAAGAATTGGTAACTCAGCATGAGTTGAATAACCCCTCGAAAGCCCACTTACTGACTTACAATCAAAAACCCATAGTTGCCATTTGGGGTGTAGGTTTTAATCGTACAGATAATTACACTTTAGATGACGTACAAGAGCTTATTAATTTTTTTAAAAATGACCCTAATTATGGTGATTGTGCAGTACTATTAGGTGTGCCAAGAAGTTGGAGGACACTTAATAATGATTCTACCACTAACTCACAATTGCATGATATCATTTTATCAGCTGATATTGTCCATCCTTGGACTCCTGGGAGGTATTCTGACATTAATGGAATAGATTCTCACAAAAATATCATTGCTGCAGATAAAGCATGGTGTGATGCAAATAATTTGCTGTATATGCCAGTTGTATTTCCTGGGTTCAGTTGGCAAAACCTAAAGAAAAGTCAAGGGACTAATTCTGACTTAAATGCTACATCCAGATTAAAAGGAGATTTTTTATGGAGGCAATTCCACAATGCTTTAGATGAAAATGTGGAGACCATATACGTAGCCATGTTTGATGAAATGGATGAAGGGACATGTATCTTCAAAGTAGATCAAAACCCTCCCTCGTCTGGAGGTAGTCAATTTACAAATTATGATGGACTTCCAAGCGATTATTATTTGTGGCTTACGGGAAAAGCGGCTCAAGTACTTAGAGATGAATCTACTTTAACTATAGATAAGCCTTTATACCCCAACTTACCTCAAGTAAATCAGTTTTATGTAGATGAGTTTGGAGATAATTCTAATACAGGGACTAGCCCTGGAACTGCATTTGCATCTGTTCATAACGCCTACAATGCATCTAACAGTGACAATACAATCAATATTTCAGGTTCAGTAATACATAATTCCAAAGTTAATGTTAAGAAAAGTATTGATTTTGTAGGAACAAACAATGCTACTTTATTTCCCAATCAAAATAAAGTTGGCACAGATCGGTTGTTTCATATAAGTGAGGCCGGTTTGGACGTCTCTTTTTCTGATATTACATTCAAGGGAAACAAGGAGTCCTCGATTAATGGAGGTGCCATAAACATGAACGCTGATTCAAACTTAACTTTTGCAAATTGTGTTTTTGATGACAATTCAACAGGTTTAGTGGACAAAGCTGGAGGGGGGCTTTTTTTTAGTGAAGGAAATGTGACAATTACCAATTCGATTTTCAAAAACAATCTTTCAAGAGGAAATGGAGGTGCTATCAGCGGCTCAGGAGTTGGGACTGCAATAATAACTGAATCCCTTTTCATAAATAATACAGCTGCGAATGTGAATAAGGACGGAGTTGGGGATAGAGCCAATGGTGGCGCCATTAATATTTTTGGTGATGACAGGAAAGTTGTTATGTCTCATAACACTTTTTATAACAATACAGCAACGTTTAAAGGGGGAGGTTTGTATTTTGGGGGACTAAACAATGAATCTGTCGTCGAAAACATAACTGTTTTTGCCAACCATGTGAGCATGACATCTACTGAGAATGCGGCTGGCGGAGGTATAAAAATTGAAGGGAACAGAAACTTTGAAATTAAAAATACCTTGATTTATGACAATCAATTAGGCGATTTAACCAATGGAGTTTCTGATATCGATATTAACTCTGAAGTATCATTGAATTATGTCAACTCCATTTCAGGGGTTTCTTTTGGTTTAGGTGTAGATGACTTGTATGCCACTTCTATTATAGATGCTGATTTATCATCATCCAATTTGAGATACGATGCGTCTTTAGAAAAAGTAATTTATGATCAACCAAGTAGCGGTGAGGATACTCCAATTAATTTTGGAGATGATGGAAATGATGCTGGTGCTTGGGATTCTATGTATGTTTTATCAATTGAGGATACGAAAGAGGATAAAAAAGCTTTTTCTTTATTCTTTAACAAATCTGATAAAAGTATATATATATTGAGTTTGCGAGAACCCCTTATGACAATTTCTATTTATACCATATATGGAGCAATAGTGCTTCCAAAAAAGAAAATAATTAGAGCAGGTCACATTTCTACGGCAGGTATAAGTGCAGGCGTCTATATTATAAATGTTCTAATTGATAATGTTACCTATACTAAAAAATTGATTCTGTATTAATTAATAATTAAATCGTTTGAAAAAAATAATTTATATAATTACTCTAAATGCAATTCATTGTTTATCATTTTCCCAGCAAAATGCAACAATTAAAGGCGTCGTTACAGATGCCAACAATACAACAATTCCTTACGCATCAATTGGTATATTATCTAAAAATATAGGAACTGTTAGCAATGAAGAAGGTGCTTTCATTTTTGAACTAACTGAATCAAATTTAAATGACACATTATCAGTATCAACAATAGGTTTTACTAGTTTTAAAATTAGGATACAGGATTTTTTGGAATTGAATGAGAAAGTTATTGTATTGGAGGAAGAACCTGTCTTGTTAGATGAAATTGTATTAACCCTTCCAATTACAATAGTAAAAGAAGCCCTAAAAAAATTAAAAGAAACAACTTACAGGAAACCTCATCAACTCAATGTTTTGTATAGGAGGTTTTCAAACGAAAATAACATTTCCAGGTTTTTAGTTGAACAATATATTAAAGTTCTCGATACAGGTCCAACTTCAAGCACTTTTAACACTATTGAAATTGCTCAATCTAGAATGTCCAATGATTACAGATATGTAAAAAAGAAACAAAAATTTCACGCTGTTGAGATGATTGCCAAACAGAATCCATTAAGAAAGGGAATAAGTTTAAAAAAATTTAAATGGGAAACTATTGATTACACATCTTATGATGGTGAAGATGTTATGATTGTAGAAGGTAAAGAAAAAGGAAAACCACAGAAATGGATTAGATTATATATTGGACACAAAACAAGAAGCATATATAAATTGGAAAAATCCGATTTAAAAGCGGTTTATATTTATAAAAAAAATAAAGACGGGAAACTAGTACTTAGTTATCATAACAGAGAGTATGTTTTTTGGGAGACTATTTCTCCTTACATGCAGAAACTTCTTAAACTTGAAAAAGATGAAATTAAGTTGTCCTACAGGCATGAGGCAGTAGTATTGGGCATTGAGTTCAAATCAAAAAGTATTAGAGTAAATGACAACCTCTCTGTTGGTAAAGATATTGGAGATTACAATATAGAGTACCAGCCAAATTTTTGGAATAATATTAACTTACCGCCTGACTCTAAATTTTATAAAACCAGCTCCAAACAGTTGGAGCTCTTATACGGAATCCCCTTAGAGAATCAATTTAAAACTCCAAAATAGTGTAAGGAACTAGTATTATAATTTTCACTTTTTTATTAAATTATTACTAATTCTGTGTATTATTAAATAATTTTTAATCTTTTTTTAATCTAAGTACACTTTATTTGATTAAATGATTGAAGCTAAATGGCTCGAATAACGGTTTATACATTATCAAACTCAAAAGAATGATTAGATCAAACTTAATTAATCTCTTATTTCTGATTCTTCCACTTGTTGTTTTATCTCAGAAGAACACGATTTCAGGGGTAGTCACAAATACAGATGGTGAACCAATGATTGGCGTTTCAATTATAGTTGATGAAACTGATATTGGAACAATTTCAAATTTCGACGGCGAATACCTTATCAATACAGGATCAAATATTTCTGGGACTCTAAAATTTATTTTCCTTGGCTACGCAACCCAAACAATGAAGTTTGACAGTACTAGCTCTGTAATTAATGTGGTGATGGAAGAGTCAGCAAACCAGTTGGAAGAAATTGTAGTCACTGCGCTAGGGGTTAAAAGGAGCAAAAAATCATTATCGTACGCTACTCAACAAGTTAATACAGATGATATGAAAGAAGCTCGGAGCACTAATTTTTTAAATGCTTTGTCTGGGAAGGCCTCAGGAGTTCAAATCGTTAGCTCTTCTACTCCAACAGGGTCAACAAGAGTTATTATTAGGGGGTTGACTTCAATTACAGGAAACAATCAACCTCTTTATGTAGTTGATGGAATTCCATTAGATAGTTCAGTTGGTGATGGTGGTGTATCTGTCTGGAATAGCAATGCAGAGTCTGGAGATATAGACTACGGTAGTCCAATTTCAACAATCAATCCTGATGATATTGAGTCTATTCAGGTTCTTAAAGGAGCGAATGCCTCTGCTCTTTACGGATCTAGGGCTTCTAATGGTGTGGTACTAATAACAACAAAAAAAGCAAGTGGGGAAGATGCTAAAATAAGGGTAAATGTTAATTCTAATTTTATTGTAACATCGAATAGAGAATATCCTAAAAATCAATATGTCTATGGCCCTGGAGCTGGCGGAAGAATTGCACAAAACGCACAAAGGCTTGATGCCGAAACAGGACTGCCGATAATCGGCTCACAACGTAGAGCTTATGGACTACCTTTATTAGGTCAAGAAGTTTTTGATTTTAATGGAACTATTGGTCTTTATCTTCCAAACATTAATAACATTAAAGATTTTTACCGTACAGGAACAGTTCACACAAACACATTTGCAATTTCTAGGGTAAAAAATGAAAGCAGCCTACGTTTGTCTTATTCCAATACAATTGGAGATCATGTTATCCAACGCATGGAGGAGTTAAACAGGAACAACATCGCTTTGCGTTACGCTCAAAATTTTAATGAAAAGCTTAAACTCAATTCAACTTTTATATATGTTAATCAAGTTGTAGACAATAGGATGTTTCAAAATGGGAGTGAACGCAATCCAGCTGCAAACTACATATACATGATGCCAAACATGTCTGAAACAAACCTACTTCCATACAAAGATTCAGATGGAAATGCGTTTAACTACGAAGGACCATTTAATAATCCGTATTGGAATCTTTTTGAAAACACAAACCAAGACATTACAGATAGAATTGTTGCTAATATTACCTTAGATTGGGAAATTATACAAGGACTTAATCTCAAAGCAAAAATTAATGGGTCTCTGAATGATGTAGATAAATTCGTATTTAACAATCCAGGAGCAGCTTACGATCCCGATGGTTTGTACAGAGAAATTAATACCGAAAGACAAAATTGGAATTATGAAGCAACCTTAAATTACGTAGCTAGATCTGAAGATTTTTCATTGGTGTCACTGCTTGGCGTAAATCGTTTTGACTTCAGCTTAGATGGATTAAACCGAACGGCTATTGCTTTAAACCAAAAGGATGTCATGAATTTTTCAAATGCTGTAAGTTTTTTGCCAGATGTTATTCTAAATAATAATAAAAGAATAAACTCTGTTTTCGCTTCAGCCTCTGTAGGGCTTGACGATACTTATTATTTAGATTTAACAGCAAGAAATGATTGGTCATCAACCCTTCCAACAGATAACAATTCTTATTTCTATCCATCAATCGGGGGAACCATTATTTTTTCAAATCTCATTCCAACAAACAATTTCTTAACATTTGGCAAGCTAAGAGGATCATGGGCTCAAGTTGGAAGTGATGCACCTTTTGACAGGATTTTAAATAACTATATAGTAGGGGGTAATTACAACAACACAAATTGGTTAGCCTTGCAAACAAGTAAAGGGAATCCAGATTTAAAGCCAGAGTTAACCTCGTCATTAGAGTTTGGTTTAGAGGCAAAACTCTTCAATAACAAATTATCTATTGATGCTTCATATTACCAATCTTCGACTAACAATCAAATCATACCTGCGATTGTTTCTCCAACATCTGGTTTTATTTCAAATATTGTCAATGCAGGTGAAATTCAAAATAGCGGTTTTGAAGTTTTTATGTCTGCAAAAATATTGGATAAAAGATTTAAATGGCAAACTGACGTTAATTGGTCTACCAATGAGTCAACCGTAATTTCATTAATTGATGGAGTAGATCAATTGCAAATTAGAAATTGGCTCAACGTTGGCGTTTTTGCTGAACTAGGTCAGCCATTTGGTAATATTAGAGGAAATGCCATCGCTAAAGACTCGGAGACTGGTACACCCTTGGTTTTG
>Ga0181564_10002257_pt1 | contig 16898 bp, 11 predicted proteins | sample 011ome_24_FD_134512 | JGI IMG/M metagenome (GOLD analysis project Ga0181564, IMG submission 134512) | Coastal salt marsh microbial communities from the Groves Creek Marsh, Skidaway Island, Georgia - 011513CT metaG (megahit assembly) | ecosystem: Environmental > Aquatic > Marine > Intertidal...
CAGTAAATTGTTGACCCACTATATTGATTACTCCTATTAACTATAAGATACTCTTTATTTAATTATTCCTCAAACTAGATATATGAATATATTATTTTTATGTGTTGCTAATTCAGCAAGAAGCCAGATGGCAGAGGGATTAGCTAAGTCTATGCTTGGGCAAGGAAACAACATCCAAAGCGCTGGCTCAATTCCGTCAGGAGAAGTGCATCCAAATGCGGTTATTGCTATGGATGAAATTGGTATAGATATTAGAGATCAATTTTCAAAATCTATTGATGATTTGGACAAAGATTTTATTGATAATTTAGATTATGCAATAACCTTATGTGCTGAGGAAGTATGCCCGGTGCTGCCTAGTAAAGCTCAAAACTTACATTGGATGAATGAAGATCCTGCAAATACAAACTACTCAGAAAAACAATTGAAAAAGTCATTTTCTATGACTAGAGATAATCTATTTAAGTTGATTAAAAAATTCATAATAATGAGAACTTCAACTTAAATTCTTCAACTTTTTATATAGACACATTTTACACTTCAAAGATTTATAAATTTGTGTATTATTAGTACACACGTATTGAAAATTTTAGGGGGAAATAAAAATGGATTATAACAATAATGTAATGGCAGCTGTTTACAGATGCATCATTTTAGCCGCTGCTGGTGATGGAAAAGTATCAAATGATGAGTTGGATTTTGCAACTGCGGCAACTGAAGATACTGAACAGTGGTATGAATTTACGAACTCTATGTCAGGAATATTTAGCAAAGCTCTTGATAACATGTTTGGTAGCGATGAAGATGAAGATGCAGAAGAGACTGTTGAGTTAGATGTCACTGCTTTGGAGGCCGATGAAATAAAAAAAATTGCTGATGATGTTTTAAACAATTTAGCTAAATGTGAAAATGCCAGTGATATAAAAGCTTATACAAGCATATGCGCGTCTGTTATTCCAGAAAATTTTTATAATCATATAATTGATACTTCATTTAATTTATGCGGTACAGATAATTCTGATTGGTTGCCAGATAAAAATGAGATAAGAAATATTAAATATTTATGTAGTGAGTTTGGTGAAAACTTTAAAGAATTACAAAAAAAATATCTAGACAGTCTGACATGGTATGCTGATGACTTACTTGGTGATGATCTAACAGTAGAATCTTGTGGCGAAAAAACTTTTACAGGGTTTGAAGATAATACCGCTGACGCTGTTTTGAACGTATCAATCCTGGCTGCATATGCTGATGGAGATTTCACTACCTCATATCAAACTATCGCTGAGCATTGGTTCTTAGCGGCATGTGATATTGCAAGAGCCACAGGAGAAAAAGTTGTAAAAGTTCCTGATAACATGGGTGATTATATTATGGATTTAACAAATGCTGCCCAAGAACCCCTTCATGAAAAAACTGGCAATCCATATACCCTAATGGATGATTATGATGCAAATATAGAAAAAATAGCTGAAATTGCTCAAAAGGTTCCTGAGTATATTGAAGACTCCATAAAAAATGCATTGAGCCATATTACTGATTCCGCATTGAATAGACTTACTATTAAGAATGCATATTTCATGTGTGATTATGATAATGATGGAGGACCTATTCAATATTCAACTATGGATATCTATGGAGATATGGTCAAACAAAGTATCAATCATCATGAAGAAGAAGCTATCAATACTATAGGTAAAATTTTAGGTGTTGATGAGGATGCGATGTATGGAATAATTAAAAGACTTGAGAATGGGGAGATGGGAGGTTTGAGCTATAACTAGTCATAATTATCAAAAAGCATATGGATTCAGATTTATAGGAGACAAGGAATCTCAAAAGAAACTTTTGGGCATCAAAACCTTAAAAAAACAAACTGATTCTTTGCTAAAAGATCAAAATTCTAGATTAAATGATCATATTAGAGAACTTTTATCTTCTTCATTAAAAGTATCAAAGAAATCTGCTCCTGAAATATATAAATCTTTTACGCATTGTCAAAAAATCTTAGGATTAGAAGATAAGGACATATTACCTTTTATTTATAATTCTCATGAAGTTAATGCATACTGTAGTTATAGCGGACAAGATATTGTAATTGGACTAAGTTCTCAATTAGTAAAATTAATGTCTAAAAATGAATTAGTCTTTGTTATAGGTCATGAGCTTGGACATGCATTATATGAGCATTATAAGCTACCAGCATCTGGGCTATGCCAGGGGTCAATTCCACCATCAAGAACGCTTCAGCTAATGTCGTGGAGCAGACAAGCTGAAATATCGGCTGATAGAGCTGGATTAATTTGTTGCAATGATATTAGTGCAGCTACATCAGGCTTTATAAAGATGTCCTCGGGATTGAGCGAACCATATATATCACTAGACATTGATGATTTCGTTTCTCAGCTTGATTTGATTGGTAATTTTGAAACTGACGAAAAGGCTAATGATTGTTACTCAAGTCATCCTTTGAGTCCCTTAAGGGTAATAGCTTTAAAAAATTTTTGGAACTCTAAGTCCTTTGTAGAATATCAAAAAAATTCAAATCCTAATCAAATTGATGATTCGGAAATGGATGATAAGATATTTGGCATTCTAAATTTTATGGAACCTAAAAAGAATGAGCAATCCATAACAGTCTCATCAAATTGTGATAATTTTTTAATATATAGTAGTTATTATGTTGCTAACGCAGACTCTGAGTTGCATAAAAAAGAACTTTTAAGCCTAAAAGATCTTTGTGATCAAAAAACCTTAGATATATTTTTATCTGATTTATCTGATAATAAACAAAATGCAGACTATCTTAAAGAATTACTAAAAAAAGAATCGCTAACATTTAAGAAATCTAAGAAAGGTATTAAGTGCTCAACTTTACAAAAGATTGTAACTGTTGCAAGGTCTGATGGTGAGCTGTCTGTTGAGGAGAGAAAAGCCCTATACTATATTGCCAATTTAATTAATATCGATGATTCTTTTGTAGATCAAATTTTAAAATTTTTAGATTAATTAATCATGCAGGATTTTTTTTTAAAAATAAGAAATAATAACCTTTTTGAAGGTTTTATAATTTCAGTAATCCTTATTTCAGCAGTATTTGTTGGTTTTAGAACTTATGAAGAATCACTCAATCCAGAAATTTTCTTATATATATCTTATTTAGATTATATAGTTACAATAATTTTTGTTATAGAAATCTTTATAAGAATTATTGCTGAAAAAAGTATTATTAATTTTTTTAGACAGCCATGGAATATTTTTGATTTCCTTATTGTTTCAATAAGCTTAGTTCCTATAGAGTCTTTAGACTCTATTTTGCTAGCTAGGCTGGTCAGGGTATTCAGGCTTTTAAGGCTTGTTAGTTTTATTCCTCAATTTAGGATTTTGATAGAGTCATTTATCGCAGCCATTCCTAGAGTTGGATATATTTTGTTATTCATGTTTGTAGAGTTCTATATTTTTGCAGCTATAGGTAGCATACTTTTTTCTGATATAAGTCCACTTCACTGGGGTAATGTTGGCCTAGCAATGTTAACTTTATTTCAAACAGCTACCTTGGAAGGGTGGCCAGACTTGATGTATCAATCTCTTGAAGTTCAGCGTTTTAGTTGGATATTTTTTGTTATTTTTATCATCTTAAATTCATTAGTTTTTATGAATATGATTATCGGGGTAATTATAGATGTTATTGTAAAAGCTAATGAAAATGATGCCCCTGAAAATATTACTTTGCTCAAAGATATCAGTGAAAGATTGAAAAAAATTGAAAATACGATAGATAAATAATGAATGAATTCAAACCAGGAGATATTTATATAGATCGAGGACCTAACTATAAGAGGTTTGATGATGACCAATTTTCTTCCTGGCTTGTTGATAATTCAAATAAAACAATACCTCCAATTGGCGGAATACGATTCAAACAGTTTGTAAATTTAGAAATATATAGTTCAGAGATACCAGATCAAAAAATTCCACCTTATATAATACTTATAAGCTCATTTATAGATTCTGAATTTAATAATCCCTGGAATGATGAAATCACTGATGAAGGAAACATAATCTATTGGGGAGATGCTAGTGGAAGAAAAAACAATCACTTGTCATATCCAGGAAATAAAGCTATTAAAAATGTTAGTTTTTTGAATAAAAATTCGAGAGAGATAACACCACCTATTCTTCATTTTTCTAAATTCAAAAAAGGAGCTTTGACTTTTAATGGCCTCTGCGCCCTTGAGGACCTTAAAAAAGATTCATTTATTTCTTCTAATACAAATAAACAAATAAATAACTTTAAATGCTATCTTAAAGTTTTTAGAAATATTAAAGTAAAAACATCATGGCTTGTTGAACGAGCAAATTCATTTGATCTTGAAGATGCAGACAAGAAATTTGCTCCAAAAGCTTGGAAAGACTATAAAGAAACTGGACTATTACCAGAGTTGTTAGAAAAAGAAACAAAAGACAATCCCTCAAATATTATCCAAAATAAATCTAGTGCAACTAAAACTGTTTCTAAGCCAAAGACCAGAAAGCTCATATGGAACAATGAGAGAAACACAGTACTAATGTGGATCTTATATCACAAGGGTTTTAGTATTGCCGACGACTCAAATCCATCCAACAAAATTATTGCTGAAGCTCTTAATGTAAAGAGAACATCTCTAGATATGATGGCAAGACACATAAAACATCATTTACTCAGATTAGATCTATATGGCAAGAAATATAGAGGTTCCAATTCTTTAAAGACTTTAATTGATATTTACAGACCTGATTTAAGAAATTTAAAAAATGATGCTATTAATATAGCGAAAGAACAAGGTTGGTATGAGGCCCTAATAGATTATCTTTAAAATAAAGATTCCTCATCATCACTCAACATTCTTTTATTTGGAGTTGAGCTAAAACTTCTATCAATCAAGGAGTCAACATCATCTTTTGAAACCTCTTCATGAAGAGCATCTATAGACACTATATCAATCATCAAGCTCAAGAGAGAGCTATCAATATTTTTTTTTGCTTTTGCTGATCTTCGAAGAAGGCCTAATATCGCTGTATTGCTCAGAAAGGTGTTATCGTTATGGTCTATAAAATCTGATAAATTCTCACACAACTTCTCTTTTTCTAAATTCACTTCATAAATTGAGCCATCTTTATATAATCCATTTTTAATTCTAGAGTCTATTTTATTAACTTTTTCACCAAACAAATCTCTTGTATGGACTGGGTTCAGCTCAATATCAAAAAAATCTTTTTCAATTGCATCAAAAATAAAATTTCCAACTGGTTTTGAAACAGCATTTCCTGCCATAGAGTATTTTTGTGTATCAGTTATACCTTTAAATTTGTTTGGATTAAAACCTTGAAGCTTAAGAGCTTCATTTGCAGATATCCTTCTTATATTATTATTATATTGAATTGCAGGACCGCTTCCGCTGACTTTGAATGTAGGAGTGTAATTTTTACTAAAACATATAGAGTGAGTTCCCGCTGTATGATAGAAACTATTTACCTGTGTTGTATTTTTTGGGCTTGTTATCCTTTTTTTAATTGGATTAAATAAATTCTTTGCAACTTGTTCACTTTTGCTTGCAACAATAAACAACCGTCTTCTTTGGTGAGGTAAGTTGAATGATCTGGTATTAACTGTTCGCCAGCCTATATATTTATATCCCCTATTTGCAAACTCCGTTAGAACTGTAGCAAACACCTCACCGCTATCTATATTGAGCAGGTTAGGCACATTTTCCGCCACTACAGTTTCACATTTTGACTTTTGCGCAACCTCTAATAAATCATAGAATAATACACTTTTAACACCCTTAAATCCCTTTCTTTCACCTGCAACACTTAAGTCCTGACACGGCCAGCCGCCAGTAACAATATCTACTTCAGGTACATTTCTTTTTGATGATGTTATATCTTTGATATCATCAACATATTCAGATGTTTTGAATATCGTTTGAAGATACTTTTTGCAATGAATATCTTTTTCACAAACCAATAATGGTTGGGTATTGTTTGATTCAAGCCCACCAATGCCAGTAAATAGACTAATATAGCGCATAATTAAGCTTGTAACTCTTCTTTGATGAGAGAATAATCTGTAATCAGGCTATTGATCATAGTTTCAATTTCAGGGATGTCCAGTGTAGATGAGAGCTGATCATGTTTCAAAATCAATGATCCATTTCTTTCAATTGTAATCGAAGATCTAAAGTTCAAATTATTAGCTATAGCAAGCAATGATAAAAGTTGTTGTTTTGTTAGTTTTTGAAGCGCAGATTTTTTTAGAATAGCCTCTGTTTTAATTCTGAAAAAATTTTCCTGACCTTTTTCCATAATTAACCTTGGGTTGCTTTTGTTAAGAAGCGGAGTGTAAACATATTCATCTTCATCCTCTTCTTCAAAATTAAACCCAGCTTCTGCTGCTTGAGCAATTATAGATGAATAAAACGGATCATCCATTTCAATAGAAACTATTTCAACTCCATTGAAAGAAAGCTCCCACCATTTGCTTTTTTGATTTGGGCTTTTCTTTAAAGTTTTAATTATTTTTTCATCACTTATGAAATCTGATAGGAGGGGGCTTGCCAGTAAAGATAGATTTTTAAGATTACTCTCTTTTTTAAATGTATTATCCAATCCAGAGTAATTCCTAAACAGACCAAATAATAATATAGAAGATATAAAAATATTCTCATTAAGCATGTCATCAAAATACATGTCAGATATATCCAAAAACTCTCGTTTACCAACCTGAGTCATCAACAACAACAATGAAGTTTTTATTAAACTTTGTTCCTTAACTGGTTTGAAAATATTTTCTGGTAAAGATTTTTTACCATTACTAATATCATCTATGAGATCAAGAAAATCTTCAATTTCTTGATTCTCATCATCTGACAATAAAGAACCAGGAATCATATCAATAATATCTTCAATTAATTCATCGCCAAAATTAATATCTTGATATGCTTCACTTACAAGCTTAATTAAACAAGCTTTAAATATTTTGATATCAAGACTATCCTCTGAAGAAATACTGGAGATGCCTTTATTTATAGTTTCTAGAATATCAAAATTAAAAATCTGAGCACTAAGACTATTCTTATCATGATTTATAAGATTCTCAATCAATGTAATATATTTCTTAGTATTTTTTGAGGAGGGTTCTTTTTTTGCTGTATACATCAATAATTGAATGCCTCCAAGAAGTGAGTCCAGGGTATTAATTTGACTTACAGGTATATCGGGTTCATAGCGATTAAGAAAAACTATTGAGCCTTCATTGCTAAAATAATCTTCACTAATTTTTATGTTAATTGATGAAGGTTCAAAAATACTAAGAAGGTTAATTTTGTCGAGATTGCTGTATCTAACATCCATAAAGTTTTCATAATCTTCATTGGATTTAAAGTGAATATTTTTAATAAAATTTATAGGTGCAAAAGGTAACAAATAAAATTCTACATTATTTTCTTTTACTTTCTTTAGTCTCAGTTTAGGTTTAAAGAATTCTAGGATTGAGATATCTAGCTCAATAACAACGGGAAAAGCATTGTCACTTTCACGATATTTTTCAGAAAAATGGGTCTGTTTTATATTAAATGTCTCATAAGCATAAACTAGGTTAGTTTCAGCGCAATCTTCAGAATTGAAGCATTTTGGTGATGCGGCAATGGGGAGAATCAAGCCTGAAGCTAAATTATTTGTTAAGTTATTAGTATTTGATATAACAAATAAAGATTTCCTACTTTTAATAGTTTTAGAGTTCGTCATATTTGGTTATTAGCGATCCATTATCATTTTTATTATTTAAGTATTTTACACCAGGTGTTTCCTCAGCTGTATTTGGATGGATAATATTCACAACTTGAGATGGACGCAGAGATATATTAAGCAAGATTTTTTGAATTCGACTATCATCCAGATCCTCGTGTCTTAGGTCCTCAAGACCAAGTATTATAATTTTGTCTCTCCACCTAATCTCATCATCCGCTGATATTATTTTTATAGCTTTTTGCTTATTTTTATTTTTAAAGATAATCATATGATTTGAGGGGCTTGGCATAACATAATTGGCTATCCCTGCAAGATTCTGATTGAGAAACCTACTAAATCTTTTAAAGATTCTATTTTTATCTTTCTTTAAAGAAACAATTTGTATTTTGTCTTTATTTTGATCTATTAAAACTTTTTTAATAATTGTAACAATTTTAATAAAATCACTCTTATTACCTGAAACAATATTCAATTCAATTTTTATTGATCCTGTATTCTCTTCAGGAGTGGTTGAGTTGCTTTTTTTAATTGAGATTTTAGATTTTTTGCTCTTTGAAATTTTTTGCCATCTAGCTCTGATCAGGTTTTGATCTCCAAGACTTAATGAAGCCATTTCTTTATCTAATATTTCTATGTTAGCTTTAGTGTAAGATAATTTATTTATTAAGTTAGTAACCTTGTTGATGATTTCTTTTTCTTTATCTTTATCAGGTTTTTTTATATCAGACTTGTCATCTTTCTTTTTTTCAGATACCTCTTTTTTTGACTCTTGTTCTTTCTTACTTGTGTTCTTAGAAGCAACATTTCCTAGAATTGAGCTTATGTCTGCTTCTTTCTTTATAGTTCCAATTAGTCCCTCTTCAACATCGACATATTCTCTTAAGTGAGCCTCATTGCTAAAGCCTATTTTTAAAGGATCACCTTTGTAGTCTCTAACTTTTAATGGCTTGGAGAGAATATCTGGAATTTTCATATCGCCATCTTTAATCTCCTTTGCACTCAAGTTTGATCCAAGAAACAGATGATCTCTTGCTCTGTGGAAAACAACGTATAAATCCATTGCATAAAGAAATCCTTGGTCAGAATATTCTATATCATTGAGAGATGGGACAAAGACACAATCAAATTCAAGACCTTTCGAACTTTGTTTTGTTAGAACAGTTATTGTGTTTGTAGTATCAAAATTTAGTTCCTTGAGTGGATACTTGCTTCTTGAAATATAATATTGGACATTTATAGCCAGCTCTCTTTTCTTTACCTCAGCTTGAAGTCTTAACCCAAGTCGTTCTACTCTATTTCTTGATGAATTTTGGGCAATCAAAATACCGATAGTTTTTTTAGGATTATTTATTTTATATTGCAGCACCCTATCTGTAAGGACATCAAGACTGCTGCTTTTATGAAAAAAAAGGATGGGTTTAGCTCCAGACCTACAGTCTTCAGAAGAGGGTGTTTCAGTTTGATTTCCTACGTAAAAATGTTTTGCAAAAGATGCAATTTCTCTAGTATTCCTATAATTTTTTGTAAGACTTGATTCTTTAAAAGAGTCAAAGCAGTCTGCATAAAGACCTAAACCATTTCTAATATCATCAATATTGCTATTAGCTTCTTGGTTAAGTCGTTGATTTTCATCTGCCATCACTGAGGGCACAAAATTAATATTTTCTTTTCTAAGCTTTATCCATATTTCAGATAAAATTTCCCAAAGTTCAGTAGGAAAATCTTGACCCTCATCAATGATAACTTGTCGCGGAAATATTTTTTTTATTTCATCTAAATCTAGATGATTTTTTGTAGTTGTATATATATTGATCCAAGGAAATTCATACTTCCCTGTATGTGTAAGATCACGATTGGTCAGACGAAATTTTTTTTTCAAATAACTCTGCATTGTTTCGACAATAATGTCTTTTGCTTGAGAGTTTGTGAATTCTTTTAATGTTTTGTTATACATTAATATTTTTGCAGCTTCATTATTTTGTTCTCTCATTCTTTGAGCTCTCATAATAGCCATCACAGTCTTGCCAGTACCGGGAGGACCTATTATTAATAAAGCTTTATCGAGATGCTCTGAGTAAATAGCTTGCTGTTCTCTTGATAAATCTGCGCTTGAGGGAAAATTTCTCATATCAACTTAAATTATTAAAGAATCCTATTAATTTTTCTTTTTTTGATCCAATTAAAAGGCCTCTATCTAATAAAGCATTCATATAAGAGCAAGAAGTCTCAGAGATAAGAGAGCATGCATGACATGCTGCCTTATTTAGACCGCGCGTCCCAGGAGATCCTATTTCTATGCATGTTGGATCAGATGAGCACCAACAAGCGCCTTCGAGCATAGATTTAATAGAGTGAGTTAACCTTTTCTCCTCACTCATCCTGACTAATCCACCCAATGAGCCTTCAGAATCAGCGTCAGCTGTATAAATGAGAACACCGCACATTCCTTCAGACTCATTTACATATAGTCTTTCTTTTATTGATGCTGAACTGTATCCAGATTCAAAGCATAATTGCTTGATTAAAAGATGAGAAAAAGTATGCAAAAGAACAAATTTAGCAGAAGGAAAGGGGAGGGATGTGGCATCCTTTTCCTGACGCATCTGCATATCAGTTATCCTGGTTCTAATTTGATCTTTGTTTAAACTTTCCCATGAATTAATTGCTGACAAATTAAATTGTAAAAATAAACCTTCACCAAATACCTCATATCCTGGAAGAAAGGGTAGTTTTTCATTACTTGCATTAACTGAATGAAATTTAGGGTAAAAATGTCGGGTATACCCCTTAAGCACCCTTACTTCTCTTAATTTTTTGATTCTTGTAACTGACTCAATGTAAGGCTTAATTATGGGATCAGATATTAAATATTTTTCACCATCATAATTTTTAAAAATATTATGACCATCTTCATTTAAAAGCTTAAATTCACCCACTTTAAGATTTTCATCATTTACTTCAGCTAAATTAACATCAGCTAACTCTTCTTCTATATTTTCTTCAAAAAGATACTTTTTTATATCATCTATAGATATTTCATTAATGCCTTCTGGCGCATCAGCTATTAATTCTTTTTGACATTTTAAAATCTGCTTTTTTTTAATTTTTTCAGTTAACATCTTTTCCTCTTCTAAACCTTCTAACTTGCCTTTAAAGCGAATTATTAACTTATGTCCGTCAAGATATTCATCAACTTTGTTTGTATTTTGTTCCTGCTCATAACTTGAACCAATTAAATCCAAGGCACTTACTATTTGAGGTTGATACAAAGAGGTAGCACCTCTTTGCTGAAAACTAGTATGTTTTGAATTTGGGTTAGTTTTATTTGATTGGGCAGCACCTTGCTGCCAGGGCATAACGCCTCTTGAGGTTTGCATATATATATCACTCTTTATTTGAGCCATAGTTTTTTTAACAGAACATTCAGAACAACTTACTTCAAGTGCAGATAAACCTCCGCCTTTACCTTGAACACTTCTTTTTACTAATTTTTCAGATCTGCATGCACTACCAGTCCCTGCATGTAATATATACGACCAGCTAATATCATCTAAAGAGCCGTCTTCAGGAGCAAAAATGAATCTTACAGGTGTTAAATTACTACTATCTGCTCCGCAGCTGTGGCAGACAACATCACGAAAATTTTGAACATACTTTGATCCAGTATATTTCCTTAAACTGTTGCATTGTCTACATTCAAGCCATTTTGGAAATCTGTGATACGGAATGGAGAGCGAAGTGGATGAATGTTGCCAGACCTCTGGTGGTGCATTTGGAGGGCTAATTATGTATCTTATTCCAAGAAGTTTTTCTAATCGAGGAATACTATCCACCCTATATTTCTTGTCTCTTGTTATAGAGGAGCTCCATGATGAAATGTCTTTTGCAATTAAGCTTTGATTATCAATTTCAACAATTGCACCTACGCCAAAACCTGCAATCATTTGCGACTTACGCATTTTTAATGCTGAGAAATCACTCATTCTATTGTTATCCCCACTTCTGTATCTACGTGTCGCATACTATTAAGGATTTGCCACAGTGCATCATTTTTTACATCCCCAAAGTCTTTTGTTAGAAATTTTACATCTTTTGGTGCTTTATGTTTTGCATGATAGTGCACTCTATTTTCCCTAGCTATAAGATTTTCCCATTCATTTAGATGATTTTGGATATAATTTTTTATATTTTTTTCTTCACTAGGATCTGCTTTTATTAATCTTTCTTCAAATTTACCAAATAATTCTTTTGCCAAATTATTATTAGTGTAATTAAACTGATCAGCTTGAGACCATTGGCTTAGATCAAGAACTTGTTTTGCAAGCATTACAATGCATGTGGGTATTGATCTTTTTAATGCTGGTTCTGCAGCAGGCGTTACACTTGTGGGCTCTACAAATCTATTTAAAGAAGAAATGTATCCACTAAATTGTTCATAATGAGATCTATCTCTTGGATTGGTTGCAATATAATTTACAATGACCAAGCCTTTATTATCGCCTCTTCCAACCCTTGATGTAGCTTGAATAAACTCAGAGCTAGTTTTGGGTTGTCCAGTTACTTGCATTGCAGCGAGCCTCGGAATATCAACACCGACTTGGATAATATTAGTAACAGATAATATATCTATACAATCACTATCACCTCTTTTTAATTCAAGTCTTTTTCTAGTATCAAAAAGCTCATTTTGAACATCAGCAGAAAGTTCAGATATCCCATTTTCTCCAAATTTTCTTGGAGGTGCTTGACCAGCTTCTCTATTGTTATTTAGAGTTGCTATTTGTTTAATTCTTTCAGGGATATCTTGAGCAGCTAGGGTTTTTGTTTTTGATTTTTCATTTCGAGAGTTATGATAAATAACAAGAGTGTGATAACCATCTAACTCACTTTCTGGAGCAGAGACCTCTTCAATTGATTGAGACATGGCTGCTGCTATTCTAACGGTAGTTGTAACGGCTGTATGTCCCTGTGACATAATACCTACATATAATCTGCCTTCATCAGTTTCATCTATTCTAGAAAAGAATCTATCTGCATGCGTGATACCTGATGGAGGAAAGGTGGCAACATCCCTTGCATAAAGTTTTTGAATTTGGTTAGCAGCCCCACGTATTGTTGCTGTTGCAGCCATATATTTTGGCTTTACACCCCAATGACTTAGCATAGTGTCAAATGCAGCCTCTATTGAGCCAGTGACAGTTCCTAATGGACCTGAAATTAAATGCAGCTCATCTTGAATAATTAAACTGACTGCATTTTCTGAATCTTTGTTAAGTAAAATTTTTCCTGAATCAACTTCATGTGCTAAACGAACAAATTTATCTATTGTTCCTAATATAAACGTAGGTGGATTTTTATAAATAGCAGCATCTACAACCTGTATTGGTAATTTCTCATGAAATTCACATTGACGAGAAGGGCAATAAATTTCAAAATTAGACTCATCTGCTTTAAAGCCATAAGACGATTCTTGGGATTGCTTTTCTGGCACAAGATTTGTATTACACCAAGGACATGCACCAATACTAAATGGTGAATTGCAATCAGGTTTAGATTCCTTAAGCAGATCTTTAAAAACTTCAAGCGATCCTTTGTTTTCTTCAGTATTTGTAAACTTATTTGGGCTAGTGCCGCCTCCAATCCAAAGGCCAATTCCTATTTCATGTTGTCCAAGAAGCTCAATATTTTCACGACGAATTTTTTCGCAAGCAGTAATAAATCTTGAGGATCTAACAAACTGATCTTGAGTTAACAATCTGAGCGTATAGCGCATAATTATCTCAACACCATTTTTGTCAGGATCTATTATTTTATTATAAAAAATCAAGAAGGCTGAAACAAAAAGATAGGCTTCAGTTTTCCCACCTCCAGTAGAAAACCATATTAAGTCAACCGTTTCTCTATAAGGATCATTTTTTATTACAGAGGACTTGCATGTTGTTAAAAAATAAGCAAGTTGAAAAGGGCGCCATTCAAAGGGTTTATAGCCTTTTCGGAATAAACTTTGCAAATCGAAGTAATCAATATTATTAAAGTCATGAACGTGGTTATGATTTTGTTGAAAAAATTTAAAATTTCCATCCTCAACGCTGTTTAGTATTTGATTATAATGAGCTGAGTGAACCATTTGCATCAGCATTGCTTTATTAGCAAATTGAAATGCATCTAACGCATTTTCATCTTCTTCAATAAAATCAATTCCGATCTTAATTCTTTTAAGAGCTTTGTTAAGTTTGTTTATTAGTCCATCAATAGCCTTTTTATGAGATTCATTTATCTCAAAGTATTCTGTTTTGCTTGTATTTTCTGATAATTCGTTAAGTTGATTTATAGTTTGATCTATCCATGCCTCATATGGTTCTACAAACGCCCGCATTTCTCTGATAATTTTATTTTTATTAGATGGGTTAGCAAGAAATTCCATGCTAATTGCTTTTGAGTCTTCGTATTCTGAAAGAGTGCTCTTACTACCTCTTGTTATCCCAGTTGGAATAAAATCTAATGAAACTATATTTTCTTTATTGTCTTCAGATACATTCTCCCATTTAACTGAGCATGCATGACCCACTCCATAAATATGCTCATCTTTATATAAAATTTGCTGCTCTTCCTCTTCACCATCCATGGTAGATCTGAAAACTTTAGGATAAGGTAATATATTATCATCAGATATCCAGCAACTCATTTCCACCCTTGAGAGAACATCTTCTTGGTTAACCTTTCCTCTTTTTTCCTTTCTTGCGTTATTAATAACAGTAATGGTCACGAGTTGATTTCCATTGCTCTCAAAGACTCTTACATCTATTTTAGCTTTATTATCAAAAATCATTATTTCATGATCTTTGAGTTCAACCACTAGAACTTCTTGATCTAGATCTTTTCTATCCCAATATTTTTCTTTAGCTACTTCATTATTATTTGTTTTGTTTGATTCAATTTCTTTGAGCTCATAAAAACATGCAGAGCAATTAATATTGATTTTTTTTATATGTGTTGGGACATTAATACTCATACCTACAACAGCAGTTAAGTAGGTAAAAGATAAACTTAGTGGATCAACTTCAGTATCCACAACAGTTGCATCCTGAGAAATAGAGTAATCATTATCTATGATAGACTCTTGAGGAAATAACATGCCAGTTACTAGATGTTGATAAGGCATATAGTCTTTTATGAAATCTAATTGATGTGAATGTCCCCTTGGTGGCCCCATGAATTGTGTTTCAACATAATTAAGAATTTCATTTCGCAGCATTAGATATCTACCTTCTCATTTTTAATAACAAATGCAGCTGTTTTTGCTCTTGTTAGGCCAGTATAAAAAAGATTCTTAAGTCTATTTTTGTCTATGTCCATATAAATATCTATTAAAATTACAAATCTTACCTCTTGTCCTTTAAAACCCAATACATCAAAAAATTTTACTTTAGTCATTGCTTCATATGAAGAATTAAAATCAGCAAGTAAATTATTATGACTTGATTGAATATAATTAGCGCAGCTATCATCTCTACTTGCAAGCGTTATAACCGCTATGTCATCAGGATGAATATTTTTTTCATAAAGCCCTTCTATCTCTTCAATCAGTGCATTTGCATGCTTCTCTTTATTATCATTCTTAATTTTTATATATTTTGTTTTCTCAGAGTAACCTTCAACTTTTCCAATAAGTTTTGTTCCTGCAATAGCATTTGTTTCCTTAATAATCTCAATTGGATTTCTACAATTCCTTGTGAGTAGAACTTTAAAAAATGGATAGTTTTTAAAATACTCTTCAAAAACTCCCAATTCATAATCTAAATACATGTTACTTTGATTATTTTCATCCATAAACCAGTAAATTTTCGATTGATCTATTGAGCGTTCCAATAAGCCTTCAAACTTTTCTAAACAATCGTACGTCATAAGATCTTGACCCTCATCAACTATAACGCATTCATACTTCTTTAAAGATGAAAAACCTTCTTCTATTGATAGAATATCAATACCAGAACCACCGATAAGACTTCTTATATATAAAGCAAAATGTCTATTTCTTACCAAGAAGCATGTTTTTAATCCATCATGTAGTGCATTTTTAGCCACATCTACTGCAATCAATGTTTTTCCAGATCCCGCTGGGCCGCTACAAACAACTCGTTCATTGCTTTCAATTGATAAAATCATATCCATTTGCTCTTCAGTTGCTGCATGAATCATCTTGTCAGTATCTTTTACAGTATCTTCAAGGGGTATAATACCGACAACTCTTTTTCTGAGATACTTGTGAACTTTAACTAAATCTTCGTCGCTTAGATTTTTAGATCTACTGTAGGAAGGATGTTCTTTAAATTGCCTGAAAACTTTCTTTACAAAATTATCAAACCATAATGGATCATCATGATATCCATTGATATCGAGAATAAGATTAGGCTCGCCGTTGTAAGTTAATTCATCATTGTCTTTGTCCCATTCACAATCTGGCATGACAACACAATGTGCCATACAAGGATAAAGGTTTAGATCTTCTTTTAAGGCTGCTTGTATTGCTTTTTTATTTCCAGCAACTTGCTGAATAGGACCCTCTTTTTTCTTAGAGATATTTCCATATCTATCTGTAAAAATAAAAATCCCGTCTTCATACCTTACTCTTCCCCCTTTAACCTCAATACAGCAAATGCCCTGTCTTGCAATTAAAATAAAATCTGTCTCAGAAAATTCCTTTTTAGAATGTTTAGGTACATGCAAAGACCAGAGAGCTATTTCATGTTTTGAATTTGAAAGCTTTAAAAGCTTTATCTTATTCCTAACTTTATCTTCAGCATTACTATTGCCGCCTGAGCGAGGTTCTATTTTCATGCACAAAGTCCTTCATAATGTATTTACATAACATAACAAAAATAAAAAAAAAGTGAACTTTTTATAATTTAAAATTAAGTATTTTGAATATACTAAGTTATTAGCATTAGAGTAAGATTATAAAATGGAGTTATTTTATTGAAATTAAATGGCTCCCGAAGTTGGGATCGAACCAACGACCAATTGATTAACAGTCAACTGCTCTACCGCTGAGCTATTCGGGAACGCGGATGTGCATTATAAATAACTTTTGATAGAGAAGTAAATGACAA
>Ga0181564_10002266_pt1 | contig 16870 bp, 17 predicted proteins | sample 011ome_24_FD_134512 | JGI IMG/M metagenome (GOLD analysis project Ga0181564, IMG submission 134512) | Coastal salt marsh microbial communities from the Groves Creek Marsh, Skidaway Island, Georgia - 011513CT metaG (megahit assembly) | ecosystem: Environmental > Aquatic > Marine > Intertidal...
ATATAAATTATTAACATATGACCCTTAAGAAATTCACCTATTCTTCAAGAATATTCCGCATAAAATATCCAAAATTTTGGTCAATTGTGAATGAAATTTCTTTTGGTATTTTTGAACATTTTAGTTATTTACAAGATAAAATAATAGATTATAGTGTGAATTTCTCAAACGAAGAGTTGTATCACTTGAGCAATGTACTAATGATACTGGAAAATAATGATATGAAGCAGTTATACGAAATATTATTATTAGATACAGATATTTATCGCTACTTATCAAAATCCGTACATAATGAAATTGGTCAAAAAATGCATGAAACTTATCTATTGCCCTTGAACAATGTATATTGTAATATATTTTATGAAAAGTCATATTTTCAAGACAATTTGATAGAATATTATGATGAAGATGAAAACGAACTGTATTTTGCACTATGGGAACATAGCAAATGGCAACGAATATATTTCAATTATATTATGAAGTATTTGCATGATATTTCTATAAGACTGGCAGTACTAAAATGCGATATTTTCAAGATGGAACTCGCGCGTTATTGTAAACCATCTGGTACCGTAATAGACATAATCATAAACGAACATTTGTTAGATGTTATGAAACTGAATATAGAGTTGAGAATATATAGCAAAAAAATTGCGAAGGTTCGTTATTATACAGACAATGCCTTTTTACACCCTTGAAGATTTAAAATGGGGCAGTTTTTTATTTTATTGACCTATCTTACATACTTAACCCCATAAAAACCTCGATCATCCTTCTGAAAAGTTATATTTTCAAGATAATTTGATAGAATATTATGATACTCGAGAATACCACCATTATCTTTTTCGTTCTTCTTCTTCTCCTCCTCTGTCTTCATTCTAATTTTATGTTCTTCATATTTTTTCCTCTTATACTCTCTGTTCCACTCTTTTTCTTCTTCACTTCGAGGTATCGACACCCTATTCCTGTTATGCTCTCCACAAAAATCTGTCAGTATATATTTTGTATACATTCTCAAACCTTCTCCTACTCTCAGTGCATCATGTATAAAAGGTCTCATGATAAGATCTTTCAATTTAATCGACTCCCTATCCCATTTATCGTGAAGATTCATCTCTTTTTCCTCTTCTCTCTCTCTCTCTCTCTCTCGAATCCTTCTGTTACGCTCTTCGATAGCCTCAGGAGTTTTAGCTGCTGCCTGTGCTGCCTTAACTATTTGATCTACTATATCATCTTGTACTACAATAATCTTTTTCTTTGGTGGTCGACCTCTCTTTCTTTTTTCTACAGGAGAATCAATACAGGATTCTTTTTTTATATTATCCCTTGAAGAACTCAATATTTTTTTCTTTCTCTCCATGTCCTTTCCCCTTTTCTGTCGCGCCCTTCTCAACTCTCGGTCCTTTTTATATTTCTCACCGACAAGAGCTACAATATCAGCCTTCTCCTTCTCCGATAACTTCTTTTCATGATTTGGATCTATAGCCAAAGCTCTCCTAAACATATCAGCTGCTTCGTCGTGTTCTCCTCTCTTATCAAGTGCATCACCACAACTGCGTAGATTATCACGATCATTTGGATCTATAGCCAAAACTCTCCTATAATACTCGATATCGTCGTCTATTTGAAGTACAAGATCAGCATCCTCATGGGCCTTCTTCTTGGCTGCCCATGCCTCCTCCCGCTCCTCTATAGTCATCTTTCTCCTCCCTTTTGTTGGTCTTTTTTTTTCTTTAACAGGAGAATCAATAGAGGATTCTTTTTTACTCCCTCCTTTGTTTTTTTTCTCCAGATCCTTTTCACTTTTCTTTCGTTCACGGAGAGCGTCTTTTAATTGATTGTGTGTGTTTTTGAAATCTGAGAAGAAACCATCTAAATGCTCCATTTGACATTGAACATCCTCAAATACACATAATTTGTTCAGATAATCATCATAGACCTGAGATGAAATGTTATTCTCTGATTTCAAATTGCCCAATAACCAATAACCAAATACTAATACTTGATTATATTTCGCTGGTAACGATTTCCTAATGACATTCATAGTGGGTTCTTCGTCTATTGGTGCAATGTCGTTCATTATTTTGAAGGGTATATTATGCAAATTCCATTTTTGTGAAAAAGGAGATCAATTTTTTAATAGAAGAAATGCAGAAATAATGATGAAATTTGAGATAATTTATTCATGAAAACATGGCACATAATGATTGATGTCATATATAGAATAAGGTTGGTGCAACGATCCCTTTATAATATTTCGGTGACATCGATGTGATACATCGTAGGCGTCACCAAAAACAGCATCAGGTTAACTCACTAGGACCCGCAGACTAAGAGCGTTGATACCAATGAGTAACTGATTATGAAACTAACACTTGAAGCGGTACGCAGTATGAGATTCCCGCACAGGTGCAATAAACCTGGCATGAAATCTCATCAACCTTCCCTCATATATTATGGAATCTGTATATGATATAATACATTTAGTATAAAATGAATTATCTTTGATATTGATTTAAATAATGTGTAAGATCAAATTTTTAATATTTCTATATTATAATGGAAAATCAGACAGACGGTGGTGATCTGCATATAATTTTATTGAATAATTTGAAAGGTATTGTAAATACACGCAGTGATTTCACAGACAAAGAAAAACAAACGCTGACGCCAATTTTGAATATGTCATTAGGATATGAGCAATTACTGTTTTTAGAATATATCATTATGTCCGACCTGGATGAGAACTTGAGGAAATTACAATTAGAGAAATATCACACAGAACCATCGAACCACAAGTCCGTCGAAGTTGACATGACCAAACTGAAAACAAATATTAAAGAAGACGGAACTGTAACAACCAACCAGAATGCTGACGGTAAAGCGCTTGATATATTGAAAAACACAGAATCTGATGGAGCAAAGCAAATCCAATATGCCAACTTATTGGCTGATTGTGTGTATGAAGAAAACCAAATGGCCTATAACATAAATAATAGAACTAAATTTATCGATCGTGATTTTGTGAATTCATATTTTGAAAGTCCTGAAATAGTCGCAAAATTAGGTGGTCCAGAGAAAGTGGATAAAATCAAGAAATGTGCCTCAAGCAAACAGGGTTCTTTAGATAATTTGAAGAATATTTATACATATAGCAAACCTAAAATTATTGAAATGCTTATCAACGAAGGAATCAAGTTCAAAGCAGTTCTGAAAGAAATTGTTGAAATCGATGAAACTACTGTTAGTAGTGAAGCCAACGCATTTGATATTATTCAACGAAATTTTGATAAATACATTTTGAAAAAGGACAAAGAATTTGGAGTGTACAATGAAGAATGTGAGATAGACCTATCCGATGAAAGATACAGTGATAAAGAGGGAACTGTTGAAAACTTAAAACTTACAAAATCACCAAGTTTGAAAAATCTAGGTTATATGGATAAGTGTCCTCCATTTCATCGGAAAAAAATCAAACAAGGAAGTGAAGAGGGAACAACTGTTGGAAAAAGAGGATGCTGTATTTTAGATCCCAAGTCCAAAGTGAAAGCAGTTGCTATAAATCAAATTAAAGCAGCAAAAGCTATAAACCCTCACTGGAGTTCTGAAGATATGAGGCAATACGTTCAAATATATAATATCAAATTACAGGAAGAAGAAAATCTTGTACAAAATGAAATAAAAATTATCGAATCAAAAATAGGATCTGAACAGAATAAAGACGTATTGTGGAATTTAGAACATGAATTGAGTGGACTTAGAGAAGATTTAGAGTCCTTTAAAAAAACTCCAATAAAGAAGGAAAAAACGGAAATGGCCGCATGGGAAAAAGCCGAACTAGAATTCATCGCATGGAAGGGACAACTTGGTGTCGAATATAATGAAATGGAATATTATCTAAAAACCATTATGTCAACCATCGAAATATTTATGTATAAACATTTTTATGACGATGATTTAGATGGTTCAAGTACTTTATTGGATAAAATAACGAAAAATATTTCTTTTCGAGGAATCAAAAATCAACTTATAAATGGGCTCATATTACTAATAAAACATCCAAAAATGACATTAGCTATTGGTAAATTATTAAATCATCTTAAAAAAAAAGTATGTGTTAAATTGAGTAAAGCACTCAACATGCGACAGTTACGAACAAAAGCAGATATTTCATCATTAGAGACGCTTGGACTTGAGGAATACTTACACGAATTAGTTGATACACTTTATTCTTCAATACTAATGTACACCGATAGAGATAATATAGAATCGTTGGTTAATCACGTCTGGACTGGATTATCCGCCTTAAGTATTACTATAACTCCTTATCTTGTTCCTATCATGGCTTGTGTAAAAGAAATATTTTCATATGTTTCTTCTGAAGTTTGGGATGGACTTATGGTCATGGTGTGGAAAAAGATATATGAAAAAGGATTTGGTGAGATTTTTAAATTCTTAGATCCTACAACATGCATAAAAGTAATTAATATGGTGAATTCAGTTCCAGACGGATATGAATGGGGAAATTTGCGCGGTTCTGTAACAACTGATACGTATCAAGAGGTAATTATTAAATGGTTCAAAGATGCTAATGCAAGAGTCCCGAAAATATCTGTAAGAGAATTATGGAATAACGAAATAAAGAATAAAGAAGGTAATAAATACACTCAAGATCAAAAAGATATGATAGATACAGAAATAAGCAAATTTGAAACATTTGTAAACTCTAACCCTACTGCTATGAATTTTCCACGAGAAGATGAGGTTATTGATGCATATTTGGAAAAGACCAAGCAATCGCTATCATATAATTCTATTCGTTATGCCGGGAAAATCAAAGAACATCCTGATTTAGAAATTTCTCCACCAAGTATGGATGTTTATGATGGCTATGGGGGAAAACACAGGATTTATCCAGATGACTGGGACGTCAATAATCCATATTGTGAAAATGTGAAACTTGCAATAAAGTATAAGAAAGCTAATGAAAAAGACCCTAAAAACTCTTTGTATAAAGTTGCAGATATTAAACAATCGGCCAAAAAAGAATGCGGAATTACTGGAGGAAAGAAACGACGCACTATTAAAACTGATAAAAAACCAATACATAAACTATCTATCAAACAAAAAAAATAGCTAAATAATTCAACTACAATTACCTAACAACATATTATTATATTTTTTAAAATATAACAATATGAATAGATTGGAAGGACTGGATCCGAAAACAATACATAAATGATTTAAATAATTTTTTACGAGAAAGAAATCTAGACCAACTAAATATGAACCGCAAAAAGAAAAATGAAATACATAAAATCACATTCACGTTATAAACAACCCAAGGCATATATAAGAATTACTTTCCTTCTTCGTCGCTATATAAGTAATCATCCTCATCAAGTTCGGAATAGTAATCATCATCTATGGAATTTGTTGAATCATCTACAACAAATCCGTCTTTCAAATATCCTTCCTTTGTTTTCTCGGTATCATCAATCATATCCAATTCATCTTCCTCCTCCTCGTCTTCTTTAATATTCGCACTTAAATCTTCAAACCCGCCGAAAAGCTTCTCATAAATACTTTCCCATTCTTCACAATCAAATGGCGTTAAAGTGTCACTCTCTCCATAGTTTATCAAAATACAGCTTCCAAAGTACAATTGATTGTCTATAGGGGGTGGGAAATCATATTTATTTTCACTGTTCGCTCTCCCGTCATCCTTAGCAAATAATTTGATACTATACTTCACGCCTTTTACTTTGATCCGCCAGTTTACTCGTTCTTCAAAGTTCTTTGTTGTTTTTAAGCCACATTTTTTGCTAAGCGTTTCTAAATCATCTTTCTTGACTTGACCCTCTTTCAGGTCACCTCCTTTATTAATTATAACACAGTTCATAATATGTTATCATTGTAAATAAGTTTAAATACTTTTCCATATAATATATTAATGAAATTGTATATTCCGACGATAGACATCAAAAATATAACATATAATAATTTGGAAAAATTTAAAATTCTACACGATGACATAGTAGAGATGTATTCAGATGGAGGAGTATATGTGAGTAAAAATAATAGTGGTTTCAAAAAATTGGATATCATAGATGGGGATGTCAAAATGATCAAAAATTATACGTCCGGACATAATTTGATTATTGATGAATCTTTTGTCTTCAAAGGTAAAGAGTATGTATCGAGATTACCGAAATCGCATCATATTATGAAGATCCAAAAATTAGAATATAAAATGTCTGTAAAGTCCCCTGTTACACTCGCTTTAGAAATTCAAGGCGACGATGTGACAAATATGTATTTTATGATGACAGATAAACACGGAAAATACAGTCTTCCCGATATCAATAATCAGTTTACTAAAGAAACAATCGATGCGTTTATAAAGTTAATGTAAACTAATATAAAAATATGAGGTATAATTACATATGTCTATTTTGTATAGAATTATTCCCCTCCGACAGCTTCGACGCACTATTGGTGTTACATTTGATGAAATGGTACCTTCGGATATACCCAAGATAGATGGTATTGATCGTGTTATACATGGACCTAATTCTATTTCTCCTGGACCCATTGATAGCCATAAAAGACCTTGGTACATGCATCCAGGACAAGATGATAATTTAATGGTATTACAAGGTGAAAGATACATAGATATATATGAACCCAAGTCTAGACAATCATCATCATTTATTGTCACTCCAGATAAAGTATACAAAAATGATAAACTATATTATGATGGACCAGCAATGGTTGTTTGGCCAGCTGGTGTGTATCATCGGATTATAAGCGGTGATACTGGCAGTATTAGTGTTAATTTTTCCACAAGAAATAAGAATTTTGACATCAGAGATAATTTTAATATTTATGCATTGGACAAATATTCTGGAGAGCATATTCTACTACGGGATGGAAGCGAAGATCAGCCAGATTTAAATTATAAATATCCAAATGAAGAAATCAGGAAATTATTCAAAGAAGAGTAAAATATATTTTTATACTTTCGTTATTAATGTTCATATAAAATGTGCTTGAAATTTATATGAACTGTTTATTGTTTATTTTATTTACAATTATTTCTATTTTATGTTTTCATTATATTTATGCATATTTGTATGACAATGTAAAATTGTACTCGCAATACGAGAAGGATATTCATTTCAAAGACGACGTTTCGAGTGAATAAGGAATACTACACAGATCTTGTTATGGGGGTTTATATTTAGTGTATATAGACGTCAATATATTGATATACTCGATACAATCCAGGGTTATTATACACATATCTTATATTTTCCACAGGTCATGTAGATATTATATATTAAAAAGTAACTTAAATACTTAATGGTATCATTGTATACCAAGATGAATATTGATAAAATCAGAGACACCTTCCCAAAAATTGAACTTTCGTATGAGCGTGTACATCATAAGAAAGTTCCAAATATGTATTTAGCTATACCTTCAGGGAAAAAAAACTTTCTTTGGTTTACTCATCACTACGGCGAAGATGTTTGTTATCTAATCGACACTAACAAACATTTTGAAGTTGTAAAATACAAAAAAGTACATGCCTACTTTGATAAACAATTATGTTATGGAACTGTGCTATATGGAACCACCGTATCTGTGAAAAGAAGTCAGTTTTTTACATGTGAGAATGTTTTCTATTACTGTGGGAAAAACATATGTCGTGTTCCATTCAAAATTGCCTTGGATAAAATGTGTCATATGTTCGCAAACCTCATCAATTGCATCGCTTATACAACAACAGAGCTAATCATTACAACTTGTATAATGACAAGTGATAAAAATGAAATGATGAAAAAGATTAACGATGAAAACTATAATATATATGGTATTCTATGCAGAAACTTAAACAATAGTCATTCCTACCTATTAGCACAGAACAATCGCAACGACAATCATAGAAAAGTATTGAATTTTAAGGTCATGGCAGATTTGAAATATAATGTGTATAAATTGTATTATCATGACAACAAAGACGGGTTAACACTATATCAAAAAACTTACATCCCAGATTACAAAACAACAGTCATGATGAATAATAAATTTAGAGTAATTAAAGAAAATGCAAATCTGGACTTACTTGAAGAAAGTGACGAAGAAGATGAATTTGAAAATACAGACGAAGATAAGTTTGTATATTTAGATAGACAATATACCTTCCGTTGTTATTTTCATCATAAATCGAAAAGATGGGTACCGTATGAAATTTCAAATGATAAACGTATTGCAAGTGGCGAGGATTTGAAACGTATGGAATATAAATAAATTCAATAAAATTGATTTAAAATTATATACATAGTGATAAGTATTAAAAATGATTGTCAAAGATCACGTGAAATTCAGGAATAATCTATGTCATGAATTAGAACATATTATATCGAACAAACGATTTGCACTGAACCTAGAAAAAGCTATATACAATTTTGCCATTTCAGAATCATCAAAACGTAAAGTTATTAAAAAATGGGAAAATCCACAGTTTGTATTGATCTATATTGACCACTTTAGAACCATATTCAATAATATTAAAAATAATGATATTATGGAGAAGATTAATCAAGACACCTTGACGCCTCATGCTCTCTCATTTATGACACATCAAGAAATTAAACCAGAAAGATGGCAGAAACTCATTGTGGATAAAATAAAGCGTGATAAATCAAAATATGAGGTTAACCTGGATGCAGCAACTGATACATTTACCTGTAGAAAATGTAAGAGTAATAAGTGTAGTTATTATCAGATGCAGACACGTTCGGCGGATGAACCAATGACGACATTTGTTTCATGTCTATCATGTGGTAATAGGTGGAAGTGTTGAATATTCAATAAAAAATATTTAAAATATACTAAATGTGTTAAATATTTTCTATTTAAATGATTAATTCGAGATCATTCACGTTCCAATACTCATTACTTCCAGATGGAAGCGGGCGTTTGATAATAAATGGTATTTTTTTCTCGTATAATTCGCGCTCAGCAATTAGGTATCCATCGATATCAGTATCTGTTGTATCCACAAAAGCTTTGCACCCGTTATTGATTTGTCCGCCACGAACCCCTAGTATTTTGGCCTTTTCGTATTTAGTCAGTATGGGAATGGTTTTGTGATGTTCATCAGTAATTTGATTATTGATATCTCTTGTAACAACAGACAACGTTTTTATTTCACTCATATTAGATACTTTGAGCAAAGTATGTGAACTGTCTATCATGTTCTGTTTTAAGTCTTCATCAAATAAGTATAATTTTTCGTCATCATCATCATCATCATCTTCGTCTTCGTCTTCGTCTTCGTCTTCGTCTCCTAGATCTTCGTCATCATTGACATCTTCATCGTCATCATTACCCACGATGACTTCTCCATTCAACTCTTCAGTCATTGTCTCAACATCATCATTTATATCTATATCCTTCTCACTACTTACACTCTCATTGTCACTGTTTGCATCATCAGCATCATCTTCATAAACGCTATCATTATCTGTATCATTATTTATGTCAGCTATTTCTGATTCATTATCGGATTCTTCAAATTTCAACTTAGGATCTTCACTTTCCATACTACTATCTATCTATATAAAAAATATTTATATAGATATTTCAATTTTTTATTTTATTTGATACTGCTCTTCCATACGAAATCGCATACCCCACATAAATATACGTACTTCATGTTGACGTCATCATGTCGAATTAGCAAAATGTCTTGGTTCTCCGGATTTTCGTGTGATATACAGGAAGAATTTGCACATTCTATCTCTTTTACTCGTGGTATGGTATGATCATACTTGGTAAATTTATTAACCACGTTCACATACTTATCATCATTTCCATTAATAGTGGTTTTCATGATAGTTGTAGCCGCTGAATCTATAACATCTTCATCACCACAGTTGCGACAATAATACACTAAATTATCCTGCTCCTCATCTTGTAGTTTCAGATAATACATATTATCGCATTTATTGCAAAACTTCATACTATACTAATCATATATTAATTATTTCTTATTTCAATTTTTTATAAATTATTTAACGTGGATAATTAATCATGCAATTGTTTTATACAGAGATTTCATATTTCGCTCAAGTTGCTCGTAGTTTATATCCACACTCATTGTATACAATTTTGTCGTAACCAATATACTTTTTTTATTTTTTGAATTGATAAACTTCATGACCATATCATAATTTTGTAGGAATAATTTTTGAATTTGATCGCTGAATTTTAAACATACGTCAGAATATATTTCATTCTTCATCACTTTCATGATGGCGACATCAATATTCTTGAAAGTTATAATTTCATTATAAGCTTTGAAATCATCACATGTTTCGGTGTATCCTGGCTCATTCAAAAGCGGTTTTTCATTAAAAATAGTAAGCAGTGTCAGCAAGACCGTTTTCAATGTCTGTGATGATGACCATGCTTCCCCTCTCCATGTATTCAATATAGAAATACACACCTTACCATTTCTATATAGATTTGGGTTCATCCGAATATTGTCTGCATTGGTCAAAAATGTGAATTTAGGGGGATTAGTTGGATAGTCTGAAGGGTAGTCTACTTTAAATAGATAGAAACCATAAGCATAGGGAGTATTTTCTGGACCAACAATTAACGCATACCCCTTCAAAATATTTTCATCATCATGACAATAAAAAATTCCATTATCATGTAATGGATCTTTTGTTATATCGCGCACATCTTTCATTAATCGCTTGAATGTCCAAGAATAAATTTCCATTAATTAATTACGAAATAACACTTTATATGAGTTAAACTCTAAAATAGTTTTTTTTGCGATGATACCTTAGTATATAGATTTTATTTAAAAATTGATTTACAAATATTGTATTGTAATAGTATATCAAGAATGTCCACTAGAATGAAGTTGCAATCATTTTTAAAAAACCATCGATTACAGTCGAACAAAGGTAACAAAAATGCACAGAATGATGCGAAACCAATTACACACACGAGAATGGGTGACACTGAACATAACATCATTCCTGGATCATATTCTATTCCTGAAGAAGAGATGGAAACATTCTATAAGTTGCTTTATACCGAGGTGATATCCAAAAATGGTAAAGAATATCTCACAGAAGCTCAATTAAAAGAGGATGGTGGAAAACATCGATGTATTGCCATTGATTTCGATTTCAATTACGAAACAGGAACACCAAGAAAACACACAAAAGATGACGTTTTTAATATCATCTGTTCCATTTTATCATTATTGAAAAAGATATTTGATTTTGCTTCAAATCCCGAAAAGTTCAAATTGTATGTATTTGAAAGAAAAGAAGCCTACGTTTGTGATCGTAAAAAATGCACTAAAGATGGAATTCATATTATCATAGGTCTGAAAGCGGACACAGTCCAACAAACAGTATTACGAGACATGGTTATTGAAGAACTACCTATGCTTTTATCTGGATTACCATTGATAAACAAGTTTACAGATGTTTATGATAGTTCTATTACCACTGGAACCACCAACTGGCAAGTATACGGTTGTAGAAAACCTGGTATCAATCCCTACATTCTGTCATTCTATTACGATATAGAATATAATGTGGAGGATAGTGAATTCATCAGTGATTACGTTGATGGCGAAAACTTCCCTATGGAAGAGCAGTTGAAATATTTGTCAGTTCGAAACAAACAGATCCCTGTATACGCTATGACTGAGGATTTTGAGCGCGTCTATAATGCTAAAAAAAATCGCGTTTCATCTACAAATAGCACGTCGGTTATACCTAAGATGAAAGTGAGGAATATCGACTTTCGTTTAGATGAGGTAAATATGGAGCAAATTAAATGCAAGGAGGATCTCCATAAGGTGTTAAATATGTGGTACGATTCTCTTGGTGAAACTATTGATGTTCGATATGGGCATATGAGATGCAAGCTGAAGGAAATTCATGACATGACAATGATCCTTCCTGATGAAGATGCAGATGACTATAATAAATGGTTACGTGTTGGTTGGGCTTTGTTCAATACGTCCAATACTGACTACATGTTTTACACGTGGATGTTGTTTAGTAGTATGTCGAGTAAATTTGATTATGCTGACATTCCATTGTATTACAGTGAAAAATATTGGGGAGGTTTTGTAAGTGGTATGGAAAAGGGATATACTGCTGGATCTATCATTTATTGGGCTAGGGAGTACTGGAAAAAACATTCAACTTGCGATGCAGATAATAAATACTTACAAATAAAGAAACAAACTGTAGATTACTTCATTGAACAGAGTATTGAACATACAACAGATTTCAGCTTAGCCACTGCATTGTATCATTATTGTAGAGATAGGTTCATTTGTTCAGATATCAAAGGAGACACTTGGTACGAATTCAAAAATCATAAATATAAAATGAATGATTCGGGAGTGAGCTTAAGTCTTCTCATGTCTAATGACTTCTACCAGCTATATTTCGATATCATGTTGGCTCACACCACAAAAATTAAAAATGAACCAGATGACGAACAAAAGTGGAAGGACGGACGAGTTAGATTAAAAGCCCTGACAAGCATTTGCACGAGATTACGCGATATGCCGAAAAAGGGACCTACAATGAAGGCAGCAAAAGAGTTATTTTATGACGTAGATTTCAACGACAAAATAGATAAAAATTCTTACTTACTTGGCTGTAATAACGGTGTGGTGGACTTTGAAAAGAACGTATTTCGACCAGGAGACAATGCTGATTATATTACAAAAAGTACAAAATTGGATTACATTCCAGTAAGTAAAATTTCCCAAGAAATCAAAGATGAAATTAACGAATTCATGAGGACATTATTTCCCGTTCCTGACTTACTAGAGTACATGTGGCAGATGCTTGCGTCATGTTTGGTAGGCAATAATAAGAACCAAAGTTTCCACATCTTCACCGGGGTAGGGTCAAATGGAAAAAGTCTTTTGATGAAATTGATGAAATATGTTCTTGGTGAGTATTATGGAGTAGTGCCGTTGGGGGTGGTTACCGATAAAAGAAGTAAAATCGGATCGGTCTCCCCTGAGATATTCCAACTGATTGGTACGCGATTAGCTGTTATAAATGAGCCTTCTGCTGGTGACAAAATTAATGAAGGTCCTATGAAAGCTCTTACGGGAGGTGATGATATTCAGGCTCGCGCGCTGTTCAAAAGCTCTGTTACATTTACGCCTACTTTCAAACTTGCAGTGTGCACAAATGTACTATTCGATATTGACGCAACCGATGAGGGGACATGGAGAAGAATCAAAGTAGTTCCATTTCTATCTCATTTCGCAGATAATCCAGACCCAGCAAATGAATATGATTTTAAAAAGGATATGAACTTGGAAGATAAAATGTTGAAAAATTGGGTTGGACCCTTCTTGTCAATGTTAGTAGAAGTTGCCTTTAAAACTGGTGGTCTTGTTCAAACCAAATGCGAATTGGTAGATAGTAAAAGTAAAGAATATAGAAATAATCAAGATCACATTATGAATTTTATCGACGAGAAAATCAAAGAGGCTCCTGGAGAGAAAATCAAGAAGGGTGAGCTCGCACGAGAATTTGAGGATTGGTTCAAAACTAATTATGGAAAACGGCATGCGCCAAAAATGAAGGATATTTACCCGGTAATGGACAAAAAATTCGGAAAGTATATAAATCTAGGATGGCATAACATCACATTTATAAATGAAAATGTTGACGATGAATAAATTTCAATGATTGCTTATTTCAAACTTTTTTTATTTTTTTTAAGAAATTCTATTTTTTGAAATTCAATTTTGGACATGGTTTTTTTTGATTTTGAGAAAATAGAATTTCATCAAATTTTCAAAAAAAAGTGGTTGTGAGCATAATGGTGTAATTTTCATTTCGAAAAAAAATATTTGTTACGATAACTTTTTTTATTTTTTTCTTTTCAAACAATTTAGAAGTTTTTTCTGTTGACAATATATCAACAAAATGTCAACAGAAAAAACATCAAATTACATCAATAAATTTATATGCCAAAAATGTAACTTCATATGCTGTAAAAAAGGAGACTACAATAGACACTTGACCACACGAAAACATAAAAATCAACAAATTTCAACAAATTTTACATCAATTACATCAAACCATTATGTATGTGAATGTGGAAAAAACTACAAAGAACGCACCGGATTATGGAAACATAAAAAAAAATGTAATGGCAAGCCTAATGAAATTGTAGATGATCATTCTATAGAGGATACTACTATCGAATATTTACTAAAAGAAAATGCAGAAACCAAACGTCTAATGGTCGACATTTGTAAGAAGTTAGAGCCAGTCACCAATATTGTGACTAATCATAACAAGATATTCAACATTAACGTCTTCTTGAATGAACAATGTAAGGATGCGATGAATATGACTGAATTTATAGAATCAATACAATTAACAATTGATGATATGGTAAAAATTAGTGAGCAGGGACAAACTAAAGGAATGTCAAATATATTAATAGATAAGTTGAGTTCGTTGGATGTCTTCAAACGACCAGTGCACTGTAGTGATTTAAAAAGAGAAATCATATATGTCAAGGACGAGAATAAATGGGAAAAAGAGGAACGAGACAAGCCAAAAATTAAAGATGCTATCGATCAAATCACCAAGAAAAGTTTTCAGATGCTACCTGATATAGATCAAGAACCCGACTGCTATCTAAAAACTGTGAATGAGTTGCTAAAGGATCCTAGAGAGGACAAGAAAATAATATCAAATGTGGCGAAAAAAATTATCGTCAAAAATTGATTATCATTTACATATAAATAATTAAATCAAAATTAGTGATGAACCGTCTTCCGACTGAAATAGAAAATCATATTTGGAATTTGTATTATATGGATAAATATAAAGCAGTGTGTCACGAAATAGCCTGGAATGCTACATTGTTGAAGACGATTAATAAAGGTACAATAGAAGCTAAAAAAATACTTCGTAATTATCGATTTGGTTCTCAAATTCAGTTTGAAAAGGAGTATATACGCGAAACATTTCAAAAATTAAACGCACAACTTGCATATGTCATGAAGGTAAGTTTCTTCAGGTTAATTGGTTCAAATACTTATAAAGTGCTGTGTGGAGTTAATTTCGACTATCCTTTTCCTAAGAATTACGAACACGTTTGTGGTTATTTGATATATAATTGTAACTATAAAACAAAAGCAGTAAACATATTGAAAGATATATGCGATCAATATATTTAAATTGAAGATTTGTACTCTCTTTTAATCCGATGTATATTCGAGCATATCGTCATCCATCATATACTCTTCGTCCTCGTCATTTTCTTCATCCATAGTATCAACAAGATAATCAGCAATCTCTTCATCTAAAGTGAAAGGTTCATTGATTATATTTTGATTGTATATAGCCATTCCTAAAAGTGCAAACATGGATAAAAACGGTAAAAGTACTAATACCCATGAAACAACTTGGAACCCTGATTTACAAATTAAATGTAACACATATGTCCATAAAAGAATATAAAATATTTTGGCGAGGAAAAAATACACTCCATATTCTGTCTCGCAGTGATACTGTCCTAAATGATAAGTTTCACACGATCCATAATTTTGAATGAATATTAAAAGAAAAGCAAGTACTGATATTCCAAAGTATAATTGTGCTGGTGTACACATATTTTTTATGGATGCCAATAAATTCATTATATATACAATGAAGAATATTTATTTGATAATTTAAAAATTTATAGTGCGTTATATGTAAAACGATTGTTTTCGTAAATTGTTACTTTGAATATATCGTCATATCCTTGAACATATACTGTGTCTCCGGTTGACAATTCATCCACGCCATACTCATCACTTCCACTTCTCCCATTTACACTAATAGGAAGTCTCACGTGATTATTAGAGTCATTCACAGTGTAATACTGCCATTTTACTCGTGAGGTGTTAACCATTCGTCCGTGCAAAGGTAATATCGTTTCTTTTTGATTAAGACGCGTTAATATTCCAGCTTGTCTGTATGTCGTTTCCATTCTCTGCGTGTTCACTGTGATAGGGACTTGTGATACGAATGAAGTAGGCTTTATAATGGTAGGTAGCTGTAGAGTAGGTATAATGGTGCTATTGTAGGTATTCTTCTCCTGCTTTGAATTAATCATAGGGAGATATAGATTTTGATACACAATGTAGCCTAATACTAACAACAATATAATAAAAGTGACATTCTCAATGCATATGACTCCAGGTGGACATTTTTTAACCATATAATATACATTTATACTTTAATTTTCCTGGTCATGTCTTTAATTTTTGCAGTCTTCGCTTTTATGGTAGTGATAAGATCATTATATGTATTTTTAATCTCGTTGTATTGAGCTACTTTTTCATTTCCAGAAACGAAATCTTCTTTTAAAGCTTTGTCTCCTTTTCTCTTTTTGTATCTAGATCTAAACCCGTCCATCTTAAATGCATCGCTTTCTTGGACAAAAGTGAATAATGAAGTCACGAATACAGATGCTAAGAGAACGACAGTCATGTTTTGATTAAACTGTTTCATAATAATTCCAAATGCAAGCAAAAATAGAACAGATCCCATTTTTTTTTGTGCGATATATCCTAAAACTGTCAATATGGTTAGAATAAGAACAACGTAAAGAAACATTTTATTAGTAAATAACTTTTCAGCGAATTTCATATATAATATACATAAAGAGAATAAAATTGAACAGAAATAATTGGTAATATAAATATCCATAATATGAGTAATTACGCTCTTGCGCGCTGTGAGTTATACACAGAAAAGAGACATGGTTTTGTGAATAATGA
>Ga0181564_10002278_pt1 | contig 16826 bp, 19 predicted proteins | sample 011ome_24_FD_134512 | JGI IMG/M metagenome (GOLD analysis project Ga0181564, IMG submission 134512) | Coastal salt marsh microbial communities from the Groves Creek Marsh, Skidaway Island, Georgia - 011513CT metaG (megahit assembly) | ecosystem: Environmental > Aquatic > Marine > Intertidal...
ATAGCGTAGTGGAACCACTCCGATCCATCCCGAACTCGGTTGTGAAACACTTCAGCGGCGATGATACTTAAGGAGGTGTCCTTTGGGAAAGTAGCACGGTGCCAAGGTTATATTTATTTTTGTATTGTTATGTAAAAGCAAATACTTGAAGTAACTAATAAAATTATTAATAACAATGAATTACGCAATTATTGAAGCAAGTGGAAGACAATTTTGGGTAGAACCTGGCAGATTTTACGATTTTAATCATCTAGATTTAAATCCAGGAGATAAAATAGCTTTAAGACGAGTGCTTTTGGTAAATAAAGACGGTAATGTCACTGTTGGACAGCCTTGTTTAGAAAATGCTAAAATAGAAGCAACTGTTTTAGGTCATATCAAAAGTAAAAAAATCACTGTGTATAAGATGAGACCAAAAAAGAAAACAAGAAAAAAACAAGGACACAGAGATAATTTAACTAGAATTCTTATTAATAACATAACTTTAGAATAAAAAATGGCACATAAAAAAGGTAGTGGTAGTACTCGTAACGGTCGTGACTCTAATGCTCAGAGACTTGGTGTAAAAAAATATGGTGGAGAACAAGTTATTTCCGGTAACATCTTAGTGAGACAAAGAGGAACAAAATTTAAGCCCGGCAATAATGTTGGAATGGGAAGAGATAATACTTTATATTCTTTAATTGAAGGTAAGGTATGTTTTGAAAGAGCAGGGAAAACGGGAAAAAAACTAAGTGTATATCCAATAGTATAGAAAAAAGGTATTGTGATCCTAAAATATAGGAGGATCACAATGCCTTTTATTTTTGAAATATTAGACACAATTAATAAATCTAAAATCATATTCTTATAGCTTAATATATGCAATGTTCATTTATATATGCAGCAACTTACCACTAGTCGTTTCATATGTTTTCTCTAATATTGAAGAAATACAACCAATAGATCATTATTAACAATGGCTAATAGATGTGTTAAATTCAATCAAAAAATACGATTTTTTTCAGGAAAGCATAATTGCAATAATTTTTCTTAGAGTATGCTAATAATCAAAATTCAAAATTATTATATCGATGATACAAAAAGAGTCAAAATTTCCTTACTAAATGTTTCTGAAGCTTTAGATTTATACTTATTAGGATTAATTACAATTGATAAAGTTCTTTTTATTGTAATATTTTCAATTTTCACCTTATGTAATATTCCTAGTTCAAGTTCTTTTGCAATCGCTGATAATGACACAAAAGCTGCTCCTAATCCCGATTGCACTGCATTTTTAATAGCCTCAACAGAATTTAATTCCATTTCTATTTTAAAACGATTACTATCAATGCCATTTGTTTTTAAAACATCATCAATAACTTTTCTAATAGTTGATTGTCTATCCAAAGCTATAAAACGCAAACGATATAAGTCTTCTTTTTGAATGCTCTCTAGTTTTGCAAAAGGATGCAATTTAGGGATAATTAAGACTAGTTCATCTTCAGCATAAGAAGTCACTTTAAGAATATTTTTTAGCTCAGCTGGCACTTGGCCACCAATGATAGCCAAATTAATTTGTCCATTCGCAACGCTCCAAGAAATTCTTCTTGTAGAATGTACCTGAAGTTGTACTGCAACTTGTGGGTATTTTTGACGAAATAAGCCAATTAGACGAGGCATCAAATAAGTTCCTGTTGTTTGGCTTGCACCGACGATTAAAGTACCTCCTTGTAAATTTCTTAAATCTTCGATAGCTCTGCACGTTTCATCACATAAAGATAAAATTCTATTACCGTAGCGAAGTAAAATTTCTCCTTCCTCAGTAAACATTACCTTTCTAGTGCCTCTATCAAAAATCGGAACATTAAGTTGTTTTTCTAAATTTTGCACGTGTAAACTTACCGCAGGTTGTGATATATATAAACTATCTGCTGCTTTTTTGAAGCTTCCTTCAGTAGCAATTGCTTTTAAAATCCTTAATTGATCGAGCGTAAATGGTAAATCATTCATATTTTTATATATAATGGGGACTAATGCATGTTATTAATGTATTAATAAAATTAGTTAATAAATATTTAATATTCACAATATTTAGCACGAATTAATATAAAAAGATTAATCCATAGGAAACTAAATATACTAATTTAATTTTTATAAATACAGAATATACCGTGATTAGTTATAATATTTAAGAAAGACTACAAGAGGAAACCTGTAATGGATATGCGACTTTTAATAGTTCTTTTTCCTGTTCTAGCTGCAGCGTCTTGGGCTGGTTTTAATATCGCCAGAATAGCCCTAAGACAATTAAGCCGCCTTGGATCAAGATAAAGATCAATGTATTGTATTAGTACTATAAGTACTACAGAAAAGGGTAAAAAGAATTTATTTCTTTTTACCCTTTTCTAGTAATCTAAAAAATCTTCCTTACTCTGTTAATTTATATGTATAATAAAGTTTGCAATTAGTATATAATTTTCAAACTTCCATTTTTCAGTGGTTAAACAATTACTAAAGAAAAAATAAAAAAAATAAATTAATAATATGGCAGTACCAAAAAAACGTACCTCTAAAATGAAATCAAGATCAAGACGTGCTGTGTGGATGAACAAAAGTAACATACAGGCGCAAAGAGCATTATCTCTAGCTAAATCATTAGCTACAAATAATAATACAACTTTTGTTTATTCTAGTAGCAATAGTGAGATTGTTGAAGATTAATAAGTTTTAAAAATCTTACTTTTGTAAGATTTTTAAAACTTATTTATTACATGAATAAATTATTAGTTCGGATACAATCAATAAAAGAAGATTCACTCATAGGGAAAACTAGCAAGTGACACTTCCTGTATATGGCAAAGATGGTATTGGAAAATCCACTACAATTTGCAACATATCAGTTGCATTCGTAAAGAGAGGTAAGACAGTAACAAAAATAGGATGTGATTCAAAACATGATAGTGCATTTACATTAGTAGGATTCTTAATATCTAGAATTATTGATACATTACAAGCAAACCATTAGGCAGATGTATTACCTGAAGATGTTATTTATAAAGGATATGCAGGTGTATATTATGTTGGGGGAAGAGAAATTTAGATTTGAGAAAACCTTGAGGATTATCTAGAAATTGTTATTAATAAGTTTGTTTTTCTCATGGGAGAAAAATTTTTAGAAATTTGACTAGCAAGATTTCTACCTCGATTCAGAATTATTGTGAAACAAATGGGTATTCATATATGGATAAAAGATTATGAAGAACCTGGTTTAGTTATAATTACAATGGCCAATACGAATACTTGAAGAGTTAAGAGGCATTTAGTACTAGATGCTTTCTAAGACTGACTGTTGGGCAAATCCATAGCTCTACTAATTCAAGGGATATTTTACAGCTATTAACAAGACCATTAGGAACCAATAATAGCATGCAATTATTACACTAATGTTGATATTTAGATAATACAAGCAATTGATAAATTAAACATTGTAATTTTTGGACAAAATCCAATAATAATTTATAGTGATTGAGAGCTTCTCTCAGCTTGCAGTTTTTAAAATATTAAGAGTGATCCAATTTTGAAGTATTTATTACGACAATATAATGTATCTTGATAAATACTTCAAAGTTCAATAAAGATTGAATTTTTTCATCGGAGCTAAAATTTATAACTCTTCATTTTGTAAAATTCGGCGAATAGGTAAGTTCGCAATTAAGGCAGTCATTCTACTATCAGTTTTTATAGAAAATTCTAAACTATCAGTATCTAGTTCGACATATTTAGAGACAACAACCAAAATTTCTGTTCTCATCTTTTCTAGAGTGGAAGCATTTAAAGTTGATCGATCATGTGCAAGCACTAATTTTAACCTCTGTTTAACATTGTCTCGACTACCAGTATTATTGACAAATAAACGTTCAAAAAATTCTGTAATCATACAATACATTTATTAAATTTTACTGGATTAAATACTACTAGAACCAAGGAAGAACCTTTTTAAACGCTTTAATGGACCTTTTGAATAAGATTGTAAATCTAAAAATTCCACCTGTTGTCCATCAATTCTACATGCAGTATGTGTAAAAGCTAAGCCAGGTAATGAAATTTTCTTATCCAAAACTAGGGGTTCTCCTCTATTGGTAGAAACAATAACACATTCATCTTCAGGAATAACTCCAATTAAAGGAATAGCTAATATTTCTTTTACATCAGCTACTGACATCATATCATTCGCTTTAACCATCTGCGGCCTTAAACGATTCACTAATAAAGTTATTTGTTTTATACCATTTGCCTCTAATAAACCAATTACTCTATCTGCATCCCGTACAGCTGCTATTTCAGGAGTTGTTACTACAATAGCTTCTTTAGCTGGTCCAATTGCATTATGAAAGCCTGTTTCTATACCAGCAGGACAATCTATCAGAATATAATCAAATGAAGGTTCTAATAAGCTTACAAGATATTTCATCTGTTCTGCATTTATAGAATCTTTATTACGATTTTGTGCAGCTGGTAACAGTACTAAACCAGGTTGTCTTTTATCTTTAATTAAGGCTTGCTCAATTCTGCACTCTCCTGATAATACTTCTAAAGCAGTATAGATAACTCGGTTCTCTAGACCAAGTAATAAGTCTAGATTACGTAATCCTATATCTGCGTCTACAAGAGCTGTTTGATAGCCTAATTGAACTAATGACATTCCTAAATTTGCAGTAGTAGTAGTTTTACCGACTCCTCCTTTTCCTGAAGTAATCACAATAACACGAGCCATGATGAATAATCTAATCCAATTCTGAAAGTTTTATAAAGTGGATATAAAAAATTAGTTAACTAAGCTTGAAAAAGCATTGAGTATTACCTCTTATGGTAAAAATGAAGATACGTTAACTTGTTTAAGAAGTTATATTAGTCAATGTATGAACCATTTTTGTGATCTGTTGTTCAAAAGAATAGATGGCTCGATTAGTCCTCCCTGAAAGATATAGATTTTTATTATCTTTAATAGCCCAGATTTGAGAATATGAAAAGTAGCTTAATATAATACTCAACATTAAAAATGAGAAGCCAAAATATACTAGAGGGATACCTGGATCGGATTTTATCTGTAAACCGGTTGAGGATATAATATCGGCGATTCTAATTGAGTGACCATTAAGTCTCATGTTATCGCCTACATTGACAATAGCTAACAATTGTTGATTACTATTATATATTAATATTTTTCCTGTTAAATCTTCCAAGACTAAAAGAACATTATCACTAGTCTTGTTATCAACACTACCTATAGGTAAAGAAGCTATCCAAAACTTACCTTCTCCTTTTACAGTTATAGGTCTTAATGGTAACTGGATATTTGTTTTGTTATCAACGGAAATAGATAAGTTAGTAATACTCCAATCTGTTTGATAGAAGACGACGCCTTTATACCTCAAAGGCTCATTCACATAAATAGTTTTACTTTTAACTTCATTACCATTTGCATTTAGAATTGATAGATCTGAGTAAAATTGATCTATAGCTCCCTCATCGTTATAAGCTATTTTAAAATCTTTTACGTATCCTTCAAAATCTTGTGGAATATAACTTAAGCTTCCAGAGTTTATGACATTTTGTATATGAAAGATTCCACCTAGCGGTACCAATTCTTGTGAAACAAAACCTGATAAATTTCCTAATAAGGCTCCAAACAAAATCATAATGAGACTAGCATGAACTATTATAGGACCAATCTTGCCAGGTAGTCCTTTATATGCATACATTAAGTTTCCTTTTTGAATAACATTATAATTATTAGATTTTAGAATAAAGGCTAGTTTCGAAAGGCTCGTTTTTGGTAAGTTAAAATTGATGCCCATTTTTTTTAAACTTTGTTCTTTAGTATAGAATTGCCATAACCTAGCCATTTTTAAAGATGGAATTTGTCTAGCTAAAGTACATGAGAATAGACTAATGCTTAATAATACAATTAATGATGTAAACCACCAAGTTTGATAAATATTATCTAAACCTAAGAAGAAAATTGTATTCGCGCTGATAAAACCAAACAAAGGTGCTGAATTTGGATAATTATTTTCATAAAAAGCTGGATTTTGATTCTGTTCTATTACAGTACCGAATGCACTAAATACAGCGAGAATTAATAAAAGAATAATAGCTAATTTCAAATTACCTAATATATTGATTGATTTTCTAAAATACTGGTTGATTTTTACTAACATAGAAGTCTGTTAAGTGTAAATAGTTTTTATTGTGTGAAGAATTACAGGACGCGCCTGATGTCTTATTCTAGTTTTTAACTCCCCAGGTAGGACTTGAACCTACGACCAATCGATTAACAGTCGATAGCTCTACCACTGAGCTACTGAGGATGCTTAATAATCTTTACTTACCTCAATAATATATCATATAAAGTATTTTAAATTAATACTTATGAATATTTTTTTGATCATAACAAAAGTATCTAGAAAATACATTTCCTTTTTTTAACACTTTTGTTATGATATTAAAGTCTAAATAATATTAGCGGACGTGGCGGAATTGGTAGACGCGCTAGATTTAGGTTCTAGTAAGTTAACCTTGTGAGAGTTCGAGTCTCTCCGTCCGCATAAACACTTACACAGAAGGATTCCATCTTTGTAAAGTTAACTTAATTGTTCCATTATCCTGATTAATTTCTTCTACAGTTTCAAAACCTTGCTTTTTAGTAGCTTGGATTATTGAATTGTAGGCATATCTTTGGCTTACTTTATCTAAGAAAGATTCTACCGACCAAGGTTGTTGCCAAAATTGTAGATCAGCTACTAATTGGTACTCAAAACCATTCCAAGTAAACCCTATATCATAATTATTATTTTGCTTAATAACCAAATTAGCAAAACTAGTTTGTTCTTTATATCCTCTAACTGTTTGAGACTTAGTATCCCATTGAACAGATAAGTCCGTCAGTGATTGTTTTAATAAATTTAAATCTTTTAGAGTTGTATGAATTTTACTAAAGTGCGACATATACCTATTAAATAAATTTGGTTAATAGTTTTTTATATTACTAGTCGGTGAAAATATAATTCGTATGTAAAAACACGCTTATCATACTATATTAGCATAACAATACAATTTAAAGCCTATAAATCTCTCACTATAATACTCCTCAAAATATCATAAATTAGAAGCTAAACGGACTTTGCCAGCAACAGCCCATTCTTCTAAGGCATCCATTTTTTCTTTGTTCGTATAAGCTAAAGGAACAAATTGTCCAATAGATTTGGCTATATCTTCTGTTGTAAATTCTCTGTTCTCACTAAATGCTATATGCATAGCTTCTATGATGGCTTCTTCAATCTCCGCGCCAGAAAATTTATTTGCTTTTTGACTTAATAAAGGTATATCATAACTACTCCATGATTTTGGTCTAATCCTTGATAAATGTACTTTAAATATCAATTCTTTTTCCTGTTGATTAGGTAGCCCTATGAAGAAAATTTCATCAAATCTTCCTTTACGTAAAATTTCCGGTGGTAGAGAATAAATATTATTTGCTGTTGCAACAACGAAAACTGAAGATTTTTTTTCTGATAACCATGTAATGAAAGTAGCTAATACTCTACTAGTAGTTCCGCTATCACCTTTACTTTCCATCCCAGAAAATGCTTTATCTATTTCATCGATCCAAAGTACACAAGGGGAAATGGCCTCTGATAACTGTATCATTTGCCTCATTTTAGATTCTGATTCTCCAATTATTCCACCAAATAGTTTACCTACATCTAAGCGCAGTAAAGGTAATCCCCAATCATTTGCAATAGCTTTAGCAGTGAGTGACTTTCCAGTACCTTGGACACCTACCAATAACAGTCCTCTAGGAGAAGGTAATCCATAATCTTCTGCTTTTTTGGATAAAGCTCCTGATCTTCTTTTCAGCCATTTTTTCAGATTTTCTAATCCTCCTATATCTGATATCTTTTGATTAGTGGGGTAAAATTCTAATATTTCAGTTTGACTAATTATTTGTTTTTTTTCCTTAAAAATTAAGTCGATGCTTTCTATATTAATTTCTTTATATGTGGCTATGATTTTTGATAATACTCGTCTTATTCTTTCGAGAGAAAGCCCCTGACAACTACTGACTAGGTTCTCTATTGATTCACTAGGTATTGGATATCCTAATGATTCTTGTACTCGCAATAATTCTTTGCGAATTTCAAAAGCTTGTGGTAATTGAAAGTTTACTACCGTCACAATTTCTTTTATCGAATCAGGAATGTTTAGATCACTACCAATGATTATTATAGTTTTTGTTTGATTGCGTAAAACTTTTACAAGATTCTTAAGTTTACGGCTAACCGAAATATCATTTAGAAATAGATTGAAATCTTTGAGTAGAAAAATTGCTGGATTATCGGGAGTTAATTTTTCTATTAATTCTAAAGCTTGTAAGGGATTTTTAGTTGCGAAACCATTGTCATTAGGATTACCTGTATAACCATCTACAAAATCCCAACAATAAATGGCTCTGTTGCTGTATAACTGAATACATGAGCGAATAGTATATTCTAATCTTTCTTCTTCAGTAGTAGCTATATAAAGTAGAGGGTAACGCGCTTTAAGTAATAACTTAAATTCTTTAATGAAGCTCATAACATTTTTCTTGTAAGAAATAAAAATATCTATGTGGAAACCATCTTTTCATTATAAATAAGTTATAGATTTATTCAAAAAAATCTGTACCAAGTTTCTAATGAAGAAACTTGGTACAGATTTCTTTTTTATATATACTTTTATACTAAAGACTTACGGCCTTTGCGTCTCTTAGCTCTTAAAATAGCTCTTCCAGAACTTGTTTTAGTTCTTGCTCTAAATCCAGAAGTTCTGGCTTTCTTTAATTTAGTTCCTCTTAAAGTTCTTTTTGTCATAATTTTTCATTAATTAATTTTTTAAAATAGGTTGGGACCTAAAGATCAAATATACAACAGAATGTCTAATATTTGTAGTCATTGAGGTAAATAGATCATAAGCTTCATTTTTATACTCAATTAGAGGATCTTTCTGGCCATAACCTCTCCATCCAATGCTTTCTCTCAAAGAATTCATCTGTTGTAAATGTTCCTTCCAAGCAGAATCTATTTTTTGAAGAAGAAAGGATTTTTCTAGTTCTCGCATTAAACCATTTTCAATAAGATCAATCTGACTCTCTTTTAAATCATAAGCTATACGGACTTGTTGATAAAGAAAGTTTTTTGCTTCGTTAATAGATAGCGTTTCAAAATAGACAGAATCTAAACTATAAGGTAATCCTAGCAGATCTTCTATTTTGTTCAGTACATCTTCACTACTATTAATAGAATCTTTCTTTCTGCTAAAGTAATGATCTATATAGTCTTCTATGGTAGTTTCAGCATACTGAATAACCCAATCTCTTAAATTATTGGATTCTAAAATTCTTCTTCTCTCTGAATATATTGCTAGACGCTGATAATTTAAAACTTCATCATATTCGAATAACTGCTTGCGTGCATCATAATAATATGCTTCTACTTTTTTTTGCGCTGATTCTAAACTCTTATTCAGTAGCATAGATTCTATAGGTACATCCTCTTCAACTCGTAAAGTTTCCATAAGATTAACTATTTTATCTCCACCAAAAATTCTTAGCAGATTATCTTCGAGGCTAAGGAAAAACCTAGAAGATCCAGGATCCCCTTGTCTACCTGCCCTTCCCCTCAATTGATTATCCACTCTTCTAGATTCATGTCTCTCAGTTCCTATAACATGCAGTCCTCCCAGAGCAATGACTTCATCTTCCTCTCTTTTTATTAAGGACGTGTATTTTTCAATCAGGATTTGATAAGCTGCTCTAAGAGTTATAGTAAGAGGATCTTCTGTGAAACCTTTTTCACAAGCTACTGAAATTTTACTTTCAAGTTCGTCTTCGCTAAGAGAATAAGACTTTACCTTATCAAGTAAGAATGTATGCAATGATTGTAACTGAGAATCATTCTTTGTTAAATCACTTTTAGAAAGAGGTGCTTTCAATAAAATATTAAGCGCATTACGAGCCATATAATTCGCATTGCCGCCTAATAAAATATCAGTTCCTCTACCAGCCATATTTGTTGCTATAGTTACTGCTCCTTTTCTTCCTGCCTGGGCTACAATCTCAGCTTCGCGTTTAAGATTTTCAGGTTTAGCATTTAATAAATTATGTGGTACTCCATATTCCTGTAATAGTGATGACAATAATTCAGATTTTTCTACACTAGTGGTGCCTATTAACACAGGTCTTCCTAGTGTATGCATATCTAAGCACTCATCTGCTATGGACTTCCATTTTGCGTATTGATTTTTATAGATTAAATCAGAAAAATCTTTTCTTTGCATTGGCCTATGTGTAGGCACGCACATTACTTCTAAAGCATAAATTTTATCAAGTTCAGCTTCTTCTGTTTTAGCTGTCCCGGTCATACCAGACAATTTAGGGTACAAGAGAAAAAAATTTTGATATGTTATCGAAGCTAAAGTCTGAGTCTCATTTTGAGTTGGAACATTTTCTTTTGCTTCAATAGCTTGGTGCAAACCATCACTCCATCTTCTCCCTTGCATTATTCTGCCTGTAAATTCATCGACAATGATAACTTCTTTATCTTTAACTATATAATGAACATCTTTTATAAATAATTCTTTTGCTTTTAAAGCATTAAATATGTAAGATGCCCAAGGATTTTGAACATTATAAAGATCTTGACATTGTAATAACTTTTCGGCTTCTAAGACTCCTTGATCAGTTAATAAAATATTACGTGCTTTTTCATCTACTTCGTAATGTAAATTTTTAACCAAATTAATACTGACAGCATTAGCCTCCACATATTTTACTTCAGGTGTATCTCCTGCTCCGGAAATGATTAAAGGAGTTCTCGCTTCATCAATAAGTATAGAATCGACTTCATCAATAATGCAAAAATAGAATGGTCTTTGTACTATATCTTGAAGTAATATTGCCATATTATCTCTTAAATAATCGAAACCAAGTTCACTATTCGTAGTATATGTAATATCCTTAGAATAATTATTTTTTCTCTCCTCTTGAGTCATACCTTCTTGGATTAAGCCTACACTAAGTCCTAAAAATTTAGGTACCTGCCCCACCCATTCAGCATCCCGTTTAGCTAAGTAATCATTCACAGTTACTACATGAACCCCATAGCCACATAAGGCATTTAAGTATGCTGGTAATATTGCGACTAGAGTTTTTCCTTCTCCAGTTTTCATTTCAGCAATTTTTCCCTCATGTAAGATAATTCCGCCAATTAATTGTACGTCAAAATGTCTCAAGCCTAATACTCTAGCCGAAGCTTCCCGTGCTGCAGCGAATGCTTCTGGCAAAATAGCATCAGTATCTTGACCTTTTGCCACATCAGCAATGAAATTTGCTGTCTTATTTTGCAAGTCTTTATCACTCAATGCTTTAAATGGTTCCTCTAATGCATTGATTCTATTAACCATTTGTTTATATCGACCAATTTTTCTCTCGTTCGGATCTCCGAAAAGTATTTGTAACATATTGATTTGTTAAAGGTAATTTTATTATCAGATTGTATTTTTAAATCAAATTTTTACATGTGAATCAAATGACTAATCACTGATAATTTCAGGTTGACTGATTTCGTCAGCCATCTCTAAAATTGCTCTAATAATTGGTTTTGTTCTTAAATCTTCTAACAAATCAATATCTTCGTAGCGTCTTCTTTTTGCTCTATTGGCTACCTGAATAGTAATTTTGTATCTATTAGAGGCGGCATCCAAAAGTTCTTCTGTTCTATACAAGACTTGGTTTGTACTGATAGATTGATATTTTTTTTTCATTATTAAATGGATAGTTAACTTTATTTGAAATAATCTTAGTTTATGAACTAGATAACAAAAATTATACTCTTTCTGATCTGTCCATTGTTTAATTAACAATATTTACAATACTTTTTTATATTTAATTCTTATAATGTATTATATAGGAATAATACCTAAGACTAGTTCAACAATAATATATTGCAATAGGGAGAGTTTTTCAGTATGTCTCACGCTGTAAAAGTATACGACACTTGTATTGGTTGCACACAATGTGTTAGAGCATGTCCTTGTGACGTTTTAGAGATGGTATCTTGGGATGGTTGTAAGGCCGGCCAAATTGCTTCAGCTCCTAGAACTGAAGATTGTATTGGATGTAAGAGATGTGAAACAGCATGTCCTACAGATTTCTTATCAGTAAGAGTTTATTTAGGTGGTGAAACTACTAGAAGTATGGGTCTAGCTTACTAAGATAAATTTAAGAAATAACTATCAAGAAAAAGCTTTTATTAGAACAATTAAAAGCCTTTTCTTGATAGTTGTTTTTTATACTTAACTTAACACTCCAATGTAACTTAATCCTAAGATAGCACCAGATCCTACGATATGGCCAAGACTAGTTGATGCTAACAATTCAGGTAAGCCAAAACCAGCGAAAGAACCACTAATAGGAAGAGATGGACCTGTGCCTTTTACTTGTATAACGTAACGTCCAGCAACAATACATAAGATATTTGATAATACCATTACTGCACACGTTTTTGCAGACCAAGCAACTGTTTGAGGAACTAATGCGATTAATAGATCAGCATTCATATGATTGATAATTTTTTAAATAAAATTTGAATGTATTAGCAATAATTGTAGATTACTTTCATTAGCACTGCAACTAATGACAATTTTAAGTAGCAAATCTTTATCAGAAACTACAAGATCCAGCCATAACTATGTAACCCTTTACCTAAGAAATTCACTCCTAAATAACAAATCCATACAACAACAAAGCCTACCGCAGCCAAAATGGCTGGTTTTTTTCCTTGCCATGCTTTAGTAATCCTTGCATGTAAATATGCAGCAAAAACAAGCCAAGTAATTAAAGCCCAAGTTTCTTTTGGATCCCAACTCCAATAAGCTCCCCATGCTTCATTGGCCCAAACAGCGCCTGCAATTATCCCGATAGTTAATAACGGGAAACCTAAACCAATTACTCTGTAACTTAGATTATCTAAGCTTTCTAAAAGATTTAGTTTACTACTTGAAGAGCCTTCAGCTGGAGGAGAACTATCTATTGCAGCTCTAGCTTCTAATAAAGCAATACTTGTGTCTCGCATAGCATTATCATTGCGGAAATTTATATAACCAATTGAGCTTCCTTGTAGATCGACTTCTTTTCCGTTAGTTAATACTAAGAAGAGAATAGATAGGAGCGAACCAATAATTAATGTAGAATAACTCAGCATCATAATACTAACATGCATCATTAACCAATTAGATTTTAAAGCAGGTACTAATGGAGCTGCTTTCTGCATACCTTCAGGAAGTGATAAAGTTGCAAATGCAACAACAAAAAGAGATAAAGGAGTACTAATTGATCCTACTAAAGGTAGAGCAGTTTGATATTCAATAATGCCATTAATAAATGTCACTCCCCAAACAAAGAATAGAAGCGATTCGTATAAATTGCTTAATGGGAAATAACCGTTCTCTAACCATCTGGATCCTAGAATGATTGTAATAAATAAGTTTGCTAAGCAAATACAGTAATATCCTACTTTTGCTCCATTTTTTAACTTAGAAAAAGTGATACTAAGCCAATAAGATAACATACTAACGAGTAACACTAAAAATGTAATGTTATCTAGATTATTTTTAATACTAATTATGTTAATCATAGAAAAATTTTATTCGATTTGAAATACGACAAGACTTGTATAAAAAAAAATTATAAACTATCTAGCCTTATTATAAGGTGTTAAAGAGAATATTGTTCTTTGGAAAATAAAAATTGCTAGGTTTTACTAAATGAATTTAGTAAAACCTAGCAATCTTTATTTATCTGTTAGTTAACTAAAATTAGCTAAGTGCAGATGTAACTTTGTCGAAGTAACCAGCAACTTCACTTGCTAGACCTGAACAGTCACCTTGAGGTGTAGATAATTTCTTTTGAGAAGCTGTGTTGTTAACGAATGCAACTGCACAAGCCTTCATGATGCTAACAGCTCTTGCGTTAGAGTTAGCAGGAACACCTAGAGAAGAGTAAGTCTCTTTTAAACCGTTTAAGCAACGATCTTCTAAAACTGAAGAGTCACCAGATAAAAGAGCGTAAGATACGTAACGTAAAATGATCTCACCGTCACGTAGACATGCAGCCATACGACGGTTAGTGTAGCAGTTTCCACTTGGTGAAATTAAGCTAGGGTTCTCACAGATCATACCAGATACTGCATCTGAAACGATACAGCTAGCGTTAGAAACGATAGAGTTTACTGAATCAAGTCTCTTGTTTCCTTCAGAAATGAACTTCTTAAGAGCTTGTAAATCAGCACCACCTACGTAAGCTGCTTTTGAATCTGCGTTAGTAACTACTCTTGAAAATGCGTCTAGCATAATACTTCTCCGTTTTTATAAAATTTAAACTGTTTTAACTGTTAATTTGATTAATCAGTTAGTACTTGATATTCATATATCATTATTAATATAAGATAAATTTTATTTTGTTATTCAAAGTAGTAACAATCTGTAATATTTTTTAGAATTCTACTTTTCTTCGTATCCTAATAGATTATAAATTGTATCCATGATCATGCATTCAGATTTGAACTCGCTTTTTGTATCTTCTTTAGGTTGTTGCGTCGAGAACGTCTCCTGATTTATACAACTGTTGTTCATCAAGCTCCGTAGCTCAGCTAAAATATGGCAATGTACTAATAAATCGCTTAGTCAAATGTCACAAAGTAATATAATATCAGCATTCTCTTTATAAGTTTAATCATGAATTTTTAAAGGCATAAAACAAAAAAATATAGTTCTTTTTTATCAGTTTAGTGAATCAAAAAACATTAACAAAAAAAGAAAGACTCTATCTAAGATAGAATCTTTCTTTTAAAGAACGTTAATTATCTCTAATTAACCGTTAACAGCTGGAGCTGTTAAAGCAACAGGTAAAGACTCACCAGCAGCTAAATCTAGAGGGAAGTTGTGAGCGTTACGCTCGTGCATTACTTCCATACCTAAGTTAGCACGGTTAAGGATATCAGCCCAAGTGTTGATTACACGACCTTGAGAGTCTACAACAGATTGGTTGAAGTTGAAACCGTTTAAGTTGAATGCCATAGTCATTACGCCTAAAGCAGTGAACCAAATACCTACAACTGGCCATAGACCTAAGAAGAAGTGAAGAGCACGAGAGTTGTTGAAACTAGCGTATTGGAAGATTAAACGACCAAAGTAACCGTGTGCAGCAACGATGTTGTAAGTCTCTTCTTCTTGACCGAACTTGTAACCGTAGTTAGCAGATTCGTTTTCAGTTGTTTCACGAATTAAACTAGAAGTTACTAGTGAACCGTGCATAGCTGAGAATAAAGAACCACCGAATACACCAGCAACACCTAGTTGGTGGAATGGGTGCATTAAGATGTTGTGCTCAGCTTGGAAAACAAGCATGAAGTTGAATGTACCAGAGATACCTAAAGGCATACCATCAGAGAAACTACCTTGTCCGATAGGGTAAACTAGGAACACAGCAGAAGCTGCAGCAACTGGAGCTGTGAAAGCTACAGAAATCCAAGGACGCATACCTAAACGGTAAGAGAATTCCCACTCACGACCGATCCAACCACAAACACCTAGTAAGAAGTGATCAACGATTAGTTGGTAAGGACCACCGTTGTATAACCACTCGTCAAGAGAAGCAGCTTCCCAGATAGGGTAGAAGTGGATACCGATTGAAGCAGATGAAGGAATTACTGCGCCAGAGATAATGTTGTTACCGTATAGTAAAGAACCAGCAACTGGCTCACGGATACCATCGATATCAACTGGAGGTGCAGCGATAAAAGCAATGATGTAAACAGTTGTAGCTGTTAATAGTGTAGGGATCATTAAAACACCGAACCAACCGATGTATAAACGGTTGTCAGTACTAGTAATCCAAGAGCAGAAACGTTCCCATAAACTTGCGCTTTCGCGTCTTTCTAAAGTAGCAGTCATTTTTTTATTATTGTAAAGGTTATAGTAAATTACTTCCCAAGCAACTATTGTGCTTGTTAGTAATATTATGCATCGCTGTTATACCGAAATACCTCTTGCAGCAATTAATATACATTGCACAAGTATTATAGAGCTGGATCAGTAGATAGTTAAGCATGTATTTTTGTTAATATAGAAAATTGTCACATACATTATATTTACATTTTTAGTAATTTGTTATTATTTAGAGACCCAGAAAAACACTAATAAAATAATTAACCAGTGTTTTTATTAATAAAGGATTAAGACAAATACTATGGATGGTTTATTAACAACTTATGAGACGATTTATATTATCAAACCAAATTTAAATGAAGATAATTTGTTAAAAATTATCGAAAACTATCAAGGTCTATTAATTGAAAGAGGTGCAAAAAATATTGTCACACAAAATAGAGGAAGAAGAGGGCTTAAATATCTAATAAAGAAGTTCCGCGATGGAGTGTATATTCAAATGAACTACGAAGCTAATGGAGAAGTCGTAGCATTTCTTGAAAAATCCATGAGGATTAACGAAGATATTATTCGTTTCCTTACAACGCGAAATGTAGCATAAAGATAAAAGCTGAGTCTATAAAATATTTTATAGACTCAGCTTTTATTTTTATCTAGAATAATGCAGTTTTATTAAAACAAAAATAAATATAACCTTGGCACCGTGCTACTTTCCCAAAGGACACCTCCTTAAGTATCATCGCCGCTGAAGTGTTTCACAACCGAGTTCGGGATGGATCGGAGTGGTTCCACTACGCTAT
>Ga0181564_10002281_pt1 | contig 16815 bp, 17 predicted proteins | sample 011ome_24_FD_134512 | JGI IMG/M metagenome (GOLD analysis project Ga0181564, IMG submission 134512) | Coastal salt marsh microbial communities from the Groves Creek Marsh, Skidaway Island, Georgia - 011513CT metaG (megahit assembly) | ecosystem: Environmental > Aquatic > Marine > Intertidal...
GTCGCCCTCACCAGCCGCTTTCTGGATGCGCGCGGCAAAGAGCGACTACGGGTCGGCCTCGGCCAGATCCAGTACTTTGAGGATCGCCTGGTCAGTCTCAGCAATCCGCTGCAGAACTGGATTTCGCGCTACTCACCCCTAGCCGACCAATCCGCCTATGTTGGCGAATTCGCGCTCAGTCTCGGCGATCTCTGGCGCCTCAATACCGACTTTCAGTGGAACGAGGATCGCCAGGAACTGGACGAGGGCAGCCTGGCGTTGCGCTATCAGCGCGACAGCGATCACCTGTTCAATCTCGCGTTTCGCTATCGTAGCCTGACCGACTCGCCCTTTTTTATCCTGCCACCGGGCATAGACCCGCGCATTAAGCAAAGTGATATATCCGGCATCTGGCCGCTGACCTCGAGCTGGAAGCTGATGGGTCGCATCAATTATGACCACAGCAACTCACGAAACCTGGAGAGCTTTGTTGGCGTACAATGGAGTAACTGCTGTGCCACAATTCGGCTGGTAGGGCGAGAGTGGGTTGACGAAAACCAATTGTTTCGACCTAATAGCGAACCCAATCGTGGAATTTTTGTCCAATTTACCCTGAATGGCCTGGGGAATCTGACCGGTGGTGGTCTGAGCAACTTACTTCAAGACGGGATCTGGGGATTTCGAGACGCGGATTATGAACAGAATTGAACTGCCTAGAATGGAATTACTTAGCACGGAAAAATACAGCGCACTGCGGTGCCTGCCTAAGCTCCTGGTGACCGGCCTGCTGTGCCTGGGCGCCGTGCTGCCAGCCGCAGCCCAGCAGCGCACGATGCTGGACAGGATTGTTGCCATTGTCGATCGCGACGTGGTTCTACAGAGTGAACTCAATCAGCGCATGGAAGACATTCGCCGGGCTGCCGCCAGAGACGGTCGGGAGCTCCCGCCAATTTCTGAGATGCAGGGCGAGGTGCTGGAGACGCTGATCATGGAGAATATCCAGATGCAGTTCGCCGAGCGCGCCAGCATTCGCTATGACGATGACACCATCAATCAGGTGCTGGGCAATATGGCCCGGGAGTCCGGTCTGGGTTTCGAGCAATACGTGCAGGCCCTGGAGACCCAGGGAGTTTATCTGCAAACCCGCGATCAGGTGCGCCAGCAGCTCACCCTGCAGGAATTGCAGCGCGGCTATGTGAATCAGCGCATTCACATCACGGATCAAGAAATTGATAATTTCCTGAATTCAGAGATGGGCCAGGAAGTCATTTCTGCCGACTATCTTATCGATCATATCCTGGTGCCGATTGCCGCATCAGATAATCCGGCGGTACGCAGCGCCAAGCTAAGATATGCGGGTGAACTGGTGGCACGGCTTGAGGAAGGCGAGTCCATTCCCGAGGTCCGAACCCAGGCCATTGCCGACGGTCGTTTCCCTCTGGACGGCACCAACTTCGGCTGGCGCAAGCTGGATCAGATGCCCTCCCTTTTCGCTAATGCTGTTGAGCCCATGTCCGTCGGTCAAATTGAAGGGCCGATAGAAGCAGGCAATGGTTTCCACATTGTGCAGTTACGCGACAAGCGCGGAGGCACCGAGCAGATTGTCAAACAGACCCACATCCGCCACATCCTGGTAGCGCCCAATGAAATCCGTGACGAGCAGGATACGATTCGACTGATCAATGACCTGCGCCGCCGCATCGTGGATGACGGCGAGGAATTTGCGTCTCTTGCGCGACAGAATTCTGATGATGCCAGCTCTGTGGTTGCCGGTGGCGACCTCGACTGGGTCTCGGAAGGCGGCATGCCAATCGAAATGGAAGAAGTTGTCGAAGAACTGGAGGAAGGCGAAATCAGCCAGCCTTTCAGAACTCAGATCGGTTGGCACATCGCTGAGGTCCTGGGTCGGCGTGAAACCGACCTGAGCCAGGATTACTCCCGCAGCCAGGCGGCCAACATGCTGCGTAATCGCAAGTTCGACCTGGAACTGCAAAACTGGTTAATCGAAATTCGAGAAGAAGCCTTCGTCGAACTGGTCGATTAATGACTTATCGGATAACACCTCTTGCTCACTCGACTCGCTATCACGCCGGGCGAACCTGCCGGCATCGGACCCGACCTCTGCGTTGAGTTAGCCCAGCAATCGCGTGCCGACACCCAACTGATTATCGTAGCCGACTCGGCGCTGATGCAGCAGCGCGCGGCTATCCTGGGCCAAAATCTCAGCCTGACAGAATTCGATTCTGCCGCTGCTCCGCGCTCGAACCAGCCCGGCGAATTATTCATCAGCCCAATCACCGCCTCCGAGCCAGTGCTAGCGGGTAAACTCAACCCCGCTAACAGCGAGTATGTGTTGGCCACGTTGGCACAAGCGGCAAACATGGCGCTAAGGAATGAGGTCGACGCCATGGTGACTGCCCCTGTAAACAAGGGTGCCATCAATGACGCTGGCATTGCCTTCACCGGCCACACTGAATTTCTTGCTGAGCACTGCCAAACGAAGCTGACGGTAATGATGCTCGCTACTGAAGGCTTACGCGTGGCTCTGGCGACCACGCACCTGCCGTTAAAGGACGTGGCAGACGCCATCACTGATGACAGTCTGACCGAGGTGCTGACAATTTTACATGCAGACTTACAGAGCAAGTTCGGTATCACCAAGCCAAGGATTCTTGTCTGCGGTCTCAACCCTCACGCTGGCGAGGCCGGTCATCTTGGCCGTGAGGAGATCGAGGTGCTTGAACCAGTACTGGAAAAAATGCGCGCCAGGGGCATGGACTTGAAAGGCCCACTCCCCGCCGACACCCTGTTCACCGACAAGTACCTCAGAGATGCCGACGCCGTGCTCGCGATGTACCACGACCAGGGCTTGCCGGTACTTAAATTCAAAGGCTTCGGCAACGCCGCCAATATCACCCTGGGCTTGCCTATCATTCGCACTTCGGTCGATCACGGTACCGCGCTGGAACTGGCGGGTACTGGCAAGGCCGACAGCGGCAGTCTGCACACCGCCATCACTACTGCCACCGAGATGGTCAGGGCCCAAGTCAGAACTCAGTCCCGCGCAAACGCCAAGGCAAACTAATTTCATGCCAAAAAAATCTTCACCGGTGCGACTCAGCAACGGCAAACCCCATCAGGCGCGTAAACGCTTCGGCCAGAATTTTCTGCATGATCAGCAGGTGATCCAGCGCATCATCGATGCAATCAATCCCTCTGCCAGCGATCGCCTGCTGGAGATTGGCCCCGGGCAAGGCGCTATTACCGACTACCTGGCAGAATCCGGTGCTAGCCTGAACTGTGTAGAGCTGGATCGCGATCTGGCGGCCTTCCTCGAAAAGCGCTTTGCCAACAGCGATAACCTCACTATTCATCAACATGACATTCTCAAATTCGATCTCGCGACACTCTCAAGATCTGACAACGAGCCCAAAGCGGGCGGAGAAGAAAAGCGACTGCGGGTAATTGGCAACCTGCCCTACAACATCTCGACTCCGGTCATGTTTCACCTGCTGCAGAGTCATGAGCTGATCGAAGACATGACTTTCATGCTGCAGCTGGAAGTGGTGCAGCGCCTTGGCGCCCAACCCGGCAACAAGAACTATGGTCGCCTCGGCCTGATGGTGCAGTACTTCTGCGAGGTGGAGCACCTGTTCAATGTGCCGTCCGCTGCCTTTACTCCCCAGCCCAAGGTGAGCTCGGCCATCGTGCGTCTCAAGCCCCATCGCCAGCGTGCAGTGACCGCTCGCAGCGTGGCAGCGCTGCAGACCGTGATTCGCACCGCCTTTAATCAGCGCCGCAAGACCTTGAAAAACAGCCTCAAAGCCATCATGTCTAGTGATAGCCTGGCGCAGGTGCCGGTCAGTTTGAGTGAACGCCCGGAAAACCTTAGCCTCGCGGATTACGTAGTAATCAGTGACATTCTTACCCAAGAGTTGAATGAAGAAAAATCATGACGGATGCAGACCACACCATCGAAATTGAAGTAAATACCCAGTACTTACAGGAACAGTCTGATCCGGTAAGCGGACGCTATGCTTTCGCGTACACCATCGGCATCACCAACCTCGGCGAAGAATCCGTCACCCTGGTCAATCGCCACTGGCGCATTACCGATGACAATAACCGGGTGGAAGAGGTAAAGGGCCCAGGTGTTGTAGGTCAACAACCCGAAATCGAGCCGGGCCAGTCATTTCAATACAGCAGCGGCGCCATCATCGGCACCGAGACCGGCACCATGGAAGGCAGCTACGAAATGGTGGCAGCTAATGGCGATAAATTCCTGGCGCCGATCCCAGCCTTTCTGTTGGCACCGCCCCATACCATTCACTAACAAACGCACGACTGAAAAAAGGGGTCAGAGTAAAAATACAGTACTGTATTTTTACTCTGACCCCTTTTTGCGAGCAATGCAGGTGCCCGCAATAGGGTGAATGCTATACTGTCGCCTGTTGCAAAATTCATTGGACAGTCATGAGCACGTATGTAGTAGGAGATATTCAAGGCTGCCTCAAGCCACTGCGAAAACTCCTGAAGAAAATTGACTTCACCCACGCTAACGACACGCTCTGGTGCGTCGGCGACCTCATCAACCGCGGCCCTAAATCCCGGGACACTCTGCACTTCCTGCAAGATATGGAAGACGCCACCCGCATCGTGCTGGGTAATCATGATTTACACTGTATCGCCTTGAATGAGGGCGCAGCACCGGCTCGCGGCAAGGACAACCTCGATGACATCCTGGAAGCACCAGACAGCCAGGAACTGAGCGACTGGCTCCGCAGCAAACCCCTGGCGCACCACGAGGCACTTGAAACCAGGTCAGGCGTTGAGGACTTCCTGATGATACATGCAGGCATTGCCCCCAGCTGGTCTCTGCAAACGACTCTAAACCTCGCCGCCGAAGTTGAACACGCCCTTGAAGACGACGACTACAAAGACTTTCTGAAGAATATGTACGGCGATGAGCCAATACGCTGGAGTGACAAACTGCGCGGCACTGATCGCCTGCGCACCATTACCAACTACCTGACCCGCATTCGCTTCTGCGATGACATTGGCAGCCTGCGCCTGGATATCAAGGAGGGTCTGTGCAGCGCACCCAGCGGATTCAGACCCTGGTTTGAATATGAAAAGATTACGCCAACGGCTACAATTCTGTTTGGGCACTGGGCTGCACTGGAAGGCGTGACCAATCGACCCCATGTCTATGCCCTCGATACCGGCTATGTCTGGGGGCGTTCCCTGACAATGTTACGGCTGGAAGACAAACAGCTCTTCGCTTTCTCAAATTAACTCAATCCCTGGTTAACAAGCCATGCAAACATACCTGGTTGGTGGAGCAGTTCGCGACAATCTCCTGGGCCTGGCCGTAAAGGACCGGGACTGGGTGGTGGTGGGCGCCAAACCAGAAGAACTGACTGACCAGGGCTACCGCCAGGTGGGACAGGACTTCCCCGTGTTTCTGCATCCAGAAACCAAGGAAGAATATGCCCTGGCCCGCACGGAACGCAAAACCGGCCACGGCTACAAGGGTTTCGATTTCGATGCCTCCGCGAGCGTCACTCTCGAAGAAGACCTGATGCGGCGCGACCTCACCATCAATGCCATGGCAAAGGATGATATCGGCACAATCATCGACCCTTATGGGGGACAGCGGGATCTGGAACACCGGATACTTCGCCATGTTTCCGACGCCTTTATCGAAGATCCCCTACGAGTTTTGCGGGTAGCCCGTTTTGCCGCCCGCTTCGCCCACCTTGGCTTCCAGGTTGCGGAGGAGACTATCCAGGTGATGCACAGTATAGCCACCAGTGGCGAGCTGGAGCATCTGGTGCCTGAACGGGTCTGGCAAGAGTTGGAACTGGCGCTTATCAGCAAGACCCCGTCTGAATTTATTCGCGTGCTAAGCGACTGTAGTGCCCTGCCAGTAATCCTGCCGGAAGTTGAGAACCTGTTCGGTGTGCCGCAGCCTGAGAAGTACCATCCGGAAATCGACACCGGCGTGCACATCCTCCTGTGCCTGGCCCAAGCCAGAAAGCGTAGCGATGACAGCGCCGTTATATACGCCACCCTGGTCCACGACGTGGGCAAGGGCGTTACCGATCCAGAGAAATGGCCTAGCCACGTTGGCCATGAGTCCGCTGGGCTTGAGTTGCTCGGAGCGATTGAATCACGCCTGCCGGTGCCGAAAGAGCATGCCGCCCTGGCGCGTCTGGTGTGCGAACACCACACCAAGCTGCACCGGGTCAAAGCGCTGCGCCCCAGCACTGTGCTGAAGCTGCTGGACACCCTGGATGCCTTCCGCCGACCAGAGCGACTGGACAAATTCTTGCTCGCCTGCGAAGCCGACGCCCGCGGCCGCACTGGTCTTGAAGACTGCGACTACCCCCAGCGCGACTATCTTACTGCCATCCTCAATGCTACCAGCGGCATCGACAACAAGGCGGTAATTGCAGACAGCAAGGCCGGCCCGAAAGAAGCCATTGCCGAGGCGCGCCTGCGCGTCATCACCGATAGCATCGAGATGCTTCGCCATGAGTGAAAGCAGCTTGAATGAGACCACCATGAATGACCAGGATCATGCCGGCAGCCCCGTGGCTCTGATCACAGGCGCGGCCAAGCGCATAGGTGCGGCCATTGCGCGCCGCTTTCATACAGGGGGTTATCGGGTCATTATTCATTACAATAGCTCTCACGCCGAGGCCGAAGCGCTGGCTGCTGAACTAAACGCGGTACGCGCCGATTCCGCGCACTGTGTGCGGGCCGCCCTCACCGACAGAGAACAGGTCGATTGCCTGGCCGAAGAGGCACTGGCCAGTTTCGGCCGACTCGACCTCCTGGTTAATAATGCCTCGTCGTTTTATCCAACGCCGCTTGCTGAATCCAACCAGGCACAGTGGGATGACCTGATAGACAGCAACCTGCGTGGACACTATTTTCTCAGCGTGACGCTAAGCGAAGCGCTGAAGACTCGCCGCGGCAATATCATTAACATCATCGACGCCATGATGGAACAGGCTATTGCGGACTTTCCTATCTACAGTATCGCAAAGGCTGGCCTGTTAAACATGAACAGAGTACTCGCCCGAGAGCTGGCACCTGAGGTACGGGTTAATGGTGTGTCACCTGGCGCTATTTTATGGCCTGCTCATCTTGAAGACCCACAGGATGAGGCCGCGGAAGCGGCTCGCGCTAAAGCACTGGCCGGTATTCCATTAGGCCGAACCGGCGCAATAGAAGACATTGCCAACGCCGCCTATTTTCTGGTGACGCAAGCAACCTATGTCACGGGCGCAGAGATCAAGGTAGACGGCGGCAGATCGCTGCGCTGAAACTACAGTAAATCGCTTACTAGCTGAGACCTAGGTGGTAGTGACAGGTGACAGGCAAAAGCACCGAACTCTCAGGGAAATAAGCATGATAAAAGTCTATGGCGATATCTATTCCGGCAATTGCTACAAGATCAAACTGCTCATGGCCCTGCCGGGCATCGATCATGAATGGGTTGCGGTGGATATTATTGTCGGTGAAACCCACACCGAAGAGTTCAAGGCGATCAACCCCAACAGCGGCATCCCAGTGCTGGGGATCGATAACGAGGCTTTCCTCTGCGAATCCAATGCCATCCGCAACTATCCGGCGTAAGGCTCTGAACTGCTGCCCCAGGACCGTTATGCCCGCGCCCAGGTGCTGCAGAGGCTATTCTTCGAGCAATACAGTCACGAACCATTTATCACCAGTGCACGCTATATCAACAAGTACCTGGAATTATCCAAGGAAAGAGAAGCGGGATACCACGCCAAGCAGGAAGGTGGGGATAAGGCTTTGGGGATCATGGAGCAGAGACTGACTGACCTCGACTGGCTGGTGGGCAATAACATGACTAAGGCAGACTTCACGCTATATGCCTAAACCCACGTGGATGACGAATGCGGATTCGAGCTCAGTGGCTATCCGGCGCTCAGCGCCTGGTGCAGCCGCATTGAGTCACAGCCCGGCTGTATCGCCATGGCCGACTAACGGCCTATACCAATGCGCCCTGCCAATCGAACTCGCAGCGCCAGAGCTGCTGTCCACTGCGGTCATATTCCAACCAGTGCTGCGCCAGCGGCCTCCCAGTAGCGGGATGGGGCATGTCTGGTAGCAGTTCCGCCATAGGCTGCAGCACGAATGCGTTTTCCAGAATCTCACCCCGCGGCAGGGTCATCCCCCCATGCTCACCGCAAAGCTCACCAAACGTCAGGATGTCGATATCGATACTCCGGCTGGAGAATCGAGCTTGGCTACGATCCCTGCCCTGGGCATCTTCCAGCGCCTTGATCTCGGACTGAATAGACCTCAGCGGCTTATCGGTTTCCACCGCCGCCACCAGATTCAAAAAGTTCTCACCCTCGAAACCCACCGACTCGCTCTCATACACCGAGGAACAGCGCAACCCTGAATACTGCGCCCGCAGCGCACGCACCGCAGTGCGGATATTGGCTGCGGCGTCAATATTGCTGCCGAGGCTAAGGGTTAGAAGTGGCACTTTATTGATTCTCTATCAGGCCGTCTACTTGACCGCCGATTACACTGTAAAACTGTTGAACTGTTAAATTTAGAACAACGCAGAAAAACCGAATCAAGCGGGCTTCGATCCACGCTCAATAATCACACCCACGTCTTTCGATCCAGTCACTGCACCTGGTTTACCCAGGCGCAGCTTCACCCATGGCACATTGAATTCCTTGAGAACAATTTCAGTCACTTGCTCCGCCATGGTCTCCACCAGATAGAATTCCGAATTCTCGATAAAGTTAATTAGACGTTTCGCAACCGCCTTGTAATCCAGCGCATTCTCGATCGTATCGGTGGCCGCAGCCTTCGCGATATCAGAACCCATCTCAAGGTCTAGACTCACTATCTGTTGCTGCTCACGCTCCCAATCATAGATACCGATAATGGTGCGAATCTCAAGTTCCCGAATATAAACGATGTCCATGACTGTTCCTTGACTTACAAATTCTCGAATAAAAAAAGCTATGACTTAACTGGCGGCAGCGTCTCCAGATTCCAACGCGGTTGCGCCTTGATGGCAAGATCCTCAGCTTGCCCTGCCAATAAGCGCTGCGCCCCGGCATAGGCGATCATCGCACCGTTATCCGTACACAACTCTGGCCTGGCGTAGAACAGCTTGCCGCCTTGCTTCGCCAGGCTCTGCTCCAGCACCGCGCGCAAACGCAGGTTCGCGCTCACGCCACCGGCAATGACCACCGTCTTCAGGCCGGTATGCTCCAGCGCCCGCCGACACTTAATCGCCAAGGTGCTTACTACAGCCTCTTCAAAGGCAAAGGCGATATCCGCCCGCGTCTGCTCGTCTAGCTCACAACTGGTCTCGCTATTCGGCGCATTCGTCGACTCACTCCTGGCTTTTACCTCGTCGGCAATGGTGTTGCGCACAAAAGTCTTGAGCCCGCTAAAACTAAAATCCAGTCCCGGGCGATTCGTCATCGGTCGTGGGAACTTATAGCGCCCCGCCGTGCCGGACTGCGCCAGCTTCGCCACATGGGGACCACCGGGATAAGGCAATCCAAGCATCTTGCCCACCTTATCGAAGGCTTCACCCGCCGCATCATCCAGCGACTCCCCCAGCAGTTTATAACGCCCAATCCCCTCAACCCGGACCAGTTGTGTATGCCCACCGGACACCAGCAAAGCCACAAACGGAAACGCTGGCGGCTCATCCTCAAGCATGGGCGCCAGCAGGTGCCCCTCCATATGATGCACACCCACCGCCGGTACACCCCAGCCCATGGCCAGACTGCGCCCAATAGACGCTCCCACCAACAGCGCCCCGATCAAACCAGGCCCAGCCGTATAAGCCACACCCTCAATTTGCGAATCCTCAATCCCCGCCTTGGCGATTACCTCCCGCACCAGCGGAATAGTCTTGCGAATATGGTCACGCGAGGCCAGCTCCGGAATCACCCCACCCCACTCCGCATGAATCTCCACCTGGCTATACAAAGCATCTGCCAACAGACCGCGCTCAGTGTCATAAAGCGCGACACCGGTTTCATCACAGGAAGTTTCTATTCCGAGTACGATCACGGGATATTTTCGAGGGTGAGTGAATGGAGGACGCAATCATGCCTTAAATCAGTTGAGAGCCCAAGTTTGAGATCGGGGCGAGTCTGTTTGGCGGGAAGCGGCTGCGACCACTATCAGGCCACGCAGAGCGCGGTCGCAGCCGCTTCCCGCCAAGCTGACGCCCGCTACAGTAAAACACCCAAAAAAGGGGCCCAAATGCCCCGATTCCTTTGCATTTACCCCCCCGAATCTATAAGATACGCGCTCTCTGAAATAGGGTAACTGTTAATTCAGCGTCCCGACGAAAATTAAAGAAATCGCTCTAGAGCACAGCCCACGGGCCCTCTAGGCAGATGGAGTCAAAATGCCCCAGGTTAGACTAAAAGAAAATGAGCCCTTTGATGTCGCGCTGCGCCGCTTCAAGCGCTCTTGTGAAAAAGCCGGAGTTCTGGCCGAAGTACGTCGTCGTGAGTTCTACGAGAAGCCCACGTCAGTGCGTAAGCGCAAGGCTGCAGCCGCAGTAAAGCGTCATCTCAAGAAGATCCAGCGCGAAAGCCGCAAGACCCAGCGTCTGTACTAGGCGCAATAAGCTCTAGCGCCCACTGGACCCGGTGGGCGTCAAAACATCCCGATCCTGCACTCAACCGTCCCAGGTGTGCTATGTCCGAAAGTCCACTGAAAGCTCAAATCACTGAAGCCATGAAGACCGCGATGCGCGCGAAAGATAAAGAGCGCCTCGGCACGATTCGCCTGGTTCTTTCCGAGATCAAGAGAGTGGAAGTAGACGAGCGCATCGACCCCGATGAAGCCCGCATCACCTCCATCCTCGACAAGATGCTCAAACAGCGCCGCGACTCCATCAAACAGTTTACCGACGCCGGCCGCGACGAACTGGCCGCCAAAGAACAGGGTGAGATCGAAGTCATTCAGGAATTCCTGCCCAAGCCCTTGAGCGACGAGGAAATCAACAGCCTCATCGAAGAGGCAGTCGCCAGCACCGGCGCCGCCTCCATGCAGGATATGGGCAAAGTTATGGGGATGCTCAAGCCCAAGATGGCTGGCCGCACCGACATGGGCAAAGTCAGCGGGCTGATTAAAGCACGTCTCGGCTAGACCCCGCCTGAACCAAGCACAAGACCCTGCGTTTCCAACATTCAGCATGTAATGCACACACAGTGCGACGTCTGTCCGTGCGTTGCTACTGCCGACTGGCTTACAATGCGCAATCAGCGTCCAGCTACCCAATGACGCTTACCCATAACAATTCAGGAAATTATGGCCGGCCTCATCCCCCAATCCTTTATCGATGACTTGCTTCATCGCACCGACATTCTGGAGGTGGTGGACAAACGGGTACCGCTGAAAAAGTCCGGCAAGAACTACCAGGCCTGCTGCCCCTTTCATAACGAGAAAACCCCTTCCTTCAGCGTCCAGCCCGAGCGCCAGTTTTACTATTGCTTCGGCTGCGGTGCTGGCGGTAACGCGATCGGCTTCGTGATGAATTTCGATCACTTGGACTTTCCACAGGCGGTGGAAACCCTCGCACGCGATGCTGGCGTCGAGGTACCTAGGGAAGAGTCCAAGGCCGAGACCCGGCGCCAGTCCGAGCACGCCAAACTGCTGGATGTGTTGGAGCAAGCAAGCAAGTTTTACCAGTTTCAACTGCGCCAGCACGCCGAGCGCAAGCGTCCCATCGAATATCTCAAGACCCGCGGCGTCAGCGGCGAGATCGCCCGGGACTTCGCCATCGGCTATGCCCCGCCGGGCTGGGATAAGCTGATCGAAGCCATCGGCGTGGATGCGCAACAGCAGAAGAATCTGTTGAAGGCCGGCATGGTAATCGAGCGCAATAAACCTGAGGGTGAAGAAGTCAGGAAAGACAATGACAAACGTTCGCCTTACTACGACCGTTTTCGCGACCGCATCATGTTCCCGATTCGCGACAGTCGCGGCCGCACCATCGCCTTCGGTGGCCGCGTGCTCGGCGATGACAAACCCAAGTATCTGAACTCACCAGAGACCCCGGTATTTCACAAAGGCGCTGAACTCTACGGCCTGTATGAATCAAAGAAATTCGGCGATAAGTTCTCCCGCCTGCTGTTGGTGGAGGGCTATATGGATGTCATTGCGCTGGCGCAAATGGGTATTCGCAACGCTGTGGCCACCCTCGGCACCGCCACCAGCGACCGTCACCTCACCCGTATGTTCCGTGCTGTATCTGAAGTGGTGTTTTGTTTCGATGGTGATGCCGCCGGGCTTAACGCCGCCTGGCGCGCCCTGGAAACCAGCCTGCCGTTGATGGAAGACGGTCGCCGCGTGCGCTTCCTGTTTCTGCCTGAGGGTGATGACCCTGATACCCATGTTCGCAAAGTTGGCAAGGACAAGTTTTTGGAGCAGGTGGAACAGGCCGTGCCCCTGGAGCAGTTCTTCTTCGACAAGTTGTCCGAGGATCTGGATATTGATTCTATCGAGGGTAAGGCCCGACTCAGCAATCTGGCCAAGCCTCTGATTCGGCAACTGCCGAAGGGCGTCTATGGCCAGCTGATGCTTGACCGGCTTTCCGACACCCTCGGGGTCAGCAGCGAATCCCTTGATCAACTTATGGCTACTGCGCCAGACCCGGCACAACGCCCACCACCCCCTGAAATGGCGTCGCCGCCCGAGGACCATGGGGCGCCACCTCCCTACGGCGCTCCCCAATCCCGCCCGAGCGATCGCGGCCCCGGCGTGGCCCTGACGAAAATCCGCAAGCCTGCCAGTATCAAGGCGATTGAGCTGCTGCTGCGAAATCCAGAAATTGCCCTCGCGCTAGAAGCCAATTTGGAGTCCTTGCGCTATGCCGAGGATGAGAGCCGAAAGCTCCTCTGCACCCTCATTGAAAAAGTACAGAACGAACCCCAGATAGAAACCTTCACTCTTCTTGGATACTGCTACGGTACCCACCTTGGTGGCCAGCTAACCCAGCTGCTGCAGGCCGAGAAAATTACACCACAGGAGGGGCTTGAAGAGGAGTTCAAACAGATAATCGACAATATATTGTCAGACATGCAGCAGAAGCTCCACTTGCTGCGCCTGAAGGATGAGTTGAAGTCCCGGATTTCGGCGGCCAATAAATCGAACGCAGAAGGCCCCGATCAGCTCTGAAATAGCTGTATTCAGCAAGTTGTGGTTTCTCAGTTTGAATCCCTGGTTTTAACCCTCGCCTTAACCTGGAAAAGCTATCCAAAATCAGTGCGAAGTCGATATACATAGTTGCCAGCCGCAGCTATAATGCGCGGCTAGCTTTTATTTACCCAATTTCCATCCCTGATTAGCCCCAGGGAAGCTGAGAGTTTATGGCCGAAGCAATCGCACCACAGTCCAGTCTTAAAGCCCTCATCGCCAAAGGCAAGGAGCAAAGCTACCTTACCTATGCCGAGGTCAACGACCATCTGCCCGAGTCCATCTCCGACCCGGATCAGGTTGAAGACATCATTCAGATGATCAACGACATGGGCATCAAGGTCTTCGAGACCGCGCCCGATGCTGATGCGCTGTTGTTGAACGAAGATGAAGGCGACACCGGCGCTGACGAGGTTGCTGCCGCAGAAGCGGCTGCTGCCCTCGCTGCGGTGGAAAACGAAGCTGGCCGCACCACCGACCCAGTGCGCATGTACATGCGCGAAATGGGTACCGTGGAACTGCTCACCCGCGAAGGCGAGATTGTTATCGCCAAGCGCATCGAAGAAGGCCTGCGCGAACTGATGAAGGCCATGGCCCTGTTCCCCGGCACGGTGGAGCATGTCCTCAACGAGTATGCGCTCATTGATTCCGAAGAGCGCCGCCTTAACGACCTCATCACCGGTTACCTGGACAATACCGACGACATCCCACCGCCGGCCATGAATAACCAGCAGGCTCAGGCAGACAAGGCCGATGACGCTGATTCAGATGACGACGAGGATGAAGCAGCCACCGGACCAGATCCGGAAGAAGCCCGCATCCGCTTTACCGACTTGCGCAAACAGTATGAACTCACCAGCACAGTAGTTGGCAAGCGTGGTCGTCACCACGCCAAGTCCGCCGAGGCGCTGGAGGAGCTGGGCGAGTTGTTCAAGTCATTCAAACTGACGCCACGCCAGTTCGACCCACTGCTGAGCCACATCCGTGCGGTGCTGACGCGTCTGCGTCGCCATGAGCGCACTGTGCTGAACCTGGCCGTGCGCGGCGCCAAGATGCCACGCAAGACGTTCATCTCGACCTTCCCCGGCCATGAGATCGACGAGAAATGGATCGATCAGCACATCAAGGAGAAGGCAGCTTACTCCGAGCTGCTAGTCAACGTGAAGACCGAAGTCCTTCGAGCTCAGAAGAAAATGCGCATGCTCGAAGAGGAGACAGGTCTCACAGTTTCTGAGATTAAGGACATCAACCGCCAGATGTCTATCGGCGAAGCGAAGTCACGCCGCGCCAAAAAAGAGATGGTAGAGGCAAACCTGCGTCTGGTTATCTCTATCGCCAAGAAGTACACAAACCGCGGCCTGCAGTTCCTGGACCTTATACAGGAAGGCAACATCGGCCTGATGAAGGCAGTAGACAAGTTCGAATACCGTCGTGGCTACAAGTTCTCGACCTATGCCACATGGTGGATTCGTCAGGCCATTACCCGCTCTATCGCGGATCAGGCCCGCACCATTCGTATCCCGGTTCACATGATCGAAACCATCAACAAGCTGAATCGCATCAGCCGCCAGATGGTGCATGAGAAAGGCCGCGAACCTACCCCGGAAGAACTGGGCGAACGTATGGACATGTCGGAAGACAAAGTCCGCCGCGTGCTGAAGATCGCGAAAGAGCCCATCTCCATGGAAACCCCAATCGGTGATGATGAAGATTCGCATCTGGGTGATTTCATCGAGGACGCCACCGTGGATTCACCGGTTGATTCCTCGATCGATGAAGGCCTGCGGGAAGCGACCAAAGATGTGCTGGGCAGCCTCACGGCAAGAGAAGCCAAGGTTCTCAGAATGCGCTTCGGCATCGACATGAATACCGACCACACCCTGGAAGAGGTAGGTAAGCAGTTCGATGTAACCCGCGAGCGTATCCGTCAGATCGAAGCCAAGGCCCTGAGAAAGCTGCGTCATCCGACGCGCTCGGATCACCTGCGCTCTTTCCTGGACGAATAGGATTCAGCATGAATCAAAGGAGCCCCGAGATGAGAGTCTCGGGGCTCTTTTTTTCAACAAGAATAAATTTCGCCTGTTCGAGCCCGTCTGAAAAACGCGCTAGGATATGGTTAACAATTAAAGCACAGCGAGAAAACACATAAAGGACAAACCCCATGCCTGCTATCGATATTAAAGACAAAGTCGTCCTCATCACCGGCGCCAACCGCGGCATCGGCCGCAGCTTCGCCACTGTGGCCCTGGCTCAGGGCGCCAAGAAAGTCTACGCCTGCGCCAGAAACATCGACCAGTTGGCAGATCTGGTGACGCAGGACAGCGACCGCGTAGTTCCCGTCCAGTTAGACGTCACCAGTCAAGACCAGGTAGACGCCGCAGCCGCAGCCGCCCAGGACACCGAAATCCTTATCAACAACTCCGGCATGGGCTCCAATCTCGGCGGCCCAGTCTCCGCCACCACTGATGAGGAAGGCATGCGCATGGAGATGGAAGTAAACTACTTTGGCATCCTCAAGATGTGCCGCGCTTTCGCCGGCATCGTTGGCAAAAACGACGGCGGTTGCATCATCAACATCCTCTCGGTCGCCGGCCTCAGCAACTTCCCATTCGCCCCCGGCTACTCCGCCTCCAAGCACGCTGGCCACGCCATGACCCAGCACCTTAGAGCCGAGCTGACCGCCCGGGGCACCCTGGTAACAGGCGTCTACCCCGGCCCAGTCGACACCGACATGGCCAAAGCCCTGCCTTTTGAAAAGGTTTCACCAGACTCAGTAGCCGAGCACGTCTACGAGTGCATATCCAAGGGCGATGAAGACGTATACCCAGATCCATTTGCAGTGGAATTCGTAAAAGGCCTGCAGGCTGATCGCAAAGCCTTGGAGAAAGCCAACGCAGCAGCCATTACTGGATAAATTAGGGCTATTGCCCGGGCCAAGGATTGGCTAAAATTCATTTTTTTCCGGCAGCAACCCGGAGAAAACTTTGCATTTGGCGAAGTCAGAGCTTCGTAATCGAGGCGTGGTGCTTATCGGTTGAGGGAGCGTACATCAGGTACGTGACCGAATGAGAACAAGTGCCACAACGAAGAGTACGGAGCACTGACGAAGACGAAAGATTTGGCGAAGTGATATTGGCGTAGACGAGGCGCCGATTTTTCGATGGAGGGAGCGTACATCAGATACGTAACCGACTGAGAACAAATCGAGCAACGAAGTATACGGCGATATCACGAAGACAAAAGGGCCTATAGCTCAGCTGGTTAGAGCGCCGGACTCATAATCCGTCGGTCCCTGGTTCGAATCCAGGTGGGCCCACCAATTAAATCAATAAGTTACACCTCCCTCGCAGGAACACCCCAATCGATTTGGACCAAATTTGGACCAATTTCCCCAAGGGAAATTTGGTCTAAAGTCCTTGCCTTTGGGAAATCACCTCACTATGTTTGACCCAAGTGGCAAGCAGTAACATGGTCCCACTCTAAACAAATAGCCATGCGTTTAAACCTAATCGAGTTAGCGGCGACTACCGCCGCAGGGTTACGCATTGCAGTACAACTCACCACAACTAATGACAACAAGTGGCAATAGAAAAGCTGTGGTGA